>Ga0315899_10000617_pt1 | contig 42551 bp, 35 predicted proteins | sample LakEriMetagenome_2_FD_203518 | JGI IMG/M metagenome (GOLD analysis project Ga0315899, IMG submission 203518) | Freshwater fungal communities from buoy surface, Lake Erie, Ohio, United States - Buoy 4 MA112 | ecosystem: Environmental > Aquatic > Freshwater > Lake | place: USA: Lake Erie, Ohio...
GCCCGAGATGGCCTATTTCGAGTGCCTGCACGAAACCAAGCTGATCGTCGATCTGCTCTACGAAGGCGGCATCGCCAACATGCGCTACTCGATCAGCAACACCGCCGAATATGGCGACATCACTACCGGCCCGCGCATCATCACTGCCGAGACCAAGGCCGAAATGAAGCGCGTGCTGGCCGACATCCAGTCGGGCCGCTTCGTCAAGAACTTCGTGCTCGACAACCGCGCCGGCCAGCCCGAGCTGAAGGCCGCGCGCAAGGCGGCCGAAGCCCACCCGATCGAGAAGACCGGCGCCGAGCTGCGCGCAATGATGCCCTGGATCAGCGCCAACAAGCTGGTCGACAAGTCGAAGAACTGACCGGACGACGCTCGCGCCAAGCGGGGTGGAACCATCGCGGCGCATCGGGTAATGGTCTCCAGCACCGACAGGAGACCACCCCGATGAACCGCAAAACCCTTGCCGCCGCCGCCACCGCTGTCACCCTCGCGGTCGGTACCACCGCGCTCGCCCCCGCACTCACCGCGCAAGGCGCGCCCGAAGTGCCCGGTGCGATGGACCCCTCACGGGTCACTGCCGGAACCTATACGACAGACCCCAACCACTCGTTGATAGCTTTCGAGGTCAACCACTTCGGCTTCAACGATTACTACGGTCTGTTCGGCGATGTTGCGGGAACGCTGGTGATCGATCCGGCCAATCTTGCGGCAGCAAAGGTGGACGTGACGATCCCGGTCGCCAATGTCACCACAGCGAGCAAGAGCCTCACAGATCACCTGCTGCGGGCAGGTAAGGACGGCGGCAAGCCCGACTTCTTCGGCCCCGCCCCCGCGCCCGCCCGCTTCGTCTCCACGAGTGTGAAGGTCGATGCCAAGGACAAGACCAAGGCGACGATCACCGGCGATCTTACCCTGAACGGCGTTACCAAGCCGGTCACCTTCGAGGCCGAATTCACTGGCGCCGGAGCCAATCCCTTCAACAAGAAGGCGACCGTCGGCTTCGAGGCCGAAACCAGCATCAAGCGGTCGGACTTCGGGGTCAATGCCTTCATCCCATTCGTCAGCGACGTGGTGGAACTCGACATCAGCGTCGCCTTCGAAAAGCAGTAACGCCCCCTCGACTCTGTCCCGGCAATCGGGCAGGCCGCGAGCGTCATGCGCCTGTCCGATTGCCACAATATCGATGATTTCCGCCAGCTGGCGAAGGCGCGCCTGCCTTTCCCCGTGTTCGACTATATCGACGGGGCGGCCGATGACGAACTGACCAAGGCGCGCAACACCGCCGCCTTTTCCGGTGTTGATCTGGTGCCTGACGTGCTCGCTGGCGTGGCGACCATCGACACATCCTGCACCATCCTCGGGCGCAAGTCGGCGCTGCCGCTGATGCTCTCGCCCACCGCGGTGCAGCGCGCCTTTCATTGGCAAGGCGAAACGGCTGTGGCGAAGGCCGCCGAGAAATTCGGGCTGTGGTTCGGCATTTCCAGCCTTGCCACCCGCTCGATCGAGGAGATCGCGGCGCTAACCAGCGGGCCCAAGCTGTTCCAGCTCTATGTCCACAAGGACAAGGGGCTGAACACCCACATGATCGAGCGCTGTCAGGCAGCCAAGTTCGATGCGCTGGCGCTGACAGTCGACACGATCGTTTCGGGCAAGCGCGAACGCTGCCTGCGGAGCGGTTTCACCACCCCGCCGCGCTTCACGCCCGCCAGCATCTGGAGCTATGGCACCCGCCCGCGCTGGACGATGGATTATGTGCTGCGCGAGAAATTCCGCCTGCCCAATCTCGACACCCATGTCAGCGAGGGGACCAACAAGGCGGTCAGCATCGCGGAATATTTCAACACCATGCTCGATACCTCGATGACGTGGGACACCGCGGCGGCGATCCGCCAGCAATGGAGCGGCACCTTTGTATTGAAGGGCGTGATGAGCGCCGCCGACGCGCGCCGCGCGGTCGACATCGGGGCCGACGCGATCATGATCTCGAACCATGGCGGCCGGCAATTGGACGGCAGCCGCGCGCCGTTCGACCAGCTGCCCGAGATCGTCGATGCGGTCGGCGGCGAGATCGAGATCATCTGCGATGGCGGCATCCGGCGTGGCACACATGTGCTTAAGGCGCTGTGCAGCGGCGCCACCGCAGCTTCGGGCGGGCGGCTCTACCTCTATGCGCTGGCAGCGGCCGGGCAGGACGGGGTCGAACGCGCGCTCGGCATTCTCAAGGACGAGATCGAGCGCGGAATGCGGCTGATGGGGGTGACGCGGGTGGATCAACTAACAGGGGATCGGCTCAGACATCGCTAACCGCCCTCAACCAGCAAAGCGTTAGGGCAGACAAGAATGTCATAATCCGATAACGCAAAGCGCGCTTGAGACGGCGCAACTCATCCGCAACGGACAGCTACCATGATCGCTCGCACCAAGTTTTTTGTCGCCCTGCCCCTCGCCTTCGCCGCATTGACGCTCGCAGCCTGTGGCTCCGAGCCGGATAAGACCGCCAATGATGCCGACCGCTTTGCTGCGCGCATCAACCAGAACGCAACCCCCGGCGCGACCCCCGCGCCCGAGGCGACCGCCACGCCCAAGATCGCCGAGCCGCTCCCAGGTGCCGCACCCGGCGCCTTTGCTGCCGGCACCCAGACCGATCCCGCCGCAAAAACCTGCGGCGCCAACCTGATGGGCCCGTTCATCGGCAAGCCCGCCGATCAGGCCACCCGCGCCGCGATCGCTGCCGCGCTTGGCCGCACCGACAACCTGCGCTTTGTCGCCTATGGCAGCGCCGGCTTCATCAACCCCGATCCCACCAACCCGCGCCTCAGCCTGATGCTCGATGATCAGAACGTGATCCGCGACGCGCGTTGCGGGTAATCAGTCGAGTAACGGCGCGGCAGGCGGGCACATTCCCCGCTTGCGCGCTCAGGGATAATCGGCAAAGACTGGAGCCCATGACGCGGACCGGACTCCTGCTGCTTCGACTTATGCGCCCTTGGGCGTAGGCTCGCGCGCGCGACGGTCAGCGCGGCGCCGCTCCCAAGGGTAACCCGCCGCAGCTTCCCATCCCTTACCGCGACGAGCCTCAATCCATGCCCATGCTCAAGCATCCTGCCGCCAAATACCGCCCGTTCGGCCAGATCAACCTGCCCGACCGCCAATGGCCTTCGCGCCTGATCGAAACCGCGCCGCGCTGGCTTTCGACCGATCTGCGCGATGGCAACCAGTCGATCATCGATCCGATGGATGCGGTGAAAAAGCGCCGCTTCTTCGATCTGCTGGTGGAAATCGGGGTCAAGGAAATCGAAGTCGGCTTTCCCAGCGCAGGCGCAACCGAATTTGATTTCATCTCGGGCTTGGTGCGTTCGGGCGACATTCCTGACGACGTCACCGTGCAGGTGCTGACCCAGAGCCGCGAGGATCTGATCCGCACCAGCTTCGACAGTCTCGAAGGCGCGCGCGCAGCCATCGTCCACCTCTACAACGCGGTCAGCCCGGCGTGGCGCGACATCGTGTTCCGCATGAGCAAGGACGAGGTCAAAGCCATCGCGGTCGCGGGCGCCAAGGTGATGCGCGACGAGGCCGCCAAGCGCCCCGGCACCGACTGGCACTTCCAGTATTCGCCCGAGACCTTCTCCACCGCCGAGCTCGATTTCTCGATCGAGGTCTGCGCGGCGGTAATGGAGGTGCTCGCCCCCACGCCCGAACATCCGATCATCCTCAATCTGCCCGCCACGGTCGAGGCGGCAACGCCCAATATCTATGCCGACCAGATCGAGTATTTCACCCGCCACCTGCCGAACCGGACAAGCGCAGTGATCAGCTTGCACACCCACAATGATCGCGGCACCGGCGTGGCGGCGGCGGAACTGGGGCTGATGGCGGGCGCGGACCGGGTCGAAGGCTGCCTGTTCGGCAATGGCGAGCGCACCGGCAATTGCTGCCTCGTGACGATGGCGCTCAATCTCTACACGCAGGGCGTCGATCCTGAGCTGGATTTCTCCGACATCGACCGAGTGATCGAGACGGTCGAATATTGCAACGACATCCCCGTCCACCAGCGCCATCCTTATGGCGGCGAGCTGGTCTACACGGCGTTCTCCGGCAGCCATCAGGACGCGATTAAGAAGGGCTTCGAAGCGCGCGAGACGCAGAATGACGAAGCCTGGCGCGTGCCCTATCTGCCGATCGATCCCGCTGACCTTGGGCGCAGCTATGAAGCCGTGATCCGCGTCAATTCGCAATCCGGCAAAGGCGGGTTCGCCTGGGTGCTGGAGAAGGATCAGGGCCTCAAGCTGCCCAAGCGGATGCAGGCCGATTTCTCGCGCCATGTGCAGCACCTTGCCGACGCGCTGGGCCGCGAATTGAACGCCGCCGATATCTGGGAGGCATTCAAGGGCGCCTATCATGTCCAGACCTATCCCAAGCATTTCCAGCTGGTGCGCTACGAGGAAAGCCGTGCGTCCGATGGCACCCGCATCTTTGCCGGCACCATCGCGGTGCAGGGGCAGGAACAGAGCGTCTCGGGCCGCGGCAATGGCCTGATCTCGAGCGTGATGGGCACGCTGCGCGGCGCCTTCGGGGTAGAACTCGAGGTGATCGACTATTCCGAACACGCGCTCGGCCAAGGCACCGATGCCCGTGCGGCGGCCTATCTCGAATGCCGCGCGCCTGAGGGCAGCACCGTGTGGGGCTGCGGGATCGACGAGGACATCGCCACCGCCAGCGTGCGCGCTGTGCTCTCGGCGGCCAATGTCGCGGTCGGGAAAAGCGCAGGGTAAGCCCCCTTCCCGCGCTTGCCTGACGCAGGATTTCGGCGCAGTCTCGCGGCGGAGAGAGATGTGTCACCAATGAGCGTGCTCGAACATGATCCCGTGCTGCCGCAGCCGCCGCTGCCCCCGCCGCTGCCAACCCCGCAGGTTGCCGACGACCTCACCTTCGCCGATCTCGGCGCGGCGCTGAAGGCGGGCTGGCGCGACTTTCGCAGCGTCCCGCAATTCGGGATCTTCTTCGGCGGCTTCTATGTGCTGGCGGGCCTGGCGATCGGCTGGGCGGCCATTTACGCCAGCGAGCCGACCTGGCTGATCCCGGCGATGGCAGGTTTCCCGCTGGTCGCACCCTTCGTCGCCGTCGGGCTCTACGAGGCCAGCCGCCGCCGCGAGGCGGGCGAGGCGCCATCATGGCGCGCAGTGCTGGGCGCCTTGAAGGGCCACGGCGATGACCAGATCCTGTCGATGGGCGTGATCGTGTTCGTCGCTTTCTCGTTCTGGATGATCGTCGCCCACGCGATTTTTGCAATCTTCATGGCCGAAAGCGGCATGGGCGGCGATTCCCTTGCTGCGCTGCTCACGCCAGCCGGACTTGCGATGCTGGCGGTCGGCAGCGCGGTCGGCGCGGTGATGGCCTTTGCCTTCTTCGCCATGACGGTGATCAGCCTGCCGATGCTGGTCGAGCGCAAGGTCGATTTCCTCACCGCGATCATCGCCAGTTTCAAGGTGGTGCGCCGCAATCTCGCGGTCATGCTCGGCTGGGCGGTGATCATCGCGGCACTGCTGTTTGTCGCGATGCTGCCGGGCTTTCTCGGCCTGATGGTTGCGCTGCCGGTGCTCGGCCATGCGACCTGGCATCTGTATCGACGGGCGGCGGGCTGAGGCCGCCATTTGCCTGCCGCACAAGCCGCAATCCCGTCTGGCACCGGAACGCCATAATGCTATGGTGGCTGCGGGATGCATCACTTTTGCATGGGCTCGCCAGCCGGCGCAGTGACCGGGCGGGGCCTTAGGGGGAACCTTATGCGTTGGATGATTACCGCCGCTCTGCTGCTGGCAGGCTCGCCGCTGGCAGCGCAGATTGCGACGCCCGAGCGGCCGGTGACCGATCCGCAAAGCCTGAATTCGCCGGTCAACCCCGAAGCGCGCGCGGTGCCGCTCGAAGACATCGGCAATTCCCGCAATGTAGGCAGCGTCACATGGAGCGCGGACAACAAATATGTGTTCCTCTCCACCAATCTGACCGGGCGCTACAACATCTGGCGCACCGATGCGGATGGCAGCTGGCCGCTGCAGATGACGCAATCGGACGATGCCCAAGGCGGCCTCGCTGCCTCGCGTGACGGCAAATGGCTCTACTTCATGCAGGATAATGGCGGCGACGAGTATTACGATCTCTACCGTGTGCCCACCAGCGGCGGCGCGGTCGAGCGGGTGACCAATACCCCCGATCTCAGCGAGCGGGGCTTGGTGCCGGGCGGCATGAATGGTCTCATCGCCCTGTCGGTGAAAAAGCAGAGCGAGGCGCAGTCGAACCTCGCCGTGCTGGGCGTGGATGGAACGATCCGCGTGCTGACGGCCGAGACCGATCCCGAGTTCGATTGGTCTCCCAGGGTCTGGGCCGATGGCGGCAAGACGCTCTACGCCAATCGCGAAAAAATCGATTCAACCGCAACCGAGATCTGGCGCGTCGATGTCGCCAGCGGCGCGGCCACCAAGGTGCTTGGCGCCAAGGACACGATCTACCGGGTGGCGGACCTCAGCCCTGATGGCGCGTGGCTCGCCGTTACCAGCGATGTCGAGATCGGCCGCCCGCGTGCCGGGCTCTACAATCTTGGCACGCAGCGGTGGAAATGGCTCAAGCCGATCATCTGGGACCAGTCCGCGATCCGCTTCACCCGCGATGGCAAGTCGCTGCTGGTCGAAAGCAGCGACGACTTGCGCACCACGCTGGTGCGCTACGACATTGCCACGGGCACAGAAACGCCGTTGAAAATGCCCGCCGGTCTGAACTACACCACGGGCAACGATGCGCGCTCCCCGGACGGGCGCTCGCTGCTGGTGGTGAACATGGCGGCCAATGTCGCGGGCGAACTCACGCGCTATGATCTGGCCGACGACAGCGTCACGCCGATTACCCGGCTTGCGCTTGCCAGCCTGCGGCCCGAGGCGCTCGCTGCCTCGCAGATGGTGACCTACACCAGCTTCGATGGCACCCGCATCAGCGCGCTGGTGACGATGCCCGCCAATCTCAAGCGTGACGGCTCCAACCCCGCGATCGTGCTGCCCCACGGCGGGCCGACCGGAAAGACCGACGACTACTTCGACGACATCGCCGCCGCGCTCGCCAGCCGGGGCTATATCATCATCGCCCCCAACTTCCGCGGCTCGACCGGATACGGCAAGGACTTCCAGGCCGCGAATTACAACGACATGGGTGGCGGCGATCTCAAGGATGTCATCGCCGCCAAGCAGTTTCTGGTCCGGAGCGGCTATGCCGATCCCAAGCGGGTGGGCATCTTCGGCGGCTCCTACGGCGGGTTCATGTCGCTGATGGCGATCGGCAAGGCGCCCGACGAATTCGCCGCCGCGGTGCAGCTGTTCGGGATCATCAACTGGCGCTCCATGTACCGCGACATGGACGAGGTGCTCAAAGCCTATCTGCGCAGCCTGATGGGCACGCCCGAGGACAACCCCGAAGGCTATGACCGCGCCTCGCCGCTGACCTATATCGCCAATGCCAAGGCGCCGCTGCTATCGCTCCAGGGCGAGAACGACATCCGCGTGCCGCGCGGACAGGCGCAGGAGGTGAACGACATCCTCAAGGCCAAGGGCAATATCGTCGAGACGGTCTTCTACCCGGCCGAGGGGCATGGCTTCAGGAAGCGCGAGAACCAGCTCGATTCATTGAAGCGCACGGTCGAATGGTTCGACCGCTATCTCAAGCCGAAGCAAGCGCGGTAAGGATCACCGCAAGGCCGTCATGGGCGCCTTGTCAAAGCCGGTAACCTCTGCCCGCGCTCAGTCGCCGGTTGACAGGCTGCGCAGCCGCTCTTCTGCCTCGGGCATGCCGACCGCCCGGCGCCGCGCATAGATCGTGTGTCCACCGATGCCCGAGACCGAGAAGCCTGCCGGCTCGGCACCCACGACGGGTGACCCGCGCCGCGCATCCCGGGCCGCCATGCGGTACCAGCGCCGTGCCATAGCGTAATCCTGCTGTACGCCGCGCCCCTCCTCGAAGCGCTTGGCAAGTTCGAACTGGGCATGCTTGTTTAAGACATTGCCCGCCATGTCGGCGAGAACCGGCAAGGGGACGACTTCGCACGGTATCCGGGTCGGTCCCTCGGTCACAGGGTGAACCCAGTCACACCGGCCTGAGCCCAGATCGCCGCGGGCATAGGCATTCGCAAGTTCGCGCAATTCGGAATCGCTCTCAGGCCGGTCAAGATCGCTGTCGGTGGCCTGAGCGGCGGATGCGACCCCGGCCGACAACATCACAGCAGCGACAATTCCAAAACTCTTGCCGACAAACGCCATCACCTCACTCTCCCGATGAAGCATTGTTATCACAAAGGAATTATAGCTCAATCCTCGCTTAGCCGGCGATGAATGGAGCCGCCCAGGAAAGCCGGAAGGCGACGTGACCGGCATGCTTCGGAGCCTACCTGCCTTTCCCGGGGCCACTCCCCCAAATTGACGATGACGACCGGCATCCGCGCCATTACACCAGCTCCCGAGACGAGGGGAAAAGGCTATGACCGAAGACATCATCGAACCCGATCTGCCGATCATCGATCCGCATCATCACCTGTGGGATCTGCGCCCACTGATGCCGATGTTCCCCGAGCCGCGGCACCACTTCATGGCCGGGCTGGTCGACAATGCCTATTACACCTTCGACCAGCTCCACGCCCATCTGACCAGCGGCCACAACATCATCGGCACGGTCTTCATGGAATGCGGCGCGTTCTACAACGGCGCGCTTGGTGACGCGCTGAAGCCGGTCGGCGAGGTAGAATATGTCAATGGCGTCGCGGCGCAATCGGCGAGCGGGCTCTATGGAGCAGGCCGCGCCTGTGCGGGGATCATCGGCCACGCCAATCTGATGCTGGGGAGCGGTGCGGGCGCGGTACTTGATGCGCTCCACGCCGCTTCGCCGCGCCGGTTCAAGGGCATCCGCCATGCCGGCGCATGGGATGCCGATCCGGAGGTGCTCGGCCCGGCTTTCCACCATCCCGAAGGCCTCTATCGCAACGCGACCTTCCGCGCCGGCTTCGCCGAACTCGGCAAGCGCGGGCTGACCTTCGATGCGTGGATCCTCCAGCCGCAATTGCCCGACGTGATCGATCTGGCGCGCGCTTTCCCCGATCAGCCGATCTGCCTAGATCACTGCGGCACCCCGGTGGGTGTCGCTGCCTACAAGGGACGCTTGCACGAACGCTTCGATGTGTGGCGCCGCAACATCCACGAACTGGCGGCTTGCGAGAACGTGGTGGTGAAGCTGGGCGGCCTTGCCATGGCGTTCTGTGCCCTGCCCGAGGATGGCCCCGCCGCCGGACACGGATCGGAGCATCTTGCCGCGCTGTGGCGGCCCTATATCGAAACCTGCATCGAAGCTTTCGGGCCGGAGCGCGCGATGTTCGAGAGCAATTACCCGGTCGATTACTGGGGCGCGGATTACGCGGTGCTGTGGAACGCCTTCAAGCGCCTCACCCGCGCCGCAAGTGCGGACGAGAAAGCCGCGCTCTATGCCGGCACTGCGGCGCGCTTCTACGGGATCGAGCACCTGCTCACCTAACGCAGCGGCACTCGCAAAATCGCGCTTGGCACATCAGGAACCTGCGTTAGAGACACCCGTTCAAGCCGAATACGTTTTGAGGAGAAACCGATGCCCCTTCCCGCCCCGTTCGATCGTCTGCGCCTGCCGCTGATCGGATCGCCGCTGTTCATCGTCTCGGGCCCCGAGCTGGTGATCGCGCAGTGCAAGGCTGGGATCATCGGCAGCTTTCCGGCGCTCAATGCGCGTCCGCAATCACAGCTCGACGAATGGCTCCACCAGATCACCGAGGAACTGGCCGCGCATAACCGCGCGCATCCCGATCGTCCGGCCGCGCCCTATGCGGTCAACCAGATCGTCCACAAGACCAACGACCGCGTCGATGCCGACATGGCAACCTGCGCCAAGTGGCAGGTGCCGATGGTGATCACGTCTCTGGGCGCGCGCGAGGATATCTACACGGCGGTGCGCGATTGGGGCGGGGTCACGATGCATGACGTGATCAACAACCGCTTCGCCCACAAGGCGATCGAAAAGGGCGCGACCGGCCTCATTCCGGTGGCAGCAGGGGCTGGCGGGCATGCCGGCGCGCTGTCGCCCTTCGCGCTGATGCAGGAAATCCGCGAGTGGTTTGACGGGCTCGTCGCGCTGTCGGGCTCGGTCGGCCACGGCGCGACTATCCTCGCCGCTCAGGCCCTGCGAGCCGACTTTGCCTATGCCGGCAGCGCCTTCATCGCCACCAAGGAGGCCAACGCCACCGATGGCTACAAGAACGGGATCGTCGAAGGCTCGTCGGAAGGCATCGTCTACACCAACCTGTTTACCGGCGTGCACGGCAATTATCTGCGCTCCTCGATCGAAGCGGCGGGGCTTGATCCCGAAGACCTGCCGGTCAGCGATCCCAGCAAGATGAACTTCGGCAGCGGCGGCAATACCAAGGCCAAGGCGTGGAAGGACATCTGGGGTTCGGGTCAGGGTATCGGTCCGATCAAGGAAGTCGGCACGGTCGAGGATCTGGTCGCGCGGTTCGAGCGCGAATACCACGCCGCCAAGGCGCAGCTTTTGGCCAATTCGGGCTACACCGCGTGGGGCGCAATGGCCGAAGCGGCCGAGTAGCGCCTACTCCGCCGCCCACAGATCTTCGGCCATGGCGTCAAGCTCGGTGAAGTCGAAGCCGGTCCCGAGCGGGTTCTTGCGATTGAGCAAAATCCGCCAGCGTTCGGCCAGCAATTGCCGCCGCAGCGCGTCCTACAGCAGGTGCACCCGCATCAATACTTCGGCAAGCGCCAGCTCCGGCTCGTGGCAGCGGGCGTGCGACCAGCTCGCCTCGATCCGCCCGACCCGCGCGATCACCACTCCGTTATAGCGATGGTGCGGGCCGCGATGGAGTGGCATCCCGGTGCGCAAAGTCGCGTCCTCGTTGGCGGGCAACAGCAACCGTTGATGCGGAAATCGTCAAACCCGACCTGCTCGCGCCCGAGTGCCGCGAACATCGGCCCGAAGCAACGCTTCGAAAGCAGCTGGCGCGGAAGCAGGTGGTGGCGCTGGAGTGCGGGATGTTAACCGGGGTGGCCGCGACGGTTGACCGCGCGGAAGGCGATGACAGTGCGGATGGCGGAGCGACCCCTCGGATGCATCTGTTCGCGCCACACCCTGATGAAGTCTCGGTTGCGTGATGGGCGCATGACCAGCCTAGTGCCGTCGGGCGCGATGATCCGCTCGCTCTCGTCAAGCCCGCCGACGATCACGAGCTGGTTGACCAGCCGCACTCCGAGCCGCGTTGCGGCCACCTTGTCGGCGTTGAGCGCTGGTTCGATCCTGAGTTCCTGACCGATCCAGAACGCCAGCCCGACGCTTTGCAGGGCGCAATCGGCCGCCTCGTTAAAGGCGATCAGGCCGAGCGCGGGGAAGGCGCCACCTTCGAGCCAGGCGGTGATCACGGATTCGAAGAACCGCCGTCCGATGGCGCTGCCCGAGGGTTGCCAGTAGACCGCCTGAAAATCCTCGAAATGCTGGGTGAGATCGCGCGCAAGGCCAAGGATGCCTTTGAGCACCGGCATGCTCCGCTCACCGCCTGCAAGGTGCGGACCGGGCGTGATCGAAAGCGCCTCCAGACCGCCTGTCGCAGCCGCAGAGGAAAAATCGAAGCGATGGGCGATGTCCGGCACCGGACCGGACGCACCGTCTGCCAGGCCGCGCAGATCAAAGGTCAGCCCTTCTCGTAGCAGCTCCACCCAAGCCTCGTCCGGTGCATCAGGGCCGCTTCCGGCGGCAGGCACCGGCTCGCCCTGCGCGACAAGCAACCCCGCCGCAGCATCGGCGGCAGGATTGTGGCTTAGCGAGACAGCATGCTGGCGCGATACAAAAGCCAGTATCGCAGCGCGCGTGGGCCTTTTGCCCGACGCGAACAGCAAGTGCAGCCCTGCGCATCAGTGTGCTGCGGCGGTGGAATTGTTGAGGCCCCCCTTCGAATTGCGCCAGACCGAGCCACATTCGGGACTCAAACATTTGGCGTGTTTGACCTTTGTCGTCGATTCCCGAATAGACCGCCCTGTCCCGATCCGGATCATACCCTAGAAGATCCCTTGGCATAGTCCCTCTGCCAATGCTGATCCCAGTTCCTGGCATTGTTTCAGCACCTCGTCTGGAACTTGCTTGGACGCAGCAATCGCCTCGGGCGATTGGGCGGCAAAGTTAACGATCAGCGGATCGGCCACCCGCCGCAGCCGCCATCCGGTCGCGATCCGGTCGATCTGGCGCTGCGCCCCCGCGCCGTCCGATCCGGCTGCAATGATCGTGGCATAGGGACGCCCTTCGATCCGACCGAGCACCGCATAATAGGTGGAATCGAACATCTCCTTCATCAGTCCGCTCACGCTGGCGAGATTTTCAGGGCAGACGAACAGATAGCCGGCGGCCGCGAGCAAATCCGCGCCGGTCACGCCATCGGCCCGTATCAGCCGCGCATTCTGCGCGCCCGCGGCGGCAGCCTCGGCCATCGCCGCGCTCGCGCCTGTGCGGCTGTGCCAGGCAATCAGTAGGTGCGGTGCGAGCGGGTATTCTTCCATGGCCGCTGGGTGGCCTGCGATCCTGTCGATTGTCAATCGCTTGCGCCTGTCCGGCTTGTGCCATTTGCGGTAGGAGGTCGGCATGACCTCTGTTTCCACCCCGCTTGCGCCCCATGCCCACGTGCTGGGCATCTCCTCCTCGCTGTCGGGCAAGGCGTGGTGCTGGCGCGGGGGCAATATGGAACTCGGGGCCGATACCGTCCAAGGCCTCGACCATACGATCCTCGATCAGCTGCTGCTGACGCGCGGGGTGGCCGAGGATGATCTCGCGCGCCATGCCAAGCCGACCTTGCGCAACTTCCTGCCCGACCCTTCGGTGTTCCGCGATATGGACGCCGCTGCCGAACGGCTCGCCGCAGCAGTGATGAGGGGCGAAAAGGTGACCATCTATGGCGACTATGATGTCGACGGGGCGACTAGCGCGGCCTTGATGGTCGAACTGCTGCGCTCGCTCGGGCATGATGCGGGCTACTATATCCCCGACCGGCTGCTTGAAGGCTATGGCCCGAGCGGCGAGGCTTTGGTGAAACTGGCCGAGGCCGGTTCGCAACTGATCGTGACAGTCGATTGCGGCGCGATGGCGCACGAGGCGCTGCTGATGGCCAAGCAGGCCGGAGTCGATGTCGTCGTGGTCGATCACCACAAGTGCTCGCCCGAGCTTCCGGTGACGGCGGCGCTGGTCAATCCCAACCGGCTCGACGAGAGCGATCTTGGTGCAGCGCACGGACACCTTGCTGCGGTGGGGGTCGCCTTCCTGCTCGGCATCGCGCTGGTGCGGACCCTGCGCGGCAAGGGCTGGTTTGCGGGGCGATGCGAGCCCGATCTGATCGGGTTGCTCGATCTGGTTGCGCTCGGCACGGTGGCCGATGTTGCGGCACTCCACGGCCTCAACCGCGCCTTCGTGGCGCAGGGCCTCAAGGTGCTCGCCCGGCGCGAGCGCATCGGCATGGCCGCGCTCATCGATGCGAGCCGCCTGACCCGCGCGCCGCAATGCAGCGATCTCGGCTTTGCACTCGGCCCGCGGATCAATGCAGGCGGGCGGATCGGAGAATCGACCCTCGGGGTGCGGCTGCTGACGACCAGGGATGCCGACGAAGCCCGCGCCATCGCGATCCAGCTGTCGCACCTCAACGAAGAACGCCGCGCGATCGAGGCCGAAGTGCAGGAGGCTGCCGAGGCCCAGCTCGCAGGCCAGCACAATATGGCCGTGCAGGTACTCTCGGGCCATGGCTGGCATCCGGGCGTGATCGGCATCGTGGCGGGGCGCATCAAGGAGAAGACCGGCAAGCCTGCCATCGTCATCGCGCTTGATGAGGCGCAGGGCAAAGGCTCGGGGCGTTCGATCAGCGGGGTCGATCTGGGAGCCGCGATCATTGCCGCGCGCGAAGCCGGGCTGCTGGTGGCAGGCGGCGGACACGCGATGGCCGCGGGACTCACCATCGATCCCGTCCGGCTTGCCGATTTCACCGGCTTTCTCGATGAGCGCCTCGCCCGCGATGTCGAGCGGGCACGGGCGGGCGCGGCGATGCTGCTCGACCTGGCGCTGGGTCCGGGCGGGCTTACGCCTGAACTGGTCGAGACGCTTGAGGCTGCTGGCCCTTACGGCGTCGGTTGGCCCGCCCCGCGTATCGCGGTAGGCCCGGTGCGGATTATCAAGGCGGACATTGTCGGCAAGGATCACCTGCGGCTGGTCGCCAGCGGCAACGACGGACGCAGCTTCAAGGCCATCGCCTTTCGTGCAGCCGAAACCGAGATGGCGCAGACCCTGCTCCACCGCCGCAGCGGGCGGCGTTTTCACCTTGCGGGCCGGGCTCGGATCGACGACTGGGGCAACCGTCCGGCCGCCGAATTGCAGCTGGAAGACGCCGCTTTCGCCGATTGAAGTAGCACCTCCCATGTTTTTGCCAAGCCTGCGCAAACGGGGCTTGACCGATCCGATTCACGCCCCTAGTTGCGCGCTCTCGCAATCGCGACGGCCCCTTCGTCTAGCGGTTAGGACGCGGCCCTTTCACGGCTGAAACACGGGTTCGATTCCCGTAGGGGTCACCACCTCACGATTGCGTAAAGCAGAATGGGCGGCAGGCTACGGCGTTGCCGCCCTTTTCATCTTCGCCGCCCTTTTGATTTGGGCCGCCCTTTTCATTTGCGCTGCGCTCTGTCCCCGCTTTCCAGCCCGCGCCCTTGGCTGTAAGGCCATGCGCGATGGGCATGGGTCAGAACTTTCCGGTCGCAGGCATCCTGCTGGCAGCGGTGACCTTTGGGGCGATGATGCTGCTCGGGGTCGATGCGGTGATAGCCCTATCGGTGCTGCTGGTGTGGGTCGGCTCGCTGCTGGTCGCTGCCGGTCGCCCGCCCGAGCTGCCCAAGGCGGTCGTGCGCCAGACGCTCAATCTCGATTCGATCCGTGATCTGATCGAGAACTTCTCCACCCCGCTGATGATCACCGAGCGCAACACCATCGCGCTCGCCAACCGTGCGGCGCGGACCATGCTGGGCCAACATGTTGTCGGCCAGGACGCGCGTGTGGCCTTGCGCCAGCCGGAGGCGATCTCACTGCTCAACGACAACCGCAGCGGTGTGGCGATCGTGCGCGGGCTCGTGCGGCGGCAGGATATCTGGCAAATCAACCGGCAGGCGATCGACGAGCGGGTCGCCATGCTTGAACTCACGAACCAGACCGCCGAGGCCGATATCAGCCGCGCGCATACTGATTTCGTCGCCAATGCCAGCCACGAATTGCGCACGCCGCTGGCCGCGATCCTCGGCTATGTCGAGACGCTTCGCGAGGATGAAGGCCGGGTCGACACGCCGACCGCGCAGAAATTCCTCGGCATTATCGAGCGTGAGGCGAACCGGTTGCAGGCGCTGGTCAGCGATCTGATGAACCTTTCGCAGGTCGAGGCGGAAAAGCACGAGCTGCCGACCGAACGCATCGCGCTTGCCGAACTGGTCGAGCGGGCCGCCTGCGACGCCGCCGGTTCAACACGGATGGAGCGGCTCGATCTCGACCTTACCGCTGCGCCGTATGTGCTGGGCGACCTACACCAGCTTGAACAGGTGGTGCGCAATCTGGTCGACAACGCGCTGAAATATGGCGCGCATGATCGCCCGGTGCATGTTGCGCTCGATCTGGCGCCCGGCGATCAGGCACGGATTTCCGTGACCGACGAAGGAGAAGGCATTGCGCCCGAACAGATCCCGCACCTCACCCGCCGATTCTATCGCACCGATCCGGGCCGCAGCCGCGCTTCGGGCGGCACAGGGCTCGGGCTTGCGATCGTTAAGCATATCGTAGAGCGCCATCGCGGGCGGCTCGACATTTCCAGCGAAGTGGGCAAAGGCACCCGCGTCGTGGTGCGTATCCCCCTGGCGGAGAAGGAAAACCTGCCTGAACTTCCAGAGCCGGCGCAGAGCAATACAGAGCCGCCAAAGGTCGAAACCCGACAACCGTCATCATAACCGTCATAGTAGTGTCTTATTTCTTCAACATGCGCCCGCCATGGCATGACAGCGGGTTCTTCTCGTCCATTCAAGCATGCCGGTTCAGGCGCGCCTCCTTCGGGGAAAACAGGTTCATTAGATGTCGCCGATCACGCTCATCCTGATTGCCATCGGGCTTGGCCTCGCCGGATGGCTTGCGGGCCGCGCAAAGGCATGGAGCTTCCAGAGCACCGAGCCGGGGGTGCGCCCGGTTTCGCGCCCGATTTACCATGCCTGGTATGTCGCGCTGTGGGTAGTGCTGCCGGTGTTCGCCTTTGTCATGCTATGGTCGGTCATCGCTCCGCAACTGGTGACGCAGACCGTGTTAGCCTCCCCGGCCGCAGCCGAACTGCCGACTTTCGGGTTCGAGCGCGACGCCTTTTTGGGCGAGGCCCGCGCTGTGGCACAAGGCAATGCGCCGGGCGTCTTCAACGACGAGGCCGAGCCGCTGATCGAGCCGTTCCGTGAGGCCCTGTCGCGTTACAACATCATCGGCATTGTGGTGACCGTCCTGATCGCTGTTGGCGGCGGGGGCCTTGCCTTTCTGCGGCTGCACCCCGATTTCCGCGCCCGCACGCGGGTGGAGCGGAGCATCATGGGGATCCTGCTGCTGGCCTCGCTGGTCGCGATCCTCACCACCTTCGGCATCTTCGCCAGCCTCGTGTTCGAAACCATCCGCTTCTTCGGAATGGTCTCGCCGATCGATTTCCTGTTCGGCACCAAGTGGGGGCCGGACACGATGGTCAGCCCCGATGCGGTGGACCCGAGCCGCTATGGTGCGGTGCCCTTGTTCTGGGGCACCATCTTCATCGGCGCGATCATCGCCATGATCGTGGCTATCCCGCTCGGCCTGATGAGCGCGATCTACCTTACCCAATATGCCGATCCGCGGGTGCGCACCTGGGTCAAACCGCTGCTGGAGATCCTCGCGGGTGTGCCGACGGTGGTTTATGGCTATTTTGCCGCGCTCACCATTGCGCCGGCGATCCGCGATGCGGCGGTGGCGATCGGCATCACCAGCGCCTCGACCGAGAGCGCGCTTGCGGCGGGCATTGTGATGGGGGTGATGATCATTCCCTTCGTCTCCTCGATGGCGGACGATTCGATGGCTGCCGTGCCGGGCGCCATGCGCGACGGCAGTCTGGCGATGGGCGCGACCAAGTCGGAAACCATCCGCCGCGTACTGTTCCCCGCCGCCCTGCCCGGCATCGTGGCGGGCATCATGCTTGCCGTCAGCCGCGCGATCGGCGAGACGATGATCGTGGTGATGGCCGCCTCGCCGGCCGCCAATCTCACCGCCAATCCGCTCGAACCGATGTCGACCGTGACAGTGCAGATCGTCAAGCTGCTGACCGGCGAGCAAAGCACCGATCACCCCGCCACCCTCAGCGCCTTTGCGCTGGGCTTCGTGCTGTTCATGGTGACGCTGGTGCTCAACTACATCGCCCTGCGCGTCGTCAAACGCTTCCGGGAGGCCTATGAATGAGTAGCTCCGCCATCCCCTATGGTGGCCAGACGCCCGCTACGACCGGCGCCAATGCCCTCGGCCCGACCCGCACCCCGGCCTTCGAGAAGCGGCTCGCCCAGCGTTACCGTGCCGAGCGCAATTTCCGCCTGCTCGGCCTGTCGGCTGTGGTATTCTCGGTCGCGATGCTGGTGTTCCTGCTCGGGAATATGCTGATCAACGGCATCGGCGGGTTCCAGCGCGCCGAACTGACCGTCACCATCAACTTTCCCGAAAGCGGGGTGACAGGCGATGCCGTGTCGCTCACCGCACCCAGCGCGAGCCAGACGCTCGAGATGCAGGGCCTGCCCGATATCGTGACCTTCTACGCCGAGCGCGACCTTGGCGCCGCGGCCGCCAAGCAGCTCTCGCCCGATGCCTGGCGCGATGTGGCGACCGCGCTGGCCGAGGATCCGGCCCTGATCACCCGCAGCAAGACCTTCGCCCTGCCCGCCTCCTCGGCGCTGGCAAGCGGGCTTGAAGGCGAAGGCGCACCCGAAATGCAGGCGCTCGCCGCGCAGCTGGCCAAGGACGGCAAGCTGGCAAAGCGCTGGGACTGGGGCTTCCTTGCCCGCTCGGATGCCACCAGTCCGCAGGCGGTCGGCATCTGGGGCGCGCTCAAGGGGTCGATCCTGACGATGCTGGTGACGCTGGCGCTGGCCTTCCCGATCGGGGTGCTTTCGGCACTCTATCTGGAGGAATATGCCCCGCGCAATCGCTGGACCGACCTGATCGAAGTCTCGATCAACAATCTTGCGGCTGTGCCTTCGATCATTTTCGGCCTGCTGGGTCTGGCGATCTTCCTCACGCTGTTTCCCAACCTGCGTTCCGCCCCGCTGATCGGCGGGATGACTCTGGCGCTGATGACCATGCCGGTGATCGTGATTTCCGGGCGCAACGCGATCAAGGCGATTCCGCCTTCGATCCGCGACGGCGCGCTCGCCATCGGTGCCTCGCCGGTGCAGGTGGTGTTCCACCACGTGCTGCCGCTGGCGATGCCGGGGATGCTGACCGGCACCATCATCGGCATGGCGCGCGCGCTGGGCGAAACCGCGCCCTTGCTGCTGATCGGAATGCGCGCCTTTGTCGCCACCCCGCCTGACGGTTTCACCTCCCCTGCAACAGTTCTGCCGATGCAGATCTTCCTGTGGTCGGACGAGATCGACCGCGGCTTTGTCGAGCGCACCAGCGCGGCCATTATCGTGCTGCTGGTGTTTCTGCTCGCCATGAACGGTCTTGCTATCTACCTCCGCAACAAGTTCGAGAAACGCTGGTGACTGTGATCCATCCCAATATGGCCGACGAAACCGCGAAGATTCGCGCCCGCGACGTCTGCGTCTACTACGGCGAAAAGAAGGCGCTCGACGATGTCTCGATCGACATCTCGCCCGATTACGTCACCGCCTTCATCGGCCCCTCGGGCTGCGGGAAATCGACCTTCCTGCGGTGCTTCAACCGCATGAACGACACCATCGGTGCCGCCCGCGTCACGGGTCTGATCGAGCTTGAAGGCGAGGACATCCACAGCGACAAGATGGACGTGGTGCAACTGCGCGCCCGCGTCGGCATGGTGTTCCAGAAGCCCAACCCCTTTCCCAAATCGATCTACGAGAACATAGCCTACGGCCCCAAGATCCACGGCCTCGCTGAAAAGAAGGCCGATCTCGATGTGATCGTCGAACGCTCGCTCACCCGCGCGGGGCTGTGGGACGAGGTCAAGGACCGGCTCGACGATTCGGGCACCGCGCTTTCGGGCGGCCAGCAGCAGCGCCTTTGCATCGCCCGCGCGATCGCGGTCGATCCCGAAGTGATCCTGATGGACGAGCCGGCCTCCGCGCTCGATCCGATTGCCACCGCCAAGATCGAGGAACTGATCGACGAGCTTTCAGGTCGCTATGCGATCGTGATCGTCACGCACTCGATGCAGCAGGCCGCGCGTGTAAGCCAGCGCACCGCATTCTTCCACCTCGGCAAAATGGTCGAGTATGGTCCCACATCCGAGATCTTCACCAATCCGATCGAGGAGCGGACGAAGGACTATATTACAGGCAGGTACGGCTGATGGGCGAGCACACAGTCAAGGCTTTCGACGAGGACATCACCCGTCTGCGCGGACTGATCGCCGAGATGGGGGGTCTGGCTGAGGTTGCGATCCAGGAATCGCTCGACGCACTGGTGCGCGGGGACGAGGTACTGGCCGAAAGCGTGATTGCCCGCGACAAACGCATTGATGCGCTCGAAATCGAAGTCGACAAGCTAGCAGTGCGGATCATTGCTCTGCGCGCGCCGATGGCCGATGATCTGCGCGAAGTGATCGCCGCGCTCAAGATCGGCGGTGTGCTCGAACGGATCGGTGATTATTCCAAGAACATCGCCAAGCGAACCGGCATGATCGAAGGCCGCGCCCGGTTCGAACCGCTCACCCTGCTCCCTGCGATGGGCGAGCTGGCGGGCGAGATGGTGCACGACGTGCTCACCGCCTATGCCGCGCGCGATCCCGATCTGGCGCGCGAAGTGATCGCCACCGACGCGAAGGTCGATGGCTTTTACAACAGCATTTTCCGCAATCTTGTGAGCTACATGGTCGAGAACCCTTCGACCATTTCGAGCGCAGCCCAGCTGTTGTTCGTGGCCCGCAATATCGAGCGGATCGGCGACCACGCCACCAACGTCGCTGAAATGGTACACTTCGCTGCGACCGGCTCCTACCCGCCCGAGGGGGATCGCTAAGCTCTCCAATTCGGTGTGGAAAACTAGTCGGGATCGGTTTCATCAAACTGTCGCTCAAGTGACACATAGCGCGGGGCAACGCCTTCCAGGGGGACGGCGCATGGAGGCATCACAGTATGTCCGCTGCCAAGCTTTTGCTCGTCGAAGATGATCCGGCTCTGTCCGAACTGCTCGAATACCGTTTCCAGAACGAAGGCTACAATGTCCGCTGCACCGGTGATGGTGACGAGGCGCTGGTGCTGGCGGCAGAGGACGTGCCGGATCTCATCATCCTCGACTGGATGATCGAAGGAACGAGCGGGATCGAAGTCTGTCGCCGGTTGCGACGCGACAAGGAAACCGCGCACGTGCCGATTATCATGTTGACCGCGCGCGAGGCCGAGGACGACCGTGTGCGCGGGCTCGAGACCGGGGCGGACGACTACCTCACCAAGCCGTTCTCGCCGCGCGAGTTGCTTGCCCGCGTTGCCGCGGTGATGCGCCGCATCCGCCCCGCGCTGGCGGGCGAGACCATCGAGGTCGGCGATCTCAAGCTCGATCCGGTGGCGCACAAGGTCCAGCGCCGCGGGCGCGCGCTGCAACTGGGGCCGACCGAATATCGCCTGCTCAAGTTCTTCATGGAGAGCCCGGGCCGGGTGTTCAGCCGCGGCCAGCTGCTCGACGGCGTGTGGGGCACCGGCTCGGACATCGAACTGCGCACGGTCGACGTCCACATCCGCCGCTTGCGCAAGGCGATTGGGATCGAGGGCGGGAAAGACCCGATCCGCACCGTACGCTCGGCCGGATACGCGCTCGAGCCGAGCTGAGGCATGATCAGTTTTTTACAGGCTTTCGAGCCATTTGATCACCTGAGTTGCAAGATCGATACGCCGATCTGACCAGCTGTGGTCGGTGGCTGCGTGATAGGCGGTGATCCTGTTCCCGCCATAGCTCCGCACCGCCGCCACGAGCGCATCGGTCTGCGGCGCTAGGCCATTGTCGGAGCTGAGCACGAGCAGCGGCTTGCTCGCAAGGCCCGGTGCCGCGCTCAGAAAATTGAAGCCCGGCCGGCCTGCAATCAACTCATCTGCCATGCGTTCGGGCGACGTATCGGCGAGCGCCTCGGAACTCTCCGAAGCGAGCTTGATGATGCCGTCGCGATCGAGCCGCGCATCACGCCCATATTGGCGGCAGAAATCAGTCCGGCTCCGATCAGACTGTCATCCTGTCCTGCGACGAGGGTGGTGACCCAGCCTCCCATCGAATGGCCGATCATGGCGATCCGCGTTGTATCAACGCCCAGCCTTGCGGCGGCGGCAGGATCGCGCAGAAAGGCGAGCACCGCCTTGGCGTCCTGCGGGTTCTGGGCAAAGCGAAACGAGCCCGGACTGCCCCACGCTCCGCGGTAGTTGAAAGTGATGGCATTCCACCCGGCGCGGCGCACCGCTTGGGCAAGGTCCAGATTCTTCTCGTTCCCCGGCCAGCCATGACAGATGATGACCGTGGGATGCGGCCCCTTACCGGCGGCCAGATAGGCCAGGCCGTTGATTGCAACATTGCCGCTGGGGATGTGTAGCACTTCCATCCGCGCGGGATTGGTAGTGTCAGGTGCCGGATCGGTATAGATCGCAGCGGGTATATCTCTGGCCGGAGCAGCGCTTGCCGGGAGCGTAGCTGCAACGGCGACAGCGGCGGCAGCAACGAGCATTGCGGCTTTGTGCATAGTAATTCTCCTGTGATTGCCCGCCGTACTAGCTCGGCTTTCAATGGAAATCGCGCGATTTCGGCAGGATGCGGTGATCGTGCGGGTGCCCGGTGACGTTGAACGGCGGGACAAGCTCATCGATCATGTCGCGCGGGCTTGGCGGACCGCGACCCGGCATCAGGCGGCCCGCTTCATCAGCGCGTGCTAGCGGCGCGTCGAGCAGATCGTCGGACAGCGCGTGCAGCGCCGGGGTCGCATCGGTCAGGCTCTGGGCGATCACGTGGATCACCTCGTCATCATATTCCACGCGCCCGCGCACCTCCATCAGCCGCGCGCCCATCACCACCTTGCGCTGCTTCCCCTTGAGATCGGGCCAGACCACGAGGTTGATCACCCCGGTCTCGTCCTCGAGCGTGATGAAGGTGACGCCCTTGGCGCTGCCGGGGCGCTGGCGGATCAACACCACGCCGGCAACCTGCACCATGCTCCGGAACTTGCGCTCCCTCAGATCGGCGGCGCGCACAAAGCCGCGCTCGGCCAGCCCGGCGCGCAGGAAGGCCAGCGGGTGGGCTTTGAGACTCAGGCGGATGGTCTGGTAATCGGCCACCACTTCCTCGGACAGGGGCATGGTGGGTAAGGCAATGTGGGCGCGCTCGCCGCCTTCCTCGCGCACACGGGCTGCGCGGAACAGCGGCAGATCGGGCGCGGCGACCAGGCTCCTTGCATCCCACAAGGCCTGCCGCCGGGTCAGCGCCAGCGAGGTGAAGGCGTCGGCGCTGGCAAGCCGCTCGATATGCGCAGGCGAGAGCCTTGCCCGCGTCCGCAAGCTGGGAACGTCGCGGTAAGGCCCACCCGCCTCGCGCTCGGACACCAGCAGGGCTGCGACATGCTCGGGCAAGCCGTCGATCTGGCGCAGGCCAAGCCGTAGCGCGTGCTTGTCACCCTCCCCGGGCTCCAGCGTGCAGTCCCAGAGACTCGCGTTCACATCCACCGGCAGCACCCGCACCCCGTGCTCGGCCGCATCACGCACTATCTGGGCCGGGGCGTAGAAGCCCATCGGCTGCGAATTGAGCAAGCCGCAGGCAAAGGCGGCCGGATAGTGGCATTTGAGCCAGCTCGAGACGTAGACCAGCTGGGCAAAGCTCGCCGCGTGGCTCTCGGGAAAGCCATATTCGCCAAAGCCCCGGATCTGGTTGAAGCAGCGCTGGGCGAAATCGCGATCATAGCCGCGCGCGACCATGCGCTCGACCATCATGTCCTGTAGCTCGTCCACCATCCCGCGGCTGCGGAAGGTCGCCATCGCCTTCCTCAGGCGGTTGGCTTCAAGGCTGGAGAACTTGGCGGCATCGAGCGCGATCTTCATTGCCTGCTCCTGAAAGATCGGCACGCCCAGAGTGCGCCCCAGAATGCTGGTGAGCTCGTCGGGCGGGCCGTGTTCGGGCGCGGGCGCGGGGATCTGAACAGGCTCCGCGCCCCGGCGGCGCTTCAAATAGGGGTGCACCATGTCGCCCTGGATCGGCCCCGGGCGGACAATCGCGACCTGGATCACCAGATCATAGAACTCGCGCGGACGCAGGCGCGGCAGCATGTTCATCTGTGCCCGGCTCTCGACCTGGAACACTCCGAGCGAATCCCCCTTGCGCAGCATCGCATAGGTATCGGAATCCTCGCGCGGCACGGTGGCCAGCGTCAGCGCGCGGCCGTGGTGTGCCTCCAGCAGATCGAGGCATTTGCGGATGCAGGTCAGCATCCCCAGCGCCAGCACATCGACCTTGAGGATGCCGAGCGCGTCGATATCGTCCTTGTCCCACTCGATAAAGCTGCGTTCGGGCATGGCACCATTGCCGATCGGCACGGTTTCGGTCAGCGCGCTTTCGGTGAGGATGAAGCCGCCGACATGCTGGCCCAAATGGCGCGGCATGCCGATCATCTGCTCGGTGAGCTTGAGCACGCGCCGCAAATGCGGATCGGTGATGTCGAGGCCGGTCTCAGCCGCGTGCTTCTCGCTGATCTCGCGTCCCCATCCGCCCCACACAGTGCGGGCGAGCGCGCTGGTGACGTCCTCCGACAGCCCCATCACCTTGCCGACCTCGCGGATCGCCATGCGCGGGCGATAGTGGATCACGGTCGCGCACAGGCCGGCGCGGTGGCGGCCATATCTGGCGTAGATATACTGGATCACCTCCTCGCGCCGCTCGTGCTCGAAATCGACGTCGATATCGGGCGGCTCCTTGCGTTCTTCGGAGATGAAGCGATCGAACAGCAGCTGGTGCTTGGCCGGATCGACACTGGTGATGCCGAGGACGTAGCACACCGCCGAATTGGCCGCCGAGCCGCGCCCCTGGCACAGAATCGGCGGATCGCAGCCGCGCGCGAAATCGACGATGTCCTTGATGGTGAGGAAATAGCGGGCGAGATCGAGCTTGGCGATCAGCGCCAATTCGCGCGCCAGCGTGGCCTCGACACTCTCGGGCACCCCGTCCGGATAGCGCCGCGCAGCCCCGGTGCGTACTTCGCTTTCGAGGAAGGCCTGCGGGGTCTGGCCGTCGGGGTAGATTTCCTCGGGGTATTCATAACGCAGTTCATCAAGGCTGAAGCGGCACCGGTCAGCCACCTCGCGCGCGGCGGCAATCGCGTGCGGCCAGCGGGCGAACAGGCGCTGCATCGCGGCCGGGCTTTTGAGGTGCCGCTCGGCATTGGGGTGGAGCAGGTGCCCGGCGCGCGCCACCGTGGTCTTGTGCCGGATCGCGGTCATCACGTCCTGCAGCGCGCGGCGTTCGGGCGCGTGGTAGTGGACGTCGTTGGTGGCGAGTAGGCCGAGGCCATGAGCGTGGGCGAGCGCATCGAGGCGCTCGATCCGGGCAATGTCATCGCCGCGATAGAGATAGGCCGCGGCGATGTGCCCGAGGCTCGGCAGTTGGCGGACGAGATGCGGGAGGAGGTCGGGGAACGGCAACTCCTCATCGTCATCCCGGCGAAGGCCGGGATCGCTTTCGGCAAGCGGCTCCGGATCGGGTCCGGGGCGACGAAAGGGGAGGACATTGCTGGGCACCGCGATGATAAACCGCGCCTCCAGATCATCCGGCGGGAGCAGGATCAGCTGCACACCTTCCGCATAGGCTGCCAGCATCGCCAGCGTGATCTGGCACACCCCCTTGTCCTGCCATTCGCCCTCGGGCGTCTGCATCCGCCCGGCGCTGATCAACCGGCACAACCGGCCATAGGCAGCGCGGTCCTCGGGGTAGGCGAGGAAGACGAGCCCCTCGACCGTCTCGATCCGGCAGCCGATCACCGGACGCAATTTGAGCGTCTTGGCCTCGGTGTGGAGCCGCACCACCCCGGCCATCGAATTGACGTCCGCGATCCCGATGGCGTCATAACCCCACTCATAGGCCGCCAAAACGAGGTCAACAGCGTCCGAAGCCCCGCGCAGGAAGCTGAAGCAACTCACCAACCCCAGTTCGACAAAGGCTGCGTGCAGGGGCGGCGCAATCCCGTCGGGATCAAGCTGAAGCGTGCGCTTGTCAGGGGTGAGCGGGGCGTCGGGCATCAGTCCGCCCCCAGCGCCAGCACGATGCGCGGACGCACGATCGCGCGCTCGGCCTCGATGCCTTTTCCCCAGCGCGAGTTTTTCTTCGCCGTGGCTGAGGAGGCGCAGGAAGTGTCATACTTGGCCGCATCGGCAAGGATTTCGAGTTTCCAGCGGAGCGTTGGAACGGACATATGTTCGCTATATGTTCAACCACTCCACTGTGCCAGTGCGTTCTTTGCAACGGCGCTTTCGGTAAATTGGCAGCAGGGAAAGCCCGTCTGACGAGGCTAGCTGCGGTTGACGAGCCGCGCCAGACCGCCGTGTTCGAACAGGTAATCGAGCACCGCCGGATGCATCGCGCCTTCGAAAGCGACGCCGGCCACCGGCCCTTCGAGCCAGGCCACCGTGCCGAGCGGTGCGTTGATCCCGGCGACCTTCATCGTCACCCGGTCGCCGATTTCGGCAAAACCGGCCTTGCCGCGGATCTTGCAGCCGCCTTCGGAGATATCGATCAGATCCACATAGACCACGCGCGAACGCACCCTGCCCTTCACCATCAGGCTGAGCGGGCGGCGTTCGGAGGCGCGCGGGATCGAGTCCAAATTCATAAGTCGCAGCAATCGCACAAAGGAGTAAATGAAGTCTATGCGCCGGGCCTGATCACCATGCAAACTCACGCAAACAGGCCGTGCAGGAACCAGTCGGGCACGCCCCCGCGCCCGTCGCCGGCCAGCCCCGAGCGATAGATCCAGTAGCGCCGCCCGGCCGCATCCTCGATCCGGTAATAATCGCGCAAGCGAGCGGTCGAGCGTTCGCGCCACCATTCGGGCGCGATCCGCTCCGGCCCCTCCACCCGCACCACCTCGCGCACGCTCCCGCGCCAGCGGAAGCGCTGCGGAAAGCCATCGGGCGAGGCATAGAGCACCGCGATCGGCTCGGCCCGCTCAAGCAGTTTCAATGGTCTGGTGTGAAAGGCGAGTGCGCCTTGCGACGGCGGCAGCGGATCGAGCGGTGCCTGCCAGCCCTGCGCGCGTTCGGGGATATGGCTGGCGCGCGCGACCGGGCGGGTGACAGCGCGCGGCCCCAATCGCACGCTCAGCCGGTCGATGCAGGCGGCAAGCGATGTGCCGTGGCTTTCGGCAGCGGCATCGAGATCGGCCTGCGACGCGCCGAGCGGCTCGCTCCAGCTGGCGCGCAGCTGCACTGCCTCGATCCCGAAGCCGGCCTCGAGTGTCTCGAGCCTTGCCGCAAACAGCCGGATCATGTGGCTGGCCTCGCGGGTGACGGCAGCAAGCTCGATCCGGCGCCACAGCACCTCGCCATCAACCCGCCACAGCCCCAGTTCAAGCCGCCGCGCGCCCTCGCCGCGCGCCGCCAATGCGCGCACCATGTCCGCCGCAAGGTCTTCCACCACCCGGTCGAGCAGGTCGCGGTGGCGCAGCGGCTCCATCAAGCGGCGCTGGACCATCGGCACGGGGCGGGCGATCACCGGCAGCAGCGGCTCGGGCACCTTGCCCAGCAGCTGGTCAAGCCGCAGCAGCGGGTTGGCGGCAGGCGAGCGGCGGTTGCGGAACCGGCGGGCAAGCGCATCGCGCGCGGCGGCCTCGGCCCGCGGATCATCCGCCCCGGCCGCGGTCACTCCGGCCAGCTGGCCGAGCCGCTTGATCCCCAGGCGGCGCAGGACAGTGATCACATCATCATCAAGCCGCAGCGCCGCCACCGGCAGATCGCCTAGGGCATTGTGCGGGTCATCAGCGGGAGCGAGGATCGCCGCTTGCGCCCCAAAGTGCGCAAGCGCCCAGGCAGCCCCCGCCGTCGGCGCGAGCGCGGCGCGCACGCTCAATCCAAGTGCACCAAAGGCACTGGCGACATCGGCGAGCAAGCGCTCCTCGCCGCCCCACAGATGCGCTGCTCCGGTGACGTCAACCAGCACGCCATCGGGCGGGTCGAGCGCGCTCCACGGCCCCCAGCGCTGCGCCCACAGGGCAAGCTTCTCCAGCGCCGCAAGATCGCCCGCCGGGGCGGCCGGGACAGCGGCCAGCTCAGGGCACAGCGCGCGCGCGTCGGCGAGCAGCATTCCGGGCCGCGCGCCCGCTATCAGCCCGGCATCATTGGCCGCAGTAATGCGCGGCCCATGCGCGGTGTCAGCGATCAGCGCGGTCGGCGCGGCTTCGGCATCAGTGTGAGAACCACCGGGAGCCTCAGGCGCGAGCCCGCGCCGCCAGCGATCGACCGACAGTCGGGCGAACCAGACGGACAAAATCCGGCGCGGCGGCGCGTTCGGGCTCGGGTTCGGGGCAGAGGCGCAGGGTTCCGGTATCATCGCAAAGTATCCATTGCCCGGGCGCATGACGGCGCGCGCGGAACAGTTCGGCGTGCCAGCTGGCCGGGCCGGGAGCCGACGGGTTCCAGCGCGGCGGCGACGACGGCGCGGCGCGGGCATGCCAGCGCATCCGGGCCGAGGAGAGGTCAGGCTCGGCATCGAGCCGCACCAGCCACAATCGTACCCCGTGGCGTTCGGCGGTAAGGCTGAGGCGGCGTGAAGCAGTGAAGCTGAGCGCTTGGCAGTTGCCCGCGATCTCGCCGATCACGCAGGCCAGATCGTGGCAGCGGAGCCCTTCCTCCAGGGCAAACAGCGCGTCTTCGGGCGTGGTGGCGGCAACATGGATCAGGCGGTGGCGCAGCATCGGCGGCAGGCCTGCAAGGCAGGGCCGCCCGCCGATCCGCATCGCCTTGCGATCCTGCACCCACAGCACGTGGCGGGTGTCCTCGGCAGCCTCGCCCTCACCGACTGACGTCAAGGCGTCACGCGCCAGGGCGAGCGCGAGCCCCGCCCCGCTCGCTTCGGTGGCGGGGGCGAATATCTCGGAGTGGAACGGATGGTCGGCGAGGCTCGGCCGCCAGCGCATTTCGGGCATGGCCGCGGCAACGGCGCGAGGCGGCACGCGGGCGGGTGACGGCTTGGAGATCATGGGCGAACGACTCATATGTTCACTTTATGTTCCAATATTACCGACTTGGCAATGCAAAGGGCGCGGGAAGCGCTATCCGCTCCCCGCGCCCTTCGAAGCCCACCCGCAAAGGCGGATCAGTCGTCGATCACCGGCCCGGGGAACTCGCCCATGTCGGGCGCGTCATCTTGCCATTCGCCATGCTGCAGGTTCGAATTGTGGATGCCGTAAACGAAATACAGCGCCACCGATCCAACCATGTAATAGACGAAGAAGATCAGCACGTTAAGCGGAACGGTCGTGATCAGATACAGGCACGACAGGATGCCGAGCACCGGCAGCACCGGATAGAGCGGCACCTTGAACCCGCGCGGCAATTCCGGCGCAGCGCGGCGCAGATAGATCACCGAAAGACACACGATCGCAAACGCCGCCAACGTGCCGACCGAAGTCATGTCGCCCAGAACGTTGATGTCGAAGAAGCCGGCTGCGACCGCCGTCACAATGCCGACCACGATCGTGTTCACCGCCGGGGTGTGGAAGCGCGGGTTCACCCGGCTGAACACCTTGGGCAGCAGGCCGTCGCGGGCCATGGTGTAGAAGATGCGCGTCTGCGCATACATCAGCACCAACACCACCGAGGTGAGGCCAATGATCGCGCCGACCTTGATGATCTTCGCCAGCCAGCCCCACTGCGCGCCGAAATTGTCGACCACCACCGCGACCGGATCGGGCACGTTGAGCGTGTTGTAAGGCACCAGCAGCGTCATGATTGCGGCCACCAGCATGTAGATCACCGTGCACACCACGAGGCTGCCGATGATACCAAACGGCATATCCTTGGCCGGATCCTTGGCTTCCTGACCTGCGGTCGAAACGGCCTCGAACCCGATATAGGCGAAGAACACGATCGAAGCGGCACGCATGATCCCGTCAACCCCAAACTCGCCCGGGCCCGTGTTTTCCGGAATGAACGGCACCCAGTTGGCCGCCATCAGATCGGGCAGATTGCTCAGCACGATCGACCCGCCAACGAGGATAAAGGCCGCCAGCACGCTGACCTTGATCGCCACGATGACGTTATTGACCTTGGCGCTTTCGGACACGCCCACCACCAGCAGCCCGGCAAGCGCCATGCAGATCAGGAAGGCGGGGAGGTTGAAGATCGTCGTCACGGTCTGGCCATCGACCACAACCGGAGCGCCATCCTTCATCAAAGTGTAGCCCGCAGGTCCGGTGAATTGCGGAGGGATGACAAGACCGAAGTCCGCTAGCAGGCTGACGACATAGCCGCCCCAGCCGACCGCCACCACCGAGGCCGCAAGGCCATATTCGAGCAGCAGCAGCGCGCCCATGATCCACGCGACGAATTCGCCCAGCGTGGTGTAGCCATAGGTATAGGCCGAGCCCGACACCGGTAGGGTCGAGGACAGTTCGGCATAGCAAAGGCCAGCAAAGGCGCAGACGATGCCCGCCACCACGAAGCTCAGCAGCACCGCCGGCCCGGCGTGGAGCGCCGCCGCACTGCCGGTACGCACGAAAATGCCCGCGCCGATGATACAGCCAACGCCCAGCAGCAGCAGGTTCCACTTGCCGAGCGTGCGCTTCAGCTCGCTGGTCTGGGTTTCACGCTGGACCTGCGCGATCGATTTGCGCGCAAACATGCGCTCGAAAACGCCCCGCTTGGGTTTGCTCGCCATTAGAAATTCCCCCTGCACGCCTGCGCGGCGCGCGACTTGATCCTGTCAAGAAACATCTGAATTAGGTCTCCCATTGACCGCAGGCAGATCCCCCGCGCGATCGTCAGGCGTCGACGCTAGCGCAACACAGGCGCAACACAAGTCGAAAGCACGCTCTTTCCCCCGACGCGCGCAGCGGCTAGATGCGTGCTCCATGTCCACAACCTTCCAGCTCGACACCAGCACCAGCCGTGCCAACCCGACCCCGCAGGTAATGCGGCGGCTGACCGTGCCTGGCATCCGCGCGCGCAAGGCAGACGGCGTGACGGCCGAGCCGCTGGTGATGCTCACCGCCTATACCGCCCGTCAGGCACAGCTGCTCGATGCGCATTGTGATCTGCTGCTGGTGGGGGATTCGCTCGGTCAGGTGATCTACGGCCTGCCATCCACCATTCCGGTGACGCTGGAGATGATGGCGAACCATGGCGCGGCGGTGGTGCGCGGGTCGTATCATTCGGTGGTGGTGGTCGACATGCCTTTCGGCAGCTACGAGGCCTCGCCCGAACAGGCATTCGAAAGCGCGGCGTTCCTGCTGAAGCAGACCGGCGCTGCCGCAGTGAAGCTTGAAGGCGGGGCAGCGATGGCGCCGACCGTCGCGTTCCTCAACAGCCGCGGCATTCCGGTAATGGGGCATGTCGGGCTCACGCCTCAGGCGGTCAACGTGCTCGGCGGCTACGGCGCGCGCGGGCGGTCCGACGCCGAGGCCGAGAAGATCGTCTCGGACGCGATCGCGCTTGATCAGGCGGGCGCCTTTGCGATCGTGATCGAAGGCGTGGTGGAACCGATCGCGATTGCCGCCACCCGCGCGGTTGCCTGCCCCACCATCGGCATTGGCGCCTCGGCGCAGTGCGACGGCCAGGTACTCGTCACCGAGGATATGCTCGGCATGTTCGAACGCGTGCCGCGCTTTGTGAAACGCTACGAAGACATCGCGGGCGTGATTGACCGCACCGTCGCGCGTTATGCCGAGGAAGTGCGCACCCGTGCCTTTCCCGGCGAAGACCAGACCTACCAGCCCAAGGGCTGAATCGCCTCCCTCTCCCTTTCTCTAAAAGGTTTCAGGCCCCTGCCATGCAGACGCTGTTTCGTTTCTACACCTTCTCACTGATCTTCACCGTCATCTGCCTCGGCCTTGCGGGATGGTACGGCTTTGTCAGTTCGGGCACGCTGCTGGGCATGGCGCAGGTGCTGTGGATCGTGGTGATCCTCTCGGTGCTCGAAGTCTCGCTCAGCTTCGACAATGCCGTGGTCAACGCCTCAGTGCTCAAGGAGATGGACGATGTCTGGCAGAAGCGGTTTCTGACCTGGGGAATCGCGTTTTCGGTGTTCGGGATGCGGATTGCCTTTCCCTTGGCGATCGTGGCGATTGCGGCAGGGATTGGCCCGATGGAGGCCTTGAACCTCTCGCTCAATGATCCGGCGAAATATGAAGCGCTGGTGAGTTCTGCCCATATCGGCATTGCCGGGTTCGGCGGGGCCTTCCTGGCGATGGTAGGGATGAAGTTCTTCTTCGATGCGGACAAGGCTGTGCACTGGATCGGCGCCATCGAACGCGCGCTGTCGAAGGTTTCGGCCCTTCCCGCGATCGAAATCGCGCTTCTGCTTCTGACGATGTGGGGGATTTCGACGTTCCTGCCGGTCGAAGACGCGCACACATTCCTCGTCGCCGGGATGCTGGGTCTTGTCACCTTCATTGCGGTGGAAGCGGTGAGCCACTGGCTCGAAATGCGCGAGGAAGCGGCAAGGCTGGCAGGCGCAGTGGTGCGCAGCGGGCTTGGCGGCTTCCTCTATCTCAACATTCTCGATGCCAGCTTCAGCTTTGACGGCGTGATCGGGGCCTTCGCGCTGTCGAACAACATGATCGTGATCGCGCTTGGCCTGTCGATCGGAGCGATGTTCGTGCGCTCGATGACGGTCCATCTGGTCAGGCAGGGCACGCTCGCGGCATACCGCTATCTCGAACACGGCGCGTTCTGGGCGATCGTGGTGCTCGGCGCGATCATGCTGATCTCGGCGGTGGTGCACATCCCCGAGACAATCACCGGCCTGATCGGCGCGATCCTGATCGGCCTGTCGTTCTGGTGGTCAGTGCGCCACCAGAAGGCCGAAGCGACGGGCTAACCCCGCGCCAGACGCGTAGCCAGCGGCGCCGCCAGCACCAGCTGGGCCAAGTGATAGAGCAGCAGCGGGGCGATCACGAAGCCGGCGGCTGACGAAGGGAACAGGATCGCAGCCAGGGGCGCGCCGATGGCGACGCTCTTCTGCGATCCGGCGAACAGGAAGGTGATCCGGTCAGCCCGCGGCAGGCCGAGCGCGCCTCCAACGCCCCACGCTGCGCTCAGAGCAAGCGCCAGCAGCATCAGCACCAGAGCCACCAGCACAGCCCAGTCGCGCGGGGTGAAAAGCCGCGCCAGACCCTGCTCGACCGCGCCCGAGAAGGCGACATAGACCGCAAGGCCGATCACCGCCCGGTCGAGCCACACAATCCGCGCGCGCTGGGCGGCGACCCGCTCGATCACCCGGTCCTGCACCGCCTGCCCGATCACGAAGGGCAGCACGAGGATCAACCCGATGCGGATCACCGCTTCGCTGCCGATTTCGCCCGCCCCGCCCCCGCCCAGCAGCGCAAACAGCGGCGCGCTGATGAACACGCCGGCAATGTTGATCAGCGCCGCGCCGACCACGGCCAGCGCGACATTGCCATTGGCGAGGCTGGTATAGGAGGTCGCCGACTGGATCGTCGAAGGCAGGCAGCCGAGATAGATGAAACCGAGTGCGACCAGCGGCGGCAGCCACCCTGAAGCAAGGCTCGCAAAACCCACTCCGGCAAGGGCCATCCCGCCGAACACGAACAGCATCAGCGGCCCGAAGAAGCGCCAGTTGGCGATCCCGCGCGCGATCTCGCTGCGGCGGATGCGCATGCCGTTGACGAGGAACAGCACAAAGATCCCGCCATTGGAGATGTGCCGCGCTAGGTCGCGCCCCTCGCCCGTTGCAGGCAGAAGCAGGGCAAGCGCGGTCGCCAGCACCAGCACAGCGATCATCGGGTCGGTCAGGAGCGGGAGGCGGCGCGGCAACATGGCGATGCGCCCTGCCCGCCCGCATGGCAATTGTCGAGCCTTAGCGCCTGACCAGCGCGGCGGGTCGCAGATCGGCCAATGCCGCGGCAAAGCGCGCCGCATCCTCGCGTCGCCCGAGCGCGCGCGCGGCCTTGCTGCGCAATGCCAGCACGGCAGGATCATTCGCGCCGCCCAGCACAATGGTGCGATCGAGCAGCGATGCAGTCCGCTGCCATTCACCGCGCTGCGCGAGGCGTTGCGCGAGCGACGCAAGGGCTGCGATATTCTGCGGATCGCCTGCGACATGGCGGGCAAGCAAGGTGTCGGCCGCGATATCGTCGCCCGCGCGGGCATAGGCGACCACCGCCTTGCGGGTCAGCGGCCACGGTCGGCGCACCCGCGCGGCCAGCGCATAAGTCTCGAGCGCGCTAACCGCGTCGCCGCTGCCGAGCAGGGTGTCTCCGGCAAGCAGGGCAGCATCGGCCGAAGCCGGGAACCGCGCCCGCAGCGCCTGCGCTGCGGTGCGCGCCGTGTCCCAGTCTCCCGCTTGCCCCGCCTGCCGCATGCCGGCAGTTGGCGGCGGCAATCCGGCGCGGTCTGCCAGCACGACCGGCGAATTGACCGATGGACGCGCAGCCCGCTCGAGCAGCGGTGCCGCACTGGCGCGGTCGCCCAGCCGCTCATGCGCGCGGGCCACCAGGGTGAGGAGATAGGGCGAGGCCTCGGCCTTGGCGGTATCGGCGGCAAAACGCGCGACCAGATCAGCCTCGCGCCCGCCCAGCAGCAACGCGCGGGCAAGGAGTTCGCGCACCCGTTCATTGGCAGGCTGGCGCGAGGCCAGCGTTTCGAGCCGTTCCACCGCGCTCGCGGTATTGCCTTGATCCATCTGGATCAGTGCCTCCAGCAGCAGCGCGGACGGCACCCCGCGCGCGGCCATGCCGCTGCGTTCGAGCAGGCTGCGCGCCAGCACCGGCTCGCCGCCGCGCTGGGCCAGCACCGCCTGCAGATAGAAACCGCGCGCATCCTTGGGTGCCACATCGGCAAGCTCGCGCACCGCTTCGAGCATATCGCGATGGCGTCCGAGATCGCCGAGCGTGGCGGCATATTCGGTCCATGCATCAGCATAGGCGCGGTCTGCAGAAAGCGCCGCCTCGAACCACGGCAGGGCATCGGCAAAACCATGCGCGTCGCGCACCATCAACGCGCGTATCAGCAACGCCGGGGCATGATCGGGGCCGACTTCCAGCGCCCGTTCGGCCGCCTCCAGCGCAGTCAAATGCTCGCCGCCGCGAAACCGCAGGCGGGCAATAGCGACCCACAGATCGGGATTATCAGGCTCAATCGCCCGCGCCTCGTCCAGCAGCCGCCCCGCATCGGCCAGCGCACCACCGGCAAGCGCCGTGTCCGCCTGCGACAACAGCCGCACAAACGCGGGACTGCCGGTGACAGCGCCGTTCTTGCCTGCGGAATCGCCGCCAAGCGCGCTGCACCCCGCGAGCACCGGGGCCAGCACCAGCGCCGCTGCGATCAGCGTAGTTAAAGGGCTAGCTCTGGAGATCATAGTGCTTGATGAGATCATAGAGCGTCGGTCGGCTGATCCCGAGCAGCTTGGCGGTGCTCGAGATATTGCCTTCACTGCGGGCAAGCGCATGGCGGATCACCCGGCGGTCCGCCGCCTCGCGCGCAGCCTTCAGGTTGAGCACATCGGCGCTTTCTTCCTCGGCATCGACAAAATCGAGATCCTCGGCGCCCACCAGCTTGCCATCGGTCATGATCACGGCGCGCTTCACCCGGTTTTCCAGCTCGCGGACATTGCCCGGCCAGTCATGTGCATCGATCGCGGCGAGTGCATCGGGCGCAAAGCCGGTGACAGAGGGGTTCATCTCGGTAGCGAAGCGCTTGAGGAACACCTTGGCGAGCAGCACCGGATCGCCGTGCCGTTCGGCCAGCCCGGGAATGCGCACCACAATCTCGGCCAAACGATAGAACAGGTCCTCGCGGAATGTGCCGACCCCGATCATGCTTTCGAGATCCTGATGGGTGGCGCACACGATCCGGGTGTTGACCGCAATCGCACGCCGCCCGCCGATCCGCTCGACCGTGCGCTCCTGCAGGAACCGCAGCAGTTTGACCTGAAGCGGGAGCGGAATGTCGCCCACCTCGTCGAGGAACAGGGTGCCGCCATTGGCGCTTTCGATCTTGCCCTCGGTGGTCTTGACCGCGCCGGTGAAGGCGCCCTTTTCATGCCCGAACAGCTCGCTTTCGAGCAGGTTTTCCGGGATCGCGGCGCAGTTGATCGCAATGAACGGGCCATCGGCGCGGTCGCTGGCATCGTGGAGCCCGCGCGCGAGCAATTCCTTGCCCGTCCCGCTCGCGCCCAGCAGCATCACCGAGACAGAAGTCTTGGCGACGCGTTCAATCGTGCGCGCGACCTTGACCATCTCGGGCGCGCCGGTGATCAACCGGCCGAGCACAGTCTTGTCCGCGCTGGAGCTGGCAACGAGGCGGCGGTTCTCGGCCTCGATCTGGTGCAGGTTGAAGGCGCGCCGCACGATCAGGCCGAGCGCGGCGATATCGAGCGGCTTCTGGTAGAAATCATAAGCCCCGCGTTCGATCGCCTGCAGGGTGCTTTCGCGCGCGCCGTGACCGCTGGCGATCACGACCTTGGTATCGGGCTTCAATGCCATGATGCTATCCAACACGGCAAAGCCCTCGCTGGTGCCATCGGGATCGGGCGGCAGGCCGAGATCGAGCGTGACCACCGCCGGCATTTCCGTCCGCAACGCAGCCAGCGCGCTGTCGCGGTCACCAGCGACTATGACCTCGAAATCGTCGTAGGCCCATTTGAGCTGCACCTGCAGACCGGGATCATCCTCGATCACCAGCAGCGGCGGTTTCTTGTCAGCCATCACGCGACCTCCCTTGATGCAGCTGGGCCATTATCGCCGCGCCCGCCGAGCAGACGCACGGCATCGGCCAGCGGCAGCACCACGGAAAAGCGGGTGCCAAGACCTTGCCGCGATTCCACCGCGACCCGGCCGCCCATGGCCTTGACCAACTCGCGCGCCTCGAAGGCGCCGATCCCGAAGCCGCCCGGCTTGGACGAGACGAACGGCTTGAACAGGCCGGTGCGGACGAATTCGGGGCTCATCCCGCAGCCGGTGTCGATCACCTCGATCGTGCCGTGCAGGCTTTCGGCGGTGACATCGAGGAAGACCGCCATACCCGGCTCGCTGGCGTCGATCGCGTTTTGCACGAGATGCACCAGCGTCTGTTCTAGGGCTTCGGGATTGCCCATCACCTCGACGCTTTCTTCCCGTGTTAGCGCGACCGGATGGGTCTGGCGGAAGCGCTCGGCCACCTGACCGGCTAGCTGCGCCAGATCGATCCGGCGCAGATCATTGACCGGATTGGCGCCATAACGACCGAGCCTTGCGAGAAGCGCGGACAGCTTGTCGGCCGAATTGCGCAAGGTCACCAGCATATCGGCGCGGAACGCGGGATTGTCGGCGTGCTTCTCGGCATTGGCGGCCAGCAGCGAGAGCTGGCTGGCGAGGTTCTTGATGTCATGCATCACGAAGGCCATGCGGCGGTTGAAATCATCAAAGCGGCTGGCATCCATCAGCGCTTGCTGCCCGGCCTGTTCCGACAGGTAGCTCGCCAGCTGCTGTCCGGCCACGCGCAGCAGATCGAAGTCCTCCCAGTCGAGCCGGTGTTCGATCCGCGGGCGGGCCAGCACGATCACGCCGACCAGTCGTTCGAAATGGATCAGCGGCACCAGCGCCCAGACATCCCCGGCTTCGGTCAGCCATTGCGGCAGCTGGGCGATTTCTCCCTGATGGTCGGTCCCGCCGCGCACCTCGTCGAGCGCGATGATGAAATTGTGCTGTTCGAGCAGCCCGGCAAGCCCGTGCTCGCACGCCACTGCCGGCACCGCAATGGTCGCCCAGTTCCAGCGCGCGGTTAGTTCCAGCTGCGCTTCCTCGTTGGGCATCAGCAGCAGGCCTGCGGGGCTTTCGGTGATGTCGGCCAGGGCCTTGACCGCGCGCTCCTCGAGGCTGGCGCTCGCTGCCCCGCTGAGTCCGACCGTGCGGGTGAAGCGCAGCCATTCCTCGCGGTAATCATAGCGGTGCTGGAACAGGTGCTTGGTGGCAGTGACGCGCAGCCAGCCGCGCAGGCGCGGTGAGGGCAGTGCGGCGATCATCGCGACCGCAGCCAGCGCAATGAACACCACCTGACTGGTGCGCGCAAAATCGCCGCCAACCAGCGGCAGCGACTTGGCCACCAGCACCATCAGCGCCAGATAGCCGCCAATCAGCAGCAGCGAGAGCGTGCGGAAGGTGACCGCGCGCGACGGGCTGAACTGGACGCGCGGCCCGGCCGGGCTCATCCCCAGTGCAAACAGCGCGCACATCACGCCGGCAAACAGGCCCCGAAGCTCGCGCAGCAGCGCAGGATATTCGCCGCCGAGATAGGCAATGGTGGCAAGGTTGAGATCATAGGCGAAGATCCCCGCGAGCGCGATCACAGACCAGCGCAGCAGGTAACGCGAGCCGCCCGCCGCACCGGCATACAGGTTATGCAGCAGCATCAGCGCGCCGATCCCTATCAGCACGTCGATCAGCATCCGAATCTCGAACGCGGCCTGGGCGAAGGCCTGAAGGCCCGCGCCGCGCAGCTGCACGCCCAGCACCAGCGGCTGGCACAGCTGCACCAGCACCACCGCGACAATCACCGGCCGGATCGGCTTGAGGCTTGCCGCGCGGCCATCGGCGCTGAACATCCCGAAGATCGCGGCGAACAGCGCAAGGTTGCGCGCCATCAGCGCGAGCGCTCCTGCGGCGTGATCCGGCCCGAGCGCGGCTCCGAAGGCGCATCCCGCGCAGGCCAGCGCGCTCGCCGCAGCGAGCGGCTTGCGATCCGGACGCGCAGCATCGCCGCAGTGCCAGATCCACACCAGCGCCGCGCCGCACAGCAGCGCGCCTGCCGTCCAGGCGATGAATGCGGCCAGCGCGATCTGTTCCGGCATGGCGCTCACCGTACGCCCTCCGGCCACAGGATCACGCGCACGGTCTGCAGCAGGATCACGAAATCGAGGAAGGGCGTGTAGTTCTTGGCATAGTAGAGATCATATTCGAGCTTGCGCCGGCTATCCTCGACCGAGGCGCCATAGGGGTAGTTGATCTGCGCCCAACCGGTGATGCCCGGCTTCACCATGTGCCGTTCACCATAGAAGGGGATTTCCTCCTCGAGGCTATCGACAAACTTCGGCACTTCGGGGCGCGGGCCGACAAAGCTCATCTGGCCCTTGAGCACGCTCCACGTCTGCGGGAGTTCGTCGATCCTGAGCTTGCGGATCAGCCGGCCGACGGGGGTGATACGCGGATCGTTCTCCTCGGCCCACTTGGCTCCGTCCTTCTCGGCATCGGTACGCATCGAGCGCAGCTTGATGAGCGTGAAGGGCTCGCCATAGAGCCCGACGCGCTGCTGACGGAAGAACGCCGGCCCCTTGCTGTCGAGCTTCACGATCCCTGCCAAGAGCACGATCACCGGCAGCGTCAGCGCCAGCAGGATCAGACTGGCGGTGATGTCGAAGATGCGCTTGACCGCGCTCGAGAACATCCGCGAGCTGGAAAAGCCGTCGGAGAAGATCAGCCAGCTCGGATTGATCGTATCGAGATCGACGCGGCCCGTCTCGCGTTCGATGAAGCTCGAGAAATCATTGACGTGAACGCCCTTGGTCTTGATCCGGAGCAGGTCCTTCAGCGGCAGCGCGTTGCGGCGCTCCTGCAACGCCAGCACCACTTCGGACACGCCGAGGTTCTCGACGAAGCGCCCCAGATCATGGATCGCCAAGCGCGGGATTGCTTCCTCGACGACGCGCGGATCATCGCTCATGGCGATATAGGCGACGATGGCGAACCCGGTGTCGGGCTTTTCGCCCAGCTCGCGCAGGCGCTGCGCACGGTCACCTGCGCCCAGCACCATGACACGGCGGCGAAAGGCGGAGGAACCGAGGAAGGAATTGAGCAGCAGCCGGTCGGCGACCAGCACAAGTATTGCAAGGCCCATGGTGTAGAGCAGGGTCGAGCGCCAGAAGAAGTCGGTCGGAATGACAAAGTCGATCACCGCCAGCGCGATGATCCCGAGGCTGATCGCCACCAGCACCCGCGCGCCGGCAAACCGCAAGCTGCGCAGCGCATAGGGCCCGTAAACCCCGACCGCGATCATCGCCAGCCAGATCACCAGCGACGTGCCGAACAGCGGCACCCAGCGTCCGCCGAAATGCGCGATCTCCATGCCGATCTGGCCTGCGCGCAGCTGCCACGCGGCCTCGCTCGCCAGAAACAGCAAGCCCAGATCGAGCAGGCCGAGCAGCAGCACGGCATGCGGGATATAGTGCTTGAACAGGCGGATCATTACGGGGCTGGCCTCTTGCGCTTCGTCCGCTGGTCTAGTCCCGAGACCTTAAGTGTCGGTAAACTTTACACCCCCTGTAAGCCCAGCTTTTCCGGCTCTTTCGAGGGTTAACGCGACGATCATTCGCACCGAGTGCGCAATCGGTTATGCAGTCACCGAAACAGCCGTGGGGAAGGAAATTATGCAAGGCAGCAATCGGCGGGAAGCGCTCGGAATAGGGCTTACTCTTACCGCGGCGCCCGTGGCAGCCCTGAATGGCGATGATGCCGCTTCGGCCGAGGCCGCCTTGATGGCCTTCCTGCGCAGTTTTGCCGCCTGCGACCTGCCGGCGATGGAGGCCGCCTTCGCGCCCGATGCGACCAGCTTCAACCCGGTGAACGCGGGCACCGGCGATCCCGCGCCCGAACGGCAAAGCCTCAAGCGCGCGCCGGGAATGCCGGACGGCATGCGCCGGTTAGCACTCACCCTCCCGAAAGAGCGGCCCGGACCGCCCTATCACCGCCCCGATCTGATCAACGATCTGATGGTGCAAGTGGTGGGTGACATCGCGCTGTGCACCTTCCACTTCGACAATCCCGACCGTATCGGGCGGCGCACGATCATCCTTGTCCGCCGCGCCGGCGGCTGGAGGATCCTGCATCTCCATGCTTCTAACCAGCAGCTCTGACCCGGGCCGCGACGATCAGGAACGCGGCCTCAAGCGCGGCAGATCGCTCGCCATGCGTGCGGGCGCTGGCGTCAGACATTCGGCCCGGCCGCAGCGCAGGCACGGCGTGCCGAGCGGCACCGCATCGGCCGGATCGAGCGAGACGCCGCGGGCATAGGCAAGTTCGGCGGCAAAGCGCGCCTCGATCCCCAGAACCACCGCACGACGCGCCGCGCAAGTCACTCCGTCGCCATCGACCGTGCGGGTGATGGTGAACCAGTGGCGCGGGGTGGCCTCGCCCTCGGCGAAGGTCACGGCCTGGGTCAGCACTGTGCCCGGCCGTTCGAAGGCGCCATAGGGGATCCACGCGGGCCAGCGCGCGCCCTCGAGCGGATAGAGCGCGCCAGATCCGCCCCCGGTGAAGTTTTCGAGCCGACCGGCCCGGTCAATGGTAGCCATGAAGAACGGCAGTCCGCGCTCGCCCACGCGCCCGAGCGTGGTGAGCCGCTGCGCCGCCTGATCAAAGCTGACAGCAAAGCGGCGTTGCAGCACGGCGAGATCATAGCCGGTCTGCTCGCAGGCGCGCAGAAATCGGCGGTAGGGCAGCAACAACGCCCCTGCGAGATAATCGGTAATGTGCTCGCGCAGGATATTGCGTGCCTCGCCCGAAGCCAGATTCGCGCCTGCCACCAGCGTCTCGATGCCCTCGCGCATTTCCAGCGCGCCCACTTGCCGCGCAATCTGGAACCGCCTTGCGGCGCCGGGAAGCATCTCGGAAAGCTGCAACTGGCGGGCATGAAGATCGAGCCGGTGGACCTGCCCCGGCATCACTTCTGCCGGCAGGATGCGCACGGTGATGCGGTGCTTCTCGCGCAGCCGCTCGCCCAGCGCGGCGCTGATTTCTCCGCGCGAGAGGCGCAGTTCGTCGGCGAGATCCTCGGCAGCATGATCGAGATCGGCAAAGTGGTTCTGCCAGCGTTCAATCGCACGGCGTGCGGCGGCAGCGGCATCCTCGGCCTCGGGCACGGCGGTCCCTGCGTGATCATAAAGCCGCGCAAAGGCCGCGGCGACCTGCGGCGCGGCGGCGAGGAATTCCTGCACCTCCTCACGGTCAATCCCGAGATCGGCGAAACGCTTGTCGGTCATCCGTCGCACCAGCCCGTCGAGCCCGCCGATCGCATCATCCTCACGCAGGGAACGCGGATCGAAGTCGAACCGTTCGATGACCTGCACCAGCACCCGCGCCGAAAGCGGCCGCTGGTTGCGCTCGATCAGATTCAGATAGGACGGCGAAATCCCGAGCATGGCCGCCATCGCGGCTTGGGTGAGGCCCTCGCGTTTGCGCAGCCGGCGCAGCGCGGGTCCGGCGAGAAGATTGGTGTCAGCCATACCGGTCTTTGTAAATTAATTTACCGATTGACACAAGTTTCCGGGCAATTGTCGGCATAGCGACACGATTTTCTGTAAGTTTTCCTGTTATGCTGCGCCGCACCACGCCACAGCCTGCCCATCCAACGGCGCGAGTCATTTTGGCTCAACCCCCTCCCCAGGTCGGACAGGAGAAGCACATGACTTACCAGAACACCATCACCCGGATGCGCGACATCATTTCCGCGAATGGGCCGAGCTGGGCCGCGATCGACCCCGAAAACGCCGCCCGTATGGTGATCCAGAACCGTTTCGCCACCGGCCTCGACATCGCCAAATACACCGCCAAGATCATGCGCGCCGATATGGACGCCTATGACGCAAACCCGGCGCAGTACACCCAGTCGCTGGGCTGCTGGCACGGCTTCATCGCGCAGCAGAAGCTGATCGCGATCAAGAAGCACTTCGGCACCACCAAGCAGCGTTACCTCTACCTTTCGGGCTGGATGGTCGCCGCGCTGCGCAGCGAGTTTGGCCCCCTGCCCGACCAGTCGATGCACGAGAAGACCTCGGTGCCCGCGCTGATCGAGGAACTCTACACCTTCTTGAGGCAGGCTGACGCCCGCGAACTCGGCATGATGTTCCGCGCGCTCGACGCCGCCCGCAAGGCTGGTGACGCCGTGGAAGCCAAGCGCATCGAAAACGTGATCGACAACTACGAAACCCACGTGGTGCCGATCATCGCCGACATCGACGCAGGCTTCGGCAACGCCGAGGCGACCTACCTGCTCGCCAAGAAGATGATCGAAGCGGGCGCCTGCGCGCTGCAGATC
>Ga0315899_10000618_pt1 | contig 42539 bp, 69 predicted proteins | sample LakEriMetagenome_2_FD_203518 | JGI IMG/M metagenome (GOLD analysis project Ga0315899, IMG submission 203518) | Freshwater fungal communities from buoy surface, Lake Erie, Ohio, United States - Buoy 4 MA112 | ecosystem: Environmental > Aquatic > Freshwater > Lake | place: USA: Lake Erie, Ohio...
CGATTTAATCCTGAGCATAAAAGCCTTAGATCTCCTTGTATAGAAGTAATTTCTTGGAGCTGATCTTTAACGCCGGATAATTCGCCACATGCCCTGTTAAGCATGTCGAACAAGCCTCTTAGGTCGCTAAGCGGAACTTGCGGAACCTGATTAAAATTCTCACCCACGATCCAACCTCCCCCGCATCCAGTCCCGCACAGCCGGCGCCAGCGTTAGCGCCCACCAGGCGGGCAGAAACAGCCCAAAATGCAGCAGTGTCATGGCGACAGCATCCCGTAAATCCATGCTAGTCGCTAGGCGGAAGCATGGCAATTATAGCCTCATTCAGGGCAGTTATGAAAGCTGTTGGCAGATTGCACCGCGCAGCGAGGGCTAAAAATTCCTGAACCAAAGTCGCCTTGCTTTGCTCTGGCTGCACTGAAACAATCAGCAGAAGACCTTGTAAGTATTCGGTGAAATCTCCCTTGTCCTGAAACCGATCCAGACGGGAATGAGAAAACGTTACCGCAAGGCGGGCTGAATTGTTTTCAGAATCCAAGGCCAATGCCATTGCATTCACGTATCCGTTTTCGGTTAAAATTGCGTGGCGGAACCCTGGCCAGTCAGTGTTGCTAGCGCCATTCAATTGGAAGTAACTCTCAGCAGCTTCGTAAGAATCAAAGTAGTGCCAGCCTTCAACCGGATAAGCGTAACTGGCGTGATTGGCTGCAAATAACGTAAAATTGGGGGCATGTACTGAGATGCCAGCGTACCTCAGTTCGTTGTCCGTAAATTTGTAGAATCCTGCTGTGCTCGTCACGCTGTCACCGTCCAGCCCTTGGCTGTAGCAATACTCGGATTATAGACACCCGTTTGACTGGTGCCATAGTTGCCGGTAACGGTGATTGTTTGGCCAGTCACAGTCGGCAATCCTGTAAAGATTTCATTTAATGATACTGCCGACAGTTGTGCATTTGCCACTGTAAAACTAAAACGCATCCCAGTGAGCTGAGCACGCTTAATAGACGGACTTGTTCCCGCCATAAGATTACCATTGCCAGTACTGCTAACTCCGCTCATATTTATTGCATGCAGCTCTTGCAGGTTTGCCATATTTTGGCAATATCCGTTCATATTGATGATCGAGGCCATTGACACCCCAGGCGCAGGGATTCGCCGCGCTGGCGTGCCTTGATACATCAGGTTTGCAGTCGTCCACGATGCAGTCGTGCCGGTCAAAACTGGAAAATCCTGCGCATTAAATGCGCCGCTAAATTGTTCCGCAGTAGTTGTAAGTGCTGTGGCCGAGCCTATATAAGGCGGAAAACTGCTCAAGGCTGTATTTGCGTACATTCTAGCCATAGTGGTAACTGACGCAATTGAGCTAGGGATCTGCGATACGCTCCTTAGCGATGGCGTATTTTGATAAAAGCCAGCCAAGCTAGTCAAAACACCACAAGCGATTATATTTACTCGTTCTAGGATGCGATGCCCAACGGCAGTGCCGCCCAACGTAAAACCAGCGCCGGTAACATTGGGAACCGATATTGCAAGATCAAGCCATCCGGTTGTATAGGCTTGCAGGCCTGTCTGTGTATTTTTAGCCTGTAAATTGATAAGCGTTAAATTCTGGCCAGCTTGGGGGGTGATCGTAACGATTGCAACTTTATAGGGCAGCAAGGTGGCGCTGCCATCGTTGGTCAGGGTGATGGGGCTGCCGCCTATGGTGGCGGAAACCTGGAATGCATTAGCCGTTGGATTAACGACATAATATCTGCGGCTTTCTACTAGCCCAGTCGTCGAAACTATATTGTAAAATGAAATTGGCGTGCCAGCATTGAACCCATGGCCAGTACGATTTACCGTATTGGTTGACGCGGTGAAAGTTACAGGCTTGTTAGTGTCAGCTAGCGCTGAATTATTAAAATTAAATTCGTAGTTTGCTTGTGTATTACTTGCGAAGTTTGTTGTAGTTCCATCGCCGAAGTTGATTGTATATGCGCCTTGCCCGTTGAAGGCAAAAAAGTTGGCGCCATTTCCCGTGCCATCGCCAGGCCATACGGCGTAGAGGCCAACTATTTTTTGTTCTGATGACAGGACTGCTGGGATTGCGGGCCAGGCTGCAGGGCGCACCCATTCGTCGATGAGCTGGGTTGTGCTGGTGCCGCCAGTTTCTCCGCTGGCAACAAGGACCGAACCTAAATAGAGTTTTCCCAATGTAGTTGGCATAATTTATGGTGTTATCACGTACAAAGTGGTTGCACTGGGAGATGTAATTGCATCGTAGTTGGCTTGCGTAAGTTGCACGATATTAGTAACTTGAGCTGCGCCAGTGATTCCGGCAGTTACGGACCCGGTTGTGGCGTTCAACTCACCAGCGGCCAGGGTTAGCCGTGATCCTATTGCAATTTCCTCCACCGCCCCCGTGCCGGCCGTGCTGCGGCCAGCTAGGCGGCTGGTGGCCATGGTCAGGCCACTGGAACCGATCAGGCCAGACTCCGCCGCGTTGGTGATTCCATAGCCGCTTAGTGTGGTGGGCGTGCTGGTGATGGTTGACCACGCCTGGTCGTGAGCTGTTGGGGTCCTGGCGTCGCTCAGCCGGGGATCACTGGATCCCACGGCGTCGGCAATCCCGTAGCCGGACAATGTCGTTGGCTTGCCGCTGATCCCTGTCCCAAATGGCAGCCCCGTGGCATTGGTGAGCGTGAGGCTGGAAGGGGTGCCGCCGGCGCCGTTGAACAGAACCGGGGCGCCGGCCGATCCCGTGTTGATTGCCAGGGCCGCGGCGACGCCAGTTCCCAGGCCGGTGACGCCGGTGCCGAGGGGCAGGCCGGTGCAGTTGGTCAAAACCCCAGCGCTGGGAGTGCCAACATCTCCGCCTTGAAAAAAGAGCAGGCCAGTGCCGGTCTCGTCGCTGATGACCCCGCGCAACTGTGCCGAAGTGGTTGCCGCAAATTGGCTCAGCGGGTCGCTCGTCAGCGCATCACCGCCGCCTCCGCCGCCACCTCCGCCGGTAACGGAGATCGTTTGGTTTGGCCAGGTGCCGCTGATATTGACGTGGGTGCCTGCAATCAGCCCTGGTGTTGCTGTGCCCGTGCCGCCATTGGCTACCGGGAGAAGGCCCGTTACGCCAGTGGTCAGCGGCAGTCCGGTGGCATTGATCAGTCCCAGGGTCGATGGGGTGCCGCCTGCGCCGCCCAGGATTACTGGAGCCCCGGCTGTCCCGATATTGACCGCCAGGGCCGTGGGTACGCCGGTCCCCAGGCCAGTGATCGTGCTCAGCGGCTGAGTACCGGTGTGCGTTGCCCGATCGCGCAGCTGTGCGTCTGTGGCGTTGGCCGTGGCGAAGGGGGCTATCCCGTCCAGCTTGGTCTTGAATGCCGACGCAGCCCACCATGCAGCGACGGCCTGAAACACCCGCAAAGGGTTGTAGGCCGCCCTGACCGTGCTAGTGCCTGCCTCGGCTGTGGCCTGGTCAACCGTGGCAGCGCTCCACTCACGGGCGTCGCTGAGTCGGGCGTCGCTGGCGTCAACCTTGCCAGCCAGCCCCGAGGCCAGCGCCGCTGGCTGGATCGCTGTTGCTGCTAAGGCTCCCTGCGCCGCCGTGGCGTAGTTCCCAGCCGCCCCCGCTACGGCCGCTGCTGCTGTGCCTGCTGCATCTGCACCCACCTGGGCAGCGGTAGGCATGGCGTGCCGGTGATCGCCTCGACTAGCTGTAAGGGCAGTGCCTGGCGTGGCCGTGCCCAGGGCCTGGGGAGTGGCATCAGACAGGGAAGCGCCGCCGCCGCCACCCCCCAGGATTGGATCAAACGGCAAGTCGTTAAACGCCGTGCCGACAATGACATTGTTGACAACACGGCCGTTCTTTCCGGTTTTGCTACGCCCGGTTGTTAAGCCAGCCGCGTCAACTTCCCACCATTTTTCACCTTCAAGTAGTACGGGATCCTGGATTGTTGCTTCGGCTAGAGTTGTTGTTCTCTGGCGGATTAGCGTTTTTTGTTCTTGATATGGCATCACGAATCACCGTTCAGTATCAGGATCGGTTGCTCTGCAGGGGCGGGATCGCTGGTTGCGCCGCTTGGGTCACCATCCAGGATGACGTACAGCGGGCCTGGGGCGTCGACCTTGGCTAGTGGAATCTTGCAAAACGCACCATCGCTAAAGCGCTGGGGCTCCATCTCGACTTTGTAGGTCTGGCCGTCTACGCTAATCGCCGTGCCATAAGATAGGCTGCCAAAAAGATCAGTTTGTGCTGTCAGTAAATAGTCAATTACTGTAACGCCTCCATCAAAAACAATCTCGCTATTCAAGTCAAGATAGCCGAGGCCTGTTAGGGCCCCGGCTGTCACGGGAACGGCGCCCATGTCCAGATCTAGAAAATCATCCAGATCATCAAACGCCATCAGTCGGCCTTCTCCGGATCCCTACCGGGCTTGGCCGCTGTGGCAGGAGGGTCGATCACTCCAGCAGCCACCAAGGCGGCAGCCTCTTCAGCGGAAAGCCGAGGCACGCTGTCGCCGTTTTCGTAGCGGATCCCGTCGTGGTCAACGGGGCCGTTTGTGACGGTGTGGGCTGGCATGATCAGGCGACGACGTTTTGGAAGAAGTAGCCGACATCAGAAGCGCAAACGATCTCGTTCACGCTCTCGCCCACGCGCACCCGCTGAGCGCCGCGCAAGCCCACCTTAGGCTCTGGAATGCTGCCGCTCACCCTATTGCCAAACTCGGCCGTATAGCCGAACGTGATTGCGTTGCCGCGAATACTGGCAATTGGATTGATATGCAGCAAGGCCATGTGCTTGCCCCACACCCTTGTCATGGTTGCGGTTTGGCCCGGCTTGGCGGTGTTGATCCAACTTTCGCCAATCAGCAGCCGATCGAGCTCCAACAGCTCGGCTACGGCCTGCACGGACGCCGGAGCACCTTGTGCGCTACTGGTGCCACTGTTGCCGGCACTGGAAGGAGCCAGCGCGGCGGTGATCTTGGGGTGAACGCGCAACTTAGACCACGCCAGCCGGCCTAGTACGCCAGTATTAAACGGCATTAACATGCCGTCACGGGCCGCCATGATCGCTGAATAAGGATCAGAGTTGGCGTAGTCCGACCACTGCGAAGTACCGCTTAGGGTTGTGCGGTTGGCGGAAGGGTAAGTTGCTGAATTGAAATACAAATCAGCGACACGCTTTTCACGATCCAGGGCAACCAGTTCGGCAATACCTTCAACGGCACGGCCTGCAGGATTTTCACCTGGAGGAGCGTTTTCAAGGTCGTCATTTGGCACCAAGTCGTCAAGGCCGTAGTCTTTGACGAAACCTGCCACCTCGGTGCTGCCAAACTGCACCACGTTGGGAACGCCTTTGCGCCCAACTGTGGTATCAGGAACCGTAAACATTTCGTCGCGGTTGTACTGATTCCACTTAAACTCGCGTTTGCCAACTGGCACGCGAGGGGATACTTCGTCTGCAATGTAAGCTCTGTTGGTGTACGCAAGCGCAATTGCTGTGTACTCTGGCTGAATTGGAAAAGGAAAGTTCTGATAGGACATTGGATCAATACCTCAGGAAGTGGTAAATCAACCCTGGAAAGATCCAAGGGAAATGAGCATCGGGCCCTTGTCGCCAGAGACGGCAGAAACAAGGGCAATGCCGCCGGTACGGACATTGGTGCCGGCGGATGCCGTAGCAGTAATTGCCCGTCCTACGGAATCACTCATCAGCAAAGCGCCGCGTGTGACGGTGCCGCCATATTCAATAATGGCGCTGTCGGTCAGAATGTTGTCTAGTCGTTCACCAGACGCGCAGCCAACATCGTCAGAAACGGCGAAGATGAAATCACCCGCAGCGGCGCCTTGAACGACCGTGCGGTCATCAGCGCCAAACTTGATGAATCGGTTGGGAGCAATTGCAGCTCCGGCGACAAAAGCTTTAGTTAGTCCTTGGTTGCTCATTGAAAGGGCCTCAGGGTTGGGTCAATTCTTGCCGGGCCTGGGCCACGGCAGCAGTAGCAGAGAGGATTCGGCCATCGGCCTTGGCCTTGGCAACCAATTCCTTGGCCCTGCCGGCCATTTCTTGAGCGGTCGGCTCAACCTTTTGGGGCTCCTTCGCCTCGCTCAAAGCGTCTGGGGCGGCTGCGTAGGCAATTGCAGGAGCGGCGTCCACCATGCGTACCGCTGCTTGGCTGACAAGGTTGCTTTTTTCGGCGGCCAACACGGCGTCCGCAGCTTCTGGCCCAGTAGTCTTGCCATCAGCAGCCAGGCGGTCGATCAGGGCCTCATGGCCTGGCAACGACCGGGCACGAACAGCGGCAATGCGCTGGCGCTCGGACTCGGCGCCTTCGGCTCTCAGCGATGCAACGACCTCAGGATTGGCCGCCAGCCATTCGGCTGTGGTTTGGGTAGTGGGCTGGTTTTCATCCATGGCAGATTGGGCGGGGGATCGGAGGACGGGAGCAGAGCGCCTGCCAGAGGAAGCGCCAGGGGTTGCGGTGAGTTGAGCTATCAGCATGTCCAGGCTACTAATTTGGTCCGCGAGGCCCGCATCAATCGCCTGTTGGCCGATGAACATTCGCCCATCGGCCATGTCACTGAGCACCCTGTCAACCGATGCCCCACGGTAGTTTGCAAAGTCATTGACAAACAGCGAGTACAGATAGTTTACCTGATCCTGAATTACCTTTTGGCCTGTTTCGGTCAACGGGCCATACTGCGATGCCGCCCGCTTGAACTTGCCGGCCACGATCTCGGTGGTCTTCACGCCCATGGCCTGCTCTCGCTGGCTCACGTCCACATGGGTAGCGACAACGCCAATCGAGCCAACCTGCGCAGTTCCAGAGGCCAGCACTACCATGTCCGCAGCAGAGCCGATCCAGACCCCGGCACTGGCCATCAGATCCTGAACAATGGTGGCAATAGGCTTCACTCCGCGCACGGCCGACACTGCAGCAGCAGCGGCCTGGGTTCCCGCCACGGTCCCGCCTGGGGTGTCGGCCAGCAAGATGATCGCCTTGACGGTAGGGTCTGCTGCTGCCGTCTGAACATCACGGGCAAACAGCTCGGTACTGGTGCCGCCTGACATATTGGTCATCAGGTTCATTCGCTGCGCCAGTACGCCATGCAGCGGGATCAACGCCGCGCCGTTGCGCACCTCATAGCCCTGTTGCCGATCAGCTCCCAGAGGGCGCCCGATCCTGGCCTCAATCGCTGCAATGTCCAGTTCTTCGCCGCGACTACGGGCGGCATAGATCGCCTGAATCTCCTCCAGTCGATTGGGCAGGATCGCCCAGGGTGCATTTAGGACATCGAGAACCGTCATGGGCTAATTCTAATCGGTGGTTTCGTTGGGGTCAGGAGGCGGCACAGCGATGGCGGCAGGAGGGCCAGCAAGGGGCGCCTCCAGGCCATCTTGCAATCGAGCCGCCATTTCCTTGGCACTTTGCCGGTGCTTGGTTTCCCAGTCGCCACCGTCATAAGCAACCACCTCATCAGCGTGGGTGGTCAAGCCGATTTCCATTCGCTTGGCCGCCGCCATGGCTTCCTTCAGTGGATCAAGAGCCCCAGGGCCGTCGCCACACCAGCTCGTCTGACTCCAGGCGTACCGGATGAACGGGTCAGCAAAGAACCCTGGCGCCTGGATGATGCCCAGGGCCACGGCATCGGCCAGCCACTCCTCGTAGATAGGTTGGCAAATATCCTGTGCCAGCCACGTCCGCTTGATCTGCCAAGTGCGCCACGCATCCATCAGTGCCGCACGGCTGGCGGAGTAGCTGGCGTTAAAGGCCTTGGACAGCACCTCCTTTGGGATCCCCAGGCCAATGCTGCAGATGTTGAGCATCGCCCCAAAGAACGGGTCAAAATTCGGATTTGGTCGTCCTGGCGTTGGGCTGACGACGCTCTCCCCGGGCATCAGGTTGACGGCTCGGCCGCTCTCGATCGTTCCGTCCCATCCGCCAGCGGTAGCCAAAACCTTCTCCCGCTCGGCGTCGCTGAAAATGGTCTGATCGGCAAACGTCTCTCCGTCCATCTGCAGGAACAGCGCCAGCGCTGCGCTGTTCACCGCGGCATCCACTTCCGCGTCGGTGTACCGGGTGAGCTGCTTGATTGTCGCAATGATCGGCGCCAGGATCGGCAGGCCTCGGGTCTGGCCCGGCCGCTTCATTTCCTTCAGGTGCAGAACATTGCGGCGGCCGGACTCTTGCCCGGTGTACGGGATGCGCTCCCATGTGTTGGCAGATCGGGCAACGATCCGGCCAGGGTGATGCTTGGCTACCCAAATGGCAACGGGTTCGCCGTCCTCATCGCGCTCCACGCCGTCGATCATGGTGGCCGTATTCATGCGGCCGTTTTCGTTGGAAACCCGATCGGCCTCCACGATCTGCACCGTCAGCCGAAACGGCCAACCCGCTCGGCCCTTGTCGCCCAGTATCGCAAAAACGTCACCGCTTGAATCATGCGAGCGCAGCAACAGTTGCTGCTGCTTGTAAAAGCAAAGCTCCCCATGCCGATCGGCATACCGTGATTTTGCCCACATTCCGAACCGACGCTCAGTCAGGCTTTGCCACTCGCTGGCCTGCTTTTCGGTCATGCCCAGTTCTTTGGCATCGATCAGGCTTTGCAGCTTGAGCCCGGTTCCAACAATGTGGGAAACCCTGGTCTCAATCGCTCCAGCAGCTACCGGGGCGGTGCGCTCCAGGTCCCGCGAAAATGCCCGAAGATCCGACAGCTCATACTCGGCCTGGCCGTCAGCATCAAGCAGTTGGGGGCGCCAGTTGGAGAATCGAGGCGACCGCGCCATTTGGCTGGCGCCAGTCATGCCGCCAAATGCCATCATTCCGCCAAAGCCCAGCCGGTCAACCGCAGCCAGCGGCGCTGCAGCAGGCATTGCCTGGGGCTTGGGTTTGTTGCCGCGTCGCTTTGCCATCAGAAGTTAGGCCGCAAGGTTCGCCCTCGGCCGCGCCCAATGGCCTGGCTGCTCAAGTCCTTAACCCTGCCGTCCCATATCTTGATCCCTGCCTGAATTTCCGCCAGGTCTGCACGCTTGAGCATTCGATCACCAATCTTTTTTTCCTGGCCACTCAACACTTTGACCTCGGCATCGAGGTAATCATTGAGCCGCGCAGTGGCGATAGCGAGCGTAATTCCTGCCATGGCTAGCATCATACTCAACCAAAGCGCCCGCCAGCGCCAAACCTGGTGGCGGCTGCATTTACGGCCCCCGCCACCTGCGCCCCCACCGACCGCTCCAGTTGGGTCCACATGGTGCCCGTGGTGTAGCGCCTGGCCACCAACTGGAACACCGCATAGGCGTAGCGGGTGCAGTCGCCGGCCTCATCCCTGGCGCTCGCCGGCTTTTCCCAAAAGTATCTGGTTTCGCCTTTCTTGGTCTCGCGGTACCGCTTCCAGGGAAACAGCTCCGCCAGAAACTGATCATGTGAACACAGGCCAAAATGCAGGTATCCAGAGCCTGGGGCCTCAATTCCTAGGCGGCGCTGTAGGAGCTTGATGCTTTCGTCGTAGCCCACGAAATACAGGGTGACCCCGTTTTTCACGATCGGCTTGTTTTTGCGATTGATACTCACTGGCGTCCCCCTGCCCAGTAGGGGCTTGCCCTTCTGCGGGGCCCCGCGCAACGGCACCCACATATCCTTCCGGGTTGAGCAGAATTCACGAATGGCATGGGCGCTTGTTGCGTCGCCGCCTTCATCAATGCCGCCGCGAGCGAGCTTAAGCACGCAGCCATCCTCTCGAACCCACTTGGTCTCGGCGATTGCATCTAGCTGCGCCAGGGTGTTTTCGTCCTGCGGATCCCCGTCAATCTCCCAATGGCCCAGGTGCCAGGCCTCCTCGCCTCTCCCCCATCCCCAGACGGTGGCCACCAGTCGCTCGTTTGCCGTGCCCCCGCCGCCCTGGCTATCAACTCCAGCGGTGATCAACAGCACGCCATTGGGCACCGGCCCCATGCCATTGCCGTATTCCTTGATCTCATAGCCATTGCCCAACGCCTCGGACTGCCGACGCATGGCCAGGTTGTCGGCGGAAACCTTGCCAGCCAGCGAGTCCTCCCACCCTTCGCCCAGCACCGTGTTTTTGAAGGTTTGCATCGGCTCTGGGTCGCCTTTGCGCAGCGCCTCCAGTGCCTCCTGATATTCCCGGACCAGGATTGCCCAGTCCGCTGCGGGGCTGTAGCTGTAGCCAGCCCACACATGAAAGCCAACCAGGCCAGGAACCTGGGAAACAGCGGTAGGCCGATCTTCGCAGCGCTCCACCATCCAGCGCTTTTTGCTGTGCGGGATTGGCTTTTTGCAATTTTCGCATTCGTAATGAGCGGTATACTCGCCCTCTTTTATCATTTGATCCCATCTTAAAGCCTGATAATGGTTACAAAAAGGGCAAGGAACAAAGAATTTTCTCTGATCAGATTTAAGATACAGAGTCTCGGTTGGGCCATCCTTAAAAATCGGTGTGCTGCCTACGCCGATCTTGCGATCCCAGTAGTAATCGGCGCGGTTGCGAGCCAGCTTGTCAACGTTGCCTTCTGGAATTTGGCGATAAGCATCGCGCTCATCCATCAGCACAACCTTTCTGGACTTCCTTCTGAATGCCCGACCGCTTGCAGCGTTTACTATGTCAACTAACCCACCATTGCTAAGCTGTTTCAGGAGTATTGTGTTACTTGTTGTGTTGCGTGCCTTGGCTTCTGTTATCAGCCCCTGCAGTGCTGGGGTGTCTTCAAATAATGGCTTAATCTCTTCTTTTGAATAACCCTCAGCATCTTCTTTGACTGGCTGCACAATCATGATCGGGCATGGATCATGGTGTGAGTAATACTGAACAACAACGCCCAGCATTTTTGTCCAGCCGACGCGGGCGGACTTCAAGCAAACCACCGTCTCCACATTGGGATCGGTAAAGGCGTCCAGAATTGGCCGCTGATATGGCAGGGTCCGCCACTGGCCTTTCTCTGCCGCGTTGCCGGTCATCACCGCGCCGCCATCAACCGTGGCCGGCTGGTCCGCATATTGCGACAGCCGGAGTTTCGGAGGTGGCTTAAACCCGCCCAGAATGCGCCGCGTCAGCTCTTGCACCGCCGGCAGCGTCACGGCTCAACCTCTGGGTAGCGCTCCATCACGTCGCCAGCAGCCAGGGACCCTAGGGCCTCTCGAATCAGATCCTGCGCAACAGCTACCTCATCAGGGGTCAGGTGCGGAATTCTTTGCTTCAGCTTGCTGGCCACTCCCAGCATCGTGGTTCGGGTGATGTTGACCGCCGCGTCCCAAGCCTGAAAAACCTCTTCGCGGGGGAGCAGCTTATTGGCTTCCTTCTTTCTCTCCATCCTGGCAATCAGCCGTTTTTCCCGTTCGTGCAGCGCTCGTTCGTCGTTGAAATTTGGGACTTTTTCGTCATCGGCGTCGGACTCGGTGTCTAGGTCGTCGTCGGCGAGGCTTGGGGCGGTGGGGCGCGAGTGCTTGGGGGCTGCCTGGCCTGCCGGCGTGGCAGCCCTCGGACTGGGCCTCTGGCCTTGATTGGCATTGGTCCCCCGCGGCGCCGGGTCAGTGGCCTGGGCCCACTGCTCATCAGCAAGGCCCGGGTCGATTTCCCAGCCCTTCCCCTGCCGCTCAACCGCTGGGGGAGACAGCCGGCCATTCTTGATCGCCCTGAGCACCGATACATGGGTAGCCCCACGGAGCCCCAGGGCCTTGCGGTGATCGGCGTACTGCTGGAGGTTCACTCTGCCCGCGTCACCAGCATCGGATTTGTACCTATGGCCATATTGTAACCAGCTGCGTACAAAATAGGTTACAACCTTGTGGCGCCAAGGGATCTCAGGATTACAGGCTGCCCTTTGTGATGCTTGTACCTTTATTGCGAACCGTTATCAACAGAGAAATCGAGGTCGTGGTATTCCCTCCCTAACAGGTGCGTCGGAGGACCCAAAACGATTGGTATGACTGGGTTTTGCCTGTCATCGTCCACCATATCCGCGAGCAGCTGAGTCTAGTGCTCGTTGGTAGCCAGCGATAAACGACCGGTTGATCTCGATCTCGATCTCGGCTCTGATGATTGGACTGAACTGGCCAGAGTCAAACATACGAGCCACTGAAGGCCCGTAGACAACCTGCATCTTCCCATTGCTGCCGATCCTGAACGGCAACACCTGGCCGCTCCTGGAGCGTGCAAGGAACGTGGTCGGATACTGCTGGCGCTTGCCCTTGAGCAGGGCTGCCGAACCAGGCTTGCCCTTCTTGGTTGGCTTGCTCCAGCCACGGCCACGGCCCAGTCCTTTCTGGCCTGTCGCGCGAGTGCCAGGCCTAAACCCAAACTGGTTGATGGTTGGCGGACGGCTTGCAAACACCAGCTCAGCCTCCCCATTCCGCGCTCGACTAGTGGACAGCTTTATGTCCTGTTTAACACGTCCAGACCTGATGTTGTATCGCTGGCTGATGCTCATGCCCGCCTGCTTGTTGGCTGACTTAGCCGCTGCAAGAATGCCTGCCCTTGTTGCCTTTTGAAACAATTTAGGATCAAGGAAAGACCGCATCTTCTCTAGCTGGCCGATGCCTTCGACCTTGACCCTGATGAATTCGTTGTTGCCCATCTATCCCCCCCACCTAAACATTCTCAACAATCACTTCACACCCCTCTAGCTCCCCATCCTTGCAATACACCTTCATCGCAACAAGGCGGCACACTTGAGAATCATCCTTAAACAGCACGCCGGTCAGCCCATCCAGCACTGATCGCTCGATCTTGTCGATGTCAGGCTTGACGATGACGTGCATCGGTGCGTTCGGCTTGAGTTGCCCCTTGGTGTTGAAGTGGCCTTTAGGCCTGGCGAACCTAAACACCAGTTCAACGAACACCGGGCCCAGTGCCATGGCTGCCCCAGTCTTCAGGGCTTCCTGCCTGACCGCTTCCCGCCAGGGCTTGAGGTTGGCGCTTTGCTCAACCATGATGCCGCGCCCAACGTGCTTCTTTGAGCCTTGAGGGGCGGGCCTGATGCCCTCGATGTTGAAGTGGATCATATCGGCCATCGCCCCACCCTACGCCAATTGAACGTTCAGGGGCTGGTCAACCCTGCGGTAATGCCTGCCCCGAACATCCGTTCCTTGGTGGACGGCAAGCCAGATCAGCTTGCTGTGAACTCGAGCATTCCTGGCTGCAGCGGCAATTGAAGGAAACCGTCGTCCACTTTCAATGCATTCAACCTGATGAGATTTTGTTAGTTTTGGCAAATTCATATTAACAATCTTTTTGGCAAGCAATTCAGAATCAAACAACTGCGTTAAAACTGCCTGGTCCATGCCGCCAAACTGATCGGGTCGTTTTTTGGCAAAGGACCTAAGACTTTTGCGCGAGACGTAGCGAGGGCTGTTTTTGGCGTCCGAACGGGCGACAGCAGGAAGGTCGCCCGAATCAATCCATAAATAAACTTTTTCGTAGGAATAGCCAGTTAAAGCTTTGATTGTCCCGATTGATATAAATTCGCCTTCGGGAATCCTTGGCAGGCCCAATTCTTGCGCTTTCCAAATCATTGATTGGTTTGACCTTGATGGCCTGCGCTGGGCAAACCTGGCAACGACTAAGTGCCAGGGCAGCTCGCCCACCAGATCGGTCAGGGCCTCGATGTCCTCTGGAGACCATGGGCGGCCGCCCATCACCCCTGCCCTCCAGCCTCAAGCAACTTCACCGCCTGTGCCCCGGTAATTTCCCTCCCAGTGGCCACCTGCAGCCTCAGGGCCAGGGTGAAAGGGTGCTCGCCGGGGCGTGCCTGAGCCAAGGCGGCAAGGCGGCTCTGAAGGGCTGTGGGGTCCATCTCAGCCTTTGCAGTGGTAAGCGACGCCTGCCCTGAGGATTGCTACCTGCTTAGCAAGGGGGCTGCCTTCCTGGCATTCAACTTGCTGCAACACGGTTGCTAGCGCCTGATCCAATTCCTCAGGCGTCGGCGGCAATGGTGGCGGGCTGTGCAAATTGTTGGCGATGGCCTCCAGTTGTGCGGCGTCTATGATCTTGGGAAATTCGCTGTTGTACTTCCAGGTCCCAATCTGGCTCATCGCTCCACGAATGCCATCAGCAATAAGGCGCCGCCTCTCCAGGATTGGGCTATTTGCATGGCACCGATTGCCTTCAGCAAAGACCAGGACACACTTTGCGGCTGGTGTCAGCAGCGGAAATTCAACATGCTCGGCCATGGATCAATCCTGAGGGTGTGAGGGGGGCTGACGTTCCAGCCACGCAACCGTAGACCCTAACGGCTGGGGGTGGCAACGGGTGGAGCTCTGAAGTGGGCTGCAGAGGGGTGGTCGCTGCTGAGTGTTGGTCGTTGGGAGGTTTGTTGGCGCTGGCGACCAACATTGAAACAAGCTGTGCCGCAATGGATCTCAGCGAATTTGGGCCCAATGTTGGTTTGTTGGTCTGTTGGTCGGTGGCCGGGTCCGTCTTAAAGAAAAAAAGGGGCCAGAAAAAAAGGAAAGAGAAAAAAGACCAACAAACCAACAATACACATACATATATACCTATATCCCTTATAGGGACTACGTTTTCGGGTGTTGGTCGCCGACCAACATTCGACCAACATTCGACCAACAGACCAACACTCGCAGATGTCACGGCAGGGGCCCGGTTGCCAGGTAAGACCAAGCGCCACGGGCGGTTTGCTCCACCGTTCCCAGCCCCATGCCAGCCAGCGCCTGGACTGCGGCAGAGGCGGCCCCGCTGTCGATCTCCCTGCGTTGTGCCCGAGTGAGCTTGTGGGCCACGTCTCGCCACGCGATGGGCCTCCCTGCAGCCTCGGCCAGCCCGTGGATCATCCGCATCAGATCAGACGCCTCGCCGGCGTCTGCGGCGGCCTCATGGATGCCTAGGGTCCATTCGTTGACCACCTCAACCAACAGGATCGCCCGCTCAACCACCCCAAGGCCCAAAGGAGTGGAGAAAGGAGCACCCAGCTCCCAGGACCAGAGCAGGTGCAGCAGTGCCGCTATCCGCAGCACCTTGCCTGGGGCCTTGCCCATCAATGCGCCATGCGCCGGGAGGGTGGCTTTCAACGCGAGGCCCTGGGCCGCTTCCTCGAAGTCCATGAACGCCCGTCGCGCCTCGGGATCCAGGGTCAGGGACGTTCGCGGCAGGCGGTAGATGTGATCACACGCCGCCGCCAGAAAGTCTGAGGCGGCATCAGTGGCAGCAATCTGATCGGGGGTTTCCTCGTCCGCCACCCTGACAACAACAGCAGGAAGGGGAACAAACAAGAACCGGGCCCAAAGGCCAGAGGCGTCACCATTGGCAACCAAGGATTGAAGTATTTCGGGCTGGATGGTGCCCCAGATGGACAAGTGGCAGCGCTCGTAGGACCGGCCGCCATTGGATGCAGCGACCCGCAAACTGCGAAAGCCGGCGCCGTCGTAGGCCTCCAGCAGCTGCTCTGAGTCGGAGCCCCGGCCAGCTCGGTACTGGTTAAGCCCTCCAAAAAGACCTGCAAGTTCCTCCCGGTGAATCGATAGGGCCAGGCCACGGGCCTCGTGCACCTGCAGCTGACCGGCCAGCGCCTCGGCCGTGGTGTCGGAGATGGAGATGTATGCGGGCTGCGGTGGATCGGGTCGCTCAGAAGGCTTGACACCCCGGTTTTGCTCCGTCCAATTGCTCATCGCCCTGCTGTGATCCCGGGCCAGGTCAAGGCGAAGCGTTTGGGTTGGTTCGGAGACCAAAAGTGTGGACAGTGGCGATTTTTTGGCCCCAGTACGTGCCACAAGCGCCATGTAGAGATTGAGGGGCACCCGGTAGCTCGCCGCATAGCTGGCGACCAGTTCGGTGCCAAGCTTGACCACCCCAGAAACGCAGACCAAAAAGGCCATCCCTGCGGCCAAGTCGTCGGCCGGCAGGTAACGGGTTCTCACGGCCAGGGCTTCTGCCAGCCGTGGCGGGAAAATGTGCTCAAGCCTGATGCGAGCATTGCCGCCAGCACGCTCTGCCGCCCGGGCAAGGCGTTGCACCTCCTGTTGAACCTGCAGGCCGGATTCGTCCTCCCGCTCGATCGCTCGCAGCAGATCACGCAGGGTTGCGGCCGAGATGTTGGAGGCCTCGGACAACCGAATCCGCTCGGCCTCCAGGTCTTGCCTTGACGCCCCGCCCTCGACCGCATAGCGGAGCTGATCGCGCACCTCCTCCAGGCTCAATGGCGGGGGGGATGCCGCAGCATGGGAGTGGTGGGCCCCCGGCACTGGCTGCTGTTCTGTGTCGCTGTGGTGGCTGGATTGGATGAGATCGTGCCTGCGGATGTCGATCTCCCATTGATCGCGCAGGTAGGGCCAGATGCTGCCGGCGTGGATCTTGCTGGGGGCGCCCTTGAAGTAGTCGGCCAGATCGGTGATCGATCCGCAGCAGGTTTCGGATAGAAGCTGCTCGGCCGCAGCGGCGCCGAGCTCCACATGCAACCGCATGGCCAGGCCAACAAGCTGGTCGTATTGACCGGAACCGTGCGCAAACTGCGGGACTCTGAGCAGTGCTTGCCTCAAGGCATCGGCCGGCCTGGGGGGCAAAGCCCCAGGCAGCACCGACCCGCCCCGAGGCGGCTGGGGTGCTGCCGGTTGTGGGGCTGCCGCCAACCAGGCCTCAACCTCCTCGACGGTGTAACGCCGGTCGTTGCTGGCGTGAATTTTTGACTGCCCCGATGCGTTGCCATCAGGGCCCAGGTAGTAGGCCCCGGGCAACCTCATCACGCGGCTTGGGTTTTTGTTGACGGGATCGGCGCCGGTAACGGTGATCAGCGCTTGTTGGATCGGCCGCCAGCGATCGGGGGCGATGGGTTCGGTGAGCACCCAGTAAAGATGGGCCGACTTGCCTCCAGTCGTGACGGTGATCGACGGCTCGCCTAGGCCAAATTCCCGCCACCCCTGCAGCTGCCATTCGACAGGCCTGTTGTCCCATTCAACCCAGAAGGCCAGGCAGGAGCTGATGCCAGGCTTGACGATGCCTCTGACCGTGATCGATTCATCGCGGTCCCCACCGTCGTTGACAACCAGATAGACCCCGCGCTGCTCCCGCTGCCAGAGGCTGGCTTTGACAAGGTCGTAGGCGCCGGCCCTGGCCTTGATGCCGTTTGGGTTGGTATCAGCGTTAAACCGATTGGGGTTTAGACGATGAGGAAAGGCTCTCAGCCGAGCCGTGGCGGGATCCTTGCCGAGCAGGGACAGAAATTTGTCCGCCTGGGCGCGATCAATTGGAGGGATATTCACGCAATGGCTAGCTGGCTTGGTTTGGTAGTTGCTCGGGGCTTTGGTTTGGATGCTGACTTTTTGCGGCCGCGTCGATGTCTGCTGTGGATCCATTCAGCCTTTGCCTGGTCAAGTTGCGTATTCTCCTGTTTTCGGTTTTCCAAGTGCTGCGCCAGCCAGCAGAGGTACTGGTTTTCCTCTTCCGCAAGCTGTAGCTGTGCCGCTTGTGGGTCGGTTTCTAACAAGTCGCGGAACGGATAATCAATGATCTCCTGCCTATACGCATCCATGTAAGGAGTGCGAGTGTAGATGTAATGAAGAGCTTCATCCGTCAACCATTCAGCCAGTTCTTGCTGATAGCGCCGCTGCAGCCATTGCGTGCCGGTGAGCCGCCCCCAGCGGGTCAGGATCGTGGGCTCAGGGCTGCTCATCGCCCCTCTTGGGCATGGGATCAGCCTTCATGGCACGCTCCAAGGCCAGCAGCAGCAGAGTGGTTATGGGCAGGTTCCGCTTGCGCTTCTGCCAGTCCAGCCAATCCCGCTGCCGGGAGGTGGCCTGCAGTTTGACGCTCAATTTGTCCATGGCTGTGGGTGGGCTGCCCGACCAGCATACCCATGTGCGGGTCGAATGCGGGTCGAATGCGGGGCAGGGGTGCTACGGTTGACAGGTCCACCAAAGAAAGGCAGCATCCGCCCCACCACGGGCCCGGTGCATGACCGGCCAATGTTTGCCGCCTTCCTTTGACGCCCCCGGTGACCACCATGCCCAAGCCCCAGCCAGCCGGCGGCCGGTTGTTTATAAACGGCATCGAGTGGCCTAAGCCCACTGGCTCTGCAACCCTGCTTGAGCTGGTTGGATATGCCATAGCTGAAGAGCCATGGGAAGACGAGGCCAAGGGGGCGGTCTTGGTCGTGGCCTGGTGGCTGCGGTCAAAGGGCTACCTCCTCGCCGCTGCCAAGTTGGAGATTGAGGCAGGCAGATGACCGGCCCCACCCTTCCTCCAGGCCTTCGCCGCGGCCCTGACTGCCAGATCAGGATCCGCAACGGCCACCTAACTCTGACTACCCGGGTCGATTGCAACCCCTACGCCCGCGCCATGGCGGCAACTTCCGTCGCCGTGGTGCTCACCATGGCAACCGGCGCCCCGATCCTCTCGCGTGCGCTGGCGGTGATCATGTGCGCGATCTGCCAATTCCTGTTTTTGCTTGAGGCGTTGCGGTGATCCAGCCCCGTCAGCGCCGCAAGTCCCAGGCACCGACACTGCCTGCCAGTCACCCTGGCGACCGAGAGCCCACTCCCGCCGTTCGCCCCACCCGCGAGGCCCTGGCCGCAGCCTTGCGCCAGGTCATCGATCCTGGGCAGGCGATCACGGTGGACTCCACTCCTGACGAGACCGGAAGCTATCAGCAGCAGCTGGTGACGCTGCCCGGCTGGCGGCTGCTGATCATGTGGCGGGAGGGCGTCATCTCGCATCTCAGCCAGGCCTGGGGCCCTGGTGGAGTCCATTGGGCTTACTGCTGCGATCGGTGGCCTGACTGGGCGGCAGGCCCTGACTCTCGGCCGCTCAACCCGATCGAGCACCTCCTGGCACCCCTGGAGCGTGCCGCCTTGCAAGCCCGGCTCCTTGCTGAGCCATGCACACCGCCGCCTCAGTTACCGGTAAATGCACCGGGGATTGATGCGATTATGAGCAAAGAGTACCTCGAATTGTTTACACCATGAAACGCTTTTCTCTTCCAATCCCTTCTGGCTGGCGCAATGCCAAAAAGTTGCCCATCCCAACCCATGCCGAACTGGTTGAGAGGGTTGCGGTGCTGATGGAGCGTGTCGCCCGCCAGGACGTCAAGCTGGGCCGCCTTGAACAAAAAATTGTCCGATGGTTGGCAGATCCTCTAATAAATGAACCCAACTTAGATGACTTCACTCCAGACGGCAGGGGTTACATGATCCCCCGCGCCGTTGTTGCCCACCCAACCGAGGCGGACTTGGCTGCTCTGGAGCACCTGAAAACCGAGCCCGGCGTGGTTCAACCACTCCAGCCAGGGGATGTGATCGCACCCACTCCAATCGAAGCCAGAGAACGCCCGTGGGAGTGGGCGAACTGGCTGCACCCTGAGGGTGGCTGGTGCTGGTACCACCAGGGTGCGTCAAGCTGTCGCCCGCCCCGGTGGCACCAGCTCAACCCAGTTGTTGATCTTGCAGTAGAGAGCGACGGCTGGATGCTCCCTCACTACGCCATCCCCGAGATCCCGGCTGCCCCATCCCCTGAAGGTGGCCAGGCATGAACACCCGCACCATCTACACCGGCCCTGCCGACGGATGGCACCTGGCCATCACAGCTCGCGCCGGCATGGGCCGCTGGATCGTGAAGTTTGAGCACATCAAGTCCAGTCGGGTCAAATCCCGAATAGGCGCTTGGTTGGCCGACGGGAGGTGGCACTCCACCCTCTGGAGCCCCGATCTGGGCAGCGAAGCCCGCGCCATTGCCGAAACATGGCTACTGGCCAATCCCGTGCCTGTGTTTGGGGCGGGGGTGAAGCCGTGACCTTCCGCATCGACTCCTGCGGCGGCCAGATCGGTCGCTTTTGGTGGGACAACAGCGGCCAAGGTGGATTGTTCTTGCCCTATGGCCAATTCTTCACCAGCTTTCGCCCTGGCCGCTGCGGCTGGCGTGAATCCTGGCCCGATGAAAGCGCAGTCTGGCCGGTCAGGCCATGGGGCCAGGGTGATCCTGTGGACGAACACTGGCGCGACTTTACGGCTTTTGAGCCGTGGTTTGATCGCATGATGGAAGACCGTAAACTTGACGGTTTTGATTTCACAATTACAAACAAAATCGAAATGTATTCTTTGCTTGTTGATATGTTCAACGCCGGAATGGAAGCGGGCCAGAACCCTTGGCGATGGGCCAAGGCCGTGGAGGCCAGGCTGCTGCGGCAGGCTGCGGAACCGCAGGACCGGGGGGTTGGGCCATGAACGCCCTTCGCGCACTGCTCAACCCCGGCTACGAGCCAGGCGACGGGACCATGGACGGCGCCCAACTGATTGACGGGCAATGGTGGCATCCTGTTTTCGGCTGCGATTCTTTGCAGTATGTGGTGGACAATGCCCGCCAGGCCCTGGGCCCAGAGGTCGCCATCCCCGCCGAGCAATGGACCGACATTGAGGGCCCGGTGCTGTGGTGGATGCTCCCGGTCAACGAAGGCCAGGTCCCGCACCTTAGCTATTTGCCGCCGTCTTGGCGAGCATCGCAACACTTTGCCTTCACCCGGCTGCCGCCCGCCCCGGTGGCGCCAACCTGCACAACTAACGAGGCCCCATGACCACCCCCAAGCCATTGAGCACCGCCGCGCAGGCGGTACTGGAGGCCTACGAAACCACTGCCGGTACATCGCCGGGATTGGCCGCCGCCCTCCGCGCCGTTGCACCGTATATGGAATTTGTGCAAGATCACAGAAAGCTGCAGTCAATTGCCACCGAATTGGAGCAACAACCATGAGCGATTCCAAACGCCGAACCGACGCCGCCCAGGCGGTTTATGAAGCTGCCCACCAGGCGTGGGTGACAAAGGACAGCCCAGAGCCCATAGCCGCCGCCACCCTCCGTGCCGCTGCGGATCAAGCGGACTCGCTAATGGAGCGTTGTGGCTCTCCGCAGCAGGCGGAAGGTCGTCCCGATTGGTTTGACGCCTTACTGGAAATTGCCACCGAACTGGAGGGGCACCATGGCTGACCAATTTCCTGACGCCACGAAAATGGTCACCCTCTCGGACCGTATCGCCCTGGCGGCGTGCCCAGACCGATCAACCGGCGACTGCTGTGAGGTCCCCTGCGATGGCTGCCGCCGCGACTCTGCCGCCGTCGCCCATGAGATTGCCGCCTGGCTGCGTGAACGCCACGGGGGATCCAGCACCACTGCCGATCTGCTCGATGGGGTCGGGTGCCATCAGCATGCACCCCCGGCAGGGTGGCAACCGATCGACCACGATCAGGAGACCATGGTTCTGGCCGTTAGCCGTGAACTGCGGAGGCCCGATGTCTGATCCCGTGGGTAACGATGAGCTGGACTGGTTGATCTGGCTGTCGCTGCGGGATAGCGACGTGCATCCGACCCGTATCAGCGACTTGGGCAATGCTGCTGGAACCTACGGCCGCATTGATCGCAGGATGCGAGCCATGAAGAAAACCGGCCAGATTCGACTACACAAGGGCCCCAGAGCCACTTACCCCGCCCATGTCCGCGCCCACGGCTGGGAGGTGATCGGATGCCCCGGTGCCGGTATCCAGGAAGATGGGCAGTTTGATTGGGTCTATGGCTGCGCAGACTGTCAGCGCCGCGTCAGGCCTGATCCGGCTGCTGTGGTGGTTGATCCGCCGCCGATTGTGGCCTTTGAGTGCGAATTGAGGATTGAACCATGAACTGACAACAAAAGCCCAGGGTTTCTGACTTCCCTGGGCCTGGCCGGTTGGGGCCGTTCCGCGAATTGATCGTATCAAACCCGCGCCATCACCACCCGCTCAGGCTGGCTCTGATATTTCCCCGCCCGATCCTGATAGGTGGTCTCGCAAGGATCCCCCTCAAAGAACAGCAGCTGGCAGATGCCCTCATCGGCGTAAATGCGGCAGTCGGCCCCTGATGAGTTGCTGAATTCCAAGGTCAGGTGCCCTTCCCAGCTGGCCTCGGCCGGTGTCATGTTGGTGATGATACCCAATCGTGCGTAGGTGCTTTTACCTAGGCAGATGACCGTGATATTGGGCGGCACCCGGAGCCTTTCGAGCGCCACCCCCAGGCCATAGGTGTGGGCCGGCAGGATGAAATAACGGCCGTCTTCGTCTTGGTGCAGGGGGGCCGGCTCCAGGTTGTCGGGATTGAACCGTTTGGGGTTCATCACTGTGCCGGGGACGTGGCGAAAGGTCTTGAATTCGGCCGGTGACAGGCGGATGTCGTAGCCGTAGCTGCTAGTGCCGTAGCTGAGCACCGGCAAGATCGGCTCACCGTCACAGTTCTTGGTGAGCACCTCCTCCACCAGCTCCCGCTGGAAGGGCTCAATCATCCCGGCAGCGGCCTGGGCGGCAATCCAGCGGTCGTTTTTAAGCATTGGGGCCTCGTTGGTTCATTTGGATCTGGCGCCCTCTGGCGCGGCGAGCTCGGCGCTTGCGGCCCAGGGTGGGGGATTGGCCGGGAATGTGAAATGCCAGCAAGCAAGCAAGGTCAATAAAGGCTGTCCTGGATTTGCTCAGTTCCCGGCTCCAGCGCTCTGAGAATGTTTCAAGCCTTTCGCCGCTTTGAAGCGCAGCAAGAAATCTCTCTTGATAAGGCTGTGGCTTTTGCCGCGCCTGGTTGACCAAGGCAATAGGGATGGGTTGGATCATGGGGCGTAGTATTTTGGCCGAGAGGGTAACGACCCCCGGCAGCTTCCTGGCCGGGGGTCTTTTTTTGCGCGTCAGGCAGGACCCTGAGGCCGCTTGCTGCCCCGGCGCTGCCTGCGGGGAGCTGGGGCCAGGACCGGCGGCAAGGGTGCCGCGGGCAGGGTTGGGCGGGCCATGCCAAAGTCCATGCGCCTGCTCATGGGGCCGAGTTCTGTTTCAGGGATCGAAGCCCCGGCTTTATTCAGATCGCTGATGGTCAAATTCGGGGAGCTGGCGGCAACTTCAATGGGCCCCATCGACTCATCGGCGGTCAGGCCAAAGGATTGAGCAACGCACCCCAGCAGCTCTTCCTGGAGTTCGGGATAGGTCATCGACCGACGCACCGGCACCAGCGCCAGCGCCCCAACCAGGGGCCTGCGCCAGGTAAACACCACCCACTGGGCGAACACCAGCACGATCGCCACGGGCACCATGGCGGCATGGCCCAGGGCCCAAGCAATGCCCCGCATGGCGGGGCCCCAGTCGGCCTGTATAAGGTCTTTGAGAAGCGTTTTCATTTGAGAGGGTGTTGAGGGGTGATGGATCAAAAGGGGCCCCATGGCCCCGGCGATGCTGCGCTCAGTCGTCGCTATCCACGTCCGCAGGCATCAGAATCTCGATCGTGTGCGCCATGGTCCGGCACATGGCGTGGGCCTTGCAGAGGACAATCCGAATGTCCTCGTCAAGGTGCATCCAAAATTCGGTTGTTTGCAAATCTTCCAGATTTGCCGCTGCGTCTTCAGCGAAATCCTTGGCGTTGGTGATGTCGTTGATATCCATGGAAGCGGAGGGGGGAATGGTTAATTGATTGCCCCGGACTACTGGGGCGATTCGGCCCGGTTTGACGCCTATGGCCGGCTGGCGATCGGGGTCCTGCCCCGTTGAACCAACACTAACGCACTGGCGACAGTTCGACGGGTGAGTCCAGGGCCAGTTCACAAATTGTTGCGATTGGCCTTGGCCCTGGCCCTGGCTCTTTGGTCGCGCCTTTGCTGAGTCCTTGCTTGCCGTCCTACTGCTTGTTTTCGCCAGCACCACACGCAGTAATCACCATTTGCGCCGGTGTGGAGGCGCGAGCAGGTGGCGCAAGGTCGCAGCTCTACCGGCGCCAGCAGGCCGGCTTTGCGTGCGTACCAGCGCCGCCAGCGCTCGGCTCCGGTGGGGTCAGACATTGGTCGCCCGGCGGTACCGGATGATCGCGTCCCGCGCAGCGCTGCCGGCATTGGCGGCACGTCGGTAGGCAGGGCTGTGGCCCTCGCGGCTTCGGATCCGATCTCCAGCCTCAATCAGAGCAAATTGGGCGGCCGACAGGGCGGTCAGCAGGTCGGCGGTGGGGTCAGGCATCATCAACCTCCACCATGGCGGGCCAGTTGGGCATGGTTGGGTCGTAGGCGGCTTCCAGGGCTGGGAACAGCTCAGCACGGGACAGGGTGATGCTGCCGCCTTCGACGGGCCAGGAGTGCTGGCAGTTTGCGGTGCTGGTTTGGATGAGCACGTCGGTAATAGTTGGGATGGGCTGGGTCATGGTGTCAATGGAATGGATCCGCCAAGCTCACGGCGCCTGGCGGGTTGAGGGGGGGTCAGGCAGAGAAAAAAGAAAACGCAGTATCAAGAAGGGCCGTTCAAATTAGGTGTAAACCACGGGAACCACCCGTCAATAAAAAAATTATATGTATGACATTTGAAGTCAGGAGATACGATTACCCAGTGTCCGCCAGGATTGCATCCTGGAAGACCGGGCTCGGCCCAATATATCCAGGCCCTCCTGGCGGCTCGAGGAAATGCAGCCGGATTAACGCCGACTTTGATCATCTCCTCATTGGTGGGCTTATCAGCAATCTGGGCCCATACAGGGCACCCAGTTTTTGGAGCTGTTTCGATGGGCTCCATTTTTTGGCCGTTGACGGTGATGGTCATTGCGATCTGAGGGAGTCGATTGAATTGAGCAGCTGAGCGCTGCAGGCTGGCCGAGGGGGCAGGGCCAGCGGGCAGGGGTCAGGGGTTAGCGGAGCACCAGCTTGCTTGTTGAGCAAGGCCGGGCCGAAGTGCAGCCATCGTGAAACGTATACCGTGTTTTGCCTATCCACTTGCTGTGAGTAACGCCAGGACGCCAGCCCTTGCGCTCTGCTAGTGAAATGGCGGCATGGTATTTGGCCACCACAACCGCGTGTCCGTGATCGTTGTAAACGACGACCGTTCTTTCTGCGTGGTAATTCATTGATTGCTGGACGATGGCGGTAATTAGCCTCGGCTTTGTCCAGGATTGAAGGATCGCCACGCCATTGCGGCGAGCGTGGATGCGGAGCTGGCGAACAGTGAGAGATTGGAGGTAAGCGGCGGTCATGACTGGATGAGCGAGGGTGGTGGTGGTTGATTGCCCCCGTGTCGCTGGGGGCGGAGCGTGCCAGGGGCTCACCCCTTAGGAGGGGTGACCCGGTAGCCGTGGGCTTTCAGCAGGGCCACGGCGGCGGCCAATTCCGCCTCGGTGGCAGCGGCTGGGAGTGCCGGGGCAGATGGCCCCAGTTCATCGGCCAGCCCCCGGTAAAGGCGGGCGTCAGCCTGTGCCAGGTCCCGGAGGGTGGCGCGGAGAGTGTCGGCGATGGCGCCCATGTGTGGGTGGTGCGGTGGAGGCTCTCGCCTCCGGTGAACAGACACTAACGCACTGGCGACAGGCAGGAGCCCCATCCCCCGTCCACTTAGCAACCTGTCACAATCCCGCCCTTAGCTAGCCGCTGCAAAGGGTCTGGCCGATGCTGCCACGGTTTCACGTTTCAAAGCGTGTTTCAAAGCGTGTTTCAAAGCGTGTTTCAAAGCGTGTTTTTGGGGTATTGTCCTGGGGTCCCGCGCCCTCCACCCCATGGCGATCCAACCACTGCCGCCAGTTCGAAAACTTGAACGAATCATTAAGCAGCTCGACATCCTGCGTGAAGTTTGGCCGCGCATCAGCTCCGGGGCCTGTTGCTTTGCGTTGGGCATCGTGGCCGAAGACGTTGTTGATTTAGCTGAAGAACTCCGCGCCAGCAAGCCGCCTGCCCCTGGCTTCACGCGGAACGAAAAAGCCCTCCTCAAATTGGGGTCAGGAGGAATCGTGGCCATTGCCCTCGTCCTGGGAGGCGCCCACCTTGGCCGCAATGACTGCCCCGCCCCCAGCGTTGCGAGGGTTGGGCCATGATGTTTCTTGATTTTCTATCGATCGTATTTATGTTGCTATTTGCTATTGGCTGCGCCAAAGTAACAGGCCCCATGGTTACCAACCTGGTCCTTCGCGTCTGGGGAGAATGAACCTTTCCGACCATTTCCGATCACTGGCGGCCGACATGGCCGAAGCCCAGCGCCGCGCCGGCAACAACCATGACAGCTCTTGCTGGGAAGAGCTGGAAAACATTCTGGCCCAGTACGAAAAATGCCTCAACGCGCCAACACCCCCCAGGCGCACCATTCAGGCCCCGCTGCCACCTCCTGCCAACACTTACGACCTGGAGCACGCCAGGGCGGTCCGTTGCCAAAAGCTGCCGTGACGCCGCCACTGATCCGCCCCCAGCGGGCCCAGCGATATGGCAACGCTTCATTGCCGCGCACAAAAGTCACTATCTCCCTCACCAAAGCGCAATTAATTTTTGTGGAAGAGAAAATGCGCGCGCACAACTTATATCGAGCTGGCGCCATTGCTCGAATCATTGACGAATCACGCGGCATTAAATCGCAAATCAATCAAGAGGAAACATGAAAACAACTCCGATTTATTACCACCACATCGAGCAGGGTAGCGACGAATGGCACGCGCAGCGCCGGGGAATGATCACGGCATCTGCCATTAGCCGCCTGCTCACCGGCACCGGCAAGCCTGCCAACAACGACACCAGCCGCGCCCAGTTGCTGCAGTTGCTGGCCGAGCGAATCACCGGTGAAAGCGAGCCCAGCTTCTACGGCGACGACATGGCCCGCGGGCATCTGCTGGAACCGCTAGCCCGTGACATCTACGCCCAGCACCAAGCACCGGTGCAGGAGTGCGGATTTGTCACCTGTGATTTCGACGGCACCGTGATCGGCTACAGCCCCGACGGACTGGTGGGTGATGACGGCCTGATTGAGATCAAGAGCCCCCGGCAGAAGAACCACCTTCGGGCGCTGCTCAGTGATGAGGTGCCAGCCGAGTATGTGTCGCAGGTTCAAACGGGCCTTGCCGTCACTGGTCGCGCCTGGTGCGACTTCATCACTTACGCCCCCGGCCTGCCGCTGTTTATTCACCGCGTCAAGCGTGACGAGCTGGCGATTGCATACCTGATTGTCGCAGCACAGGCCGCTGAAGTTGAACTGCAGCGGCTGATGGGGCTCTACACCACGGCCGCTGCCAAGTTCCCGGCCACCGAACCCATCCAACCCGAGCAGGAGATCATCTTTTGATGGACATCACATCCACCCTGGAGGCGAAATCCTCACAGCTCAACACCGACGACTTGATTGCCGGCGCCCGCACTATCACCATCACCAAGGTGTCTGCCGGCAGCACGGATCAACCGGTTGCCGTCAGCTTCGAAGGTGACGGCGGCAAGCCTTGGTATCCGTGTAAATCCATGCGCCGGGTGCTGGTCGCCGCCTGGGGGGCTGATGCTACGCAGTATGTGGGCCGGCGGGTGACGTTGTTTCGTGATCCCAGCGTGATCTACGGCGGCATTGCAGTAGGCGGGATCAGGATTTCGCACCTGTCGCACTTGGATGGCCCGCTGTCGATCGCGCTGACCGTGACCAGGCAAAAGCGGGCTCCGTACAAGGTGCAGCCGTTGCCTGCTGCTCCGGTCACCCCGGCGCCAGCGGCAGCGCCACCCACCGAAGACCTGGTGGCCAAAGCCCGTGCCGCCTGCCGCCGTTCCGGCCTGACTGAAGTGGGTATTGCTGCCTTTGTTCTGGAGTACAGCCAGGGCAACACCAGCGACCTGAAGGACGCGCCACCTGATGTGCTGACCAAGATCGCCAGACAGGGCATCAGCCCTCAGGCCGTCGAGAAATTCAATGCAGTGCCTGCCGCTGCCGAACCCGACCCCGCAGCGGCATCCCAGCCAGTCCCGATCGACGCCCTGGCCACCACCAGCAGCCCGGAACCCGTCGAACCGGGCACGGTTGAACGCCTGCCCCAGGGGCGAACCGTTATCGCTGCTGACCCCCAGCCAGGGCCTGCGCCTGCCCCCGCAGCCGCCCGCCGGGTAGTACCCCAAGCCCGCCGGCCTGCTCCTGCCGCACCCCCAGCAGCCGAGGCCCCCATCCCTGGCCTTGTTGACTGATCGCCCCATCCCGTCCCATCCCATCAAATCCCCTTCCCATGACCGACCTCCTTGCCCAGCTCATCGAATGCAATCAGTGGCGATTTATCGGCCGCCTGGCTGCTGATCCTGAGATGAAGTATTTCGAATCTGGCGCCAGTGTTTGTAACGCTCGGTTGCTGGTAAACCGCCCCGGCCAAAAACGCGACGACGGGCAGCAGCCCTATGGATTCAAACTGAAATTGTGGAACGACAAGGCCCAGTCCTTCGCTGATGTTGCCCGCAAGGGTGACCTGGTGAATGTTCACGGCCGAGTAGAAACCGAAACCTGGACCGATCGCGACGGCGAAGAACGGCGTGGCGTGGTGGTCAACGTCGAGGCGTTTGAGGTGATGGCCAAGCCGGGCCAGGGGCAGCAGGCTGCACCGGCAGCAGCCCGCCCCGCTGCTCCAGCAGCAGCGTCGACATGGGGCACAGCGCCCCTGGGTAGCCAGCCAGAAGACGATGAGATCCCTTTCTGATGACCGCCCCCGATCGAATCACAATTACTCACCAGAGGCCCATGACCACCCCAACCTTTCGAGCCGCCATGACCAGTGACGACATTCCTTTGGGCCCCTTCTCGGAGGATGACCTTCGGCAGCAATGGAACGCCCGGGCGGACGAATTTAACCAGTGGGATTCGTTGGATACATCTGAACAACTGGCATGGGCGCAGGCCCGCGCCGCCGCCGCTGTCGCCCTAAAGGCTGAGCCGGAGGGGGAGGGGCCGATCCTTCAATGGACCGAAAACATGCCGCCCAGTGAGGGGTGTCGGTACGACCACTGCACTGCTGAAACGCCATTCGGTCGATTCCTTATTTCATGGAAAGGCTGGAAGCAATTTCACAGCCCAACCGTTGATGAAACGCCCTGGGGAGATTGGTTCGGGGCGTTCAATTCCGTAGACGATGCCAAGGCTGCGTGCCAACAGGGAATGAACGAGCGCCTTTCCCGCTGGGGCCGCCCCACCACCCCACCACCCCTGCCCCCCAACTTCATCGACCCCGACCACACCGGCCAGGACCGGGAGCTGTTGGAGGTTTTTTACCGGGCCTGCAATGCCGAGGGCGGGACCGCTGATGAGATCCACCTGAGAGGCATCAAGGCGGTGCTGGCTGCTTGCTCTGCCGCCCCCCCAGCGCCCCAGGCTGGGGAGGGGGAGGCGTGAAAACCAAAGAACAAAAACTCAGGGCCGTAAGGAAAGCCGCCTTAGAGTTTATGGAACGCAGCGAATTGCTGCTTGCGTACTGGGAAGCAAGCGGTTGTTCAGTGTCTGGCAGCGCTCCGTCTGGCGCTGTTCGCCGTGCGTCCATGGAGCTGACCAGACTTCTCTCTGAATACAGGAAACCATGACCACCCTCTGCTTCCAGGCCCGCCCCCGCGAGGGGGAAGATTACGTCGGCTACGTGTTCGCGGCGTCCAGAGGCAAGGCACGGGCCCTGGCGATGCAGGCCGAACCGGCATCGGAATGGCCTTACCTGCCGGGAGACTTCACGCTCTGGGCCCTGCGCCGCCGTCCCACCATGGATGGACGGGCCCCGGTTGGCGCCGCCTGGTGGTCGCCGGAGGACGTGCCGCAGGATGCCGGGGTTGCAGTGGCTGATTTGTGGACCAATGAATAACCCAACACCCAACATCATGACCCTTTTCCAGATCATTAAAAAACACGCTAAACCGCTATGACTCTCGCTCTCAGCATCCGTCAACCTTGGGCCAGCTTGATCTTGTTGGCTGGCAAAGACATCGAAAACCGCACATGGGAGACCAGAGTGCGGGGGCCAATTCTAATTCATGCGGTTAAAGGTATGACAAGAAGGGAATACATAGAAGCTATGGCTTTTGCCGGTTTTGCGACTTGCATCCTTGATCCAGTCAGGCTCGATGATCTTGAGCCAGGCCGCCTACCTCGCGGCGGCATCATTGGCAGCGTAAATCTCGTGGATTGTGTTTATCAATCTGATTCGCCATGGTTTCAAGGTCCTTATGGGTTTGCTCTGCGCGACCCAAAGCCGCTGCCATTCACTCCGGTCAGGGGGCAGCTTGGATTTTTTGATGTGCCCGAGGTGCAACCATGACCCCAACCCTTCACACCCTCATCAACCTGCTCAACCCCTGGCGGACGATCCGCCGGCTGGAGGCGGAGAATCAGAGGCTTGATGCTCAGGCCGCCACGCTCCATTCGCTACTAAAAACCGCCCTGGCAAAAAATGCCGCCTACGAGCGGTCCCGTCTTCGCCACTGCCGCGCCCATGGCCAGCAGCCACCCAACGCCTGGGGGTGTCCTGAGTGCGTGCGTGAACTGCGCCGGGATCTTGACGATGCTCAGGAGCAACTGGCGACGGCGCAACAGGCGCTGCGGAGACTGGAGCGCTGGGGCGCTTTTCGTGGCGTCCTGCCTGATGTGAATGCGTGGACCCAATCCGGCATGACCGGCCCCCTGCCGCCGTTGCCGGAGCATCTGGCGACGTGGGAGCAACCCGACGCGGGGGAGGGGCTGTGATCGAACACGATCCCACGGGCCGCAGCCAGCACGAACCCGGCGCAAAGCTGGACGCCATGAAGCCGCGCCCCGCCCTAGTGCTCGGCAGCTTCAGCCGGGCCCTAACGGCCGTCACCCACGTCGGCACCTACGGGGCAATCAAGTACACCCCCAACGGTTGGCGCACCGTTCCCGATGGTGTGGAGCGGTACTCCGAGGCGATGATGCGCCACTGGCTGGATGAATGCCAGGGAATTGAATGCGACGCGGACAGCAACATGCTGCACGCTGCGCACCTGGCATGGAATGCCCTGGCACGATTGGAATTGATGTTGCTGGAAATGGAGGAAGGGGCATGACCGACCTTCTACGCACCACCCTCGCCCACCGAGGCACGTTTGCTCCTGACACCCTGCTGGACTGCCTGGCCCTGGCTGCAGAGCTGGAACCGCGCATCGTCCAAGACAATGGGGCCCGTCTGGTCACCCTGGCGGAACTGCTGGCCTGCTGGCGGTGCCGCTCAGAATATGGGGCGCTCCGCCGCATGGCCTCGCTGCAGGTTGCCCAGCTAGTGGATTGCACCTACCACTCCGGCCGCAACGCCTGGTGGGAAGTGCATCGCGTGGGGCCGGCATGACCTCAACCTCAGGCCTTGGTGACCGCGCCGACCTGGCGCACGCCCTTCTGCTTCGGCGCGCCTGGGTGCCTGATGGAGCTCTGCTTGATTGCCTGGAGCTGGCCGACTGGCTGGGGCCAGGCATCCGGGCCGGCTCGACCCCGCTGCTAACCACGGCAGAACTGCAGGCCCGTTGGAGCTGCACCCAATCCGCAGTCAGCCGCCGCATTTCCGCGCTGATGAAACACGGATTGGTCGAGGCCAAGCTGCAAGCTGGCCCTGGCGCCTACTGGGAGATCAAGCGAGTGGGGCCGGTGGTGTGACCCTACCCCAATCCCCCCAGCACCCCTGCCGTCCAACCCTGAGGCATCGGCCCCGGCTCTGGATCCCGTACCGCCTCCCTGGCCTCAAGCTCGGAAATGTGGCGGATCGCCTGGCTGATGACGGCCGCTTTGTTTACCACTTGATTCAGAAGAATGTCCGCCTGCCCCAATAGCTCATCACGACTCATGGTTTGCAACAATTCCCTCATGCGCCGTAGGTCCGACTCGGCATCTACGCTGAGCTGTGGAATCATCCAGGGCTGTGGTGCCATGACGTGCGAGCCTCAGCTGCGGGTTGGAACCGATGCTAGGGGCATCCCCTGCCATGAGGTCGTCATTGATGGCACCCTCCATCAAGACCCCCGCCCTGGGCCGCTGTGGGAGTTGATCCACCGTCACCGCGCCCAACAACCCACCACCCACCTGATCGCCGCCTGGGCCCATCTGCCGCACATCGAGGGGCTGTGCGACTGCTCCGGCGCCATGGGCTGCAATCGCTGCATAGACGCCCCTACCGAACCGGATCCGCAATGATCGCCCACCCCTGGCCCGGTTCAAACCGATAGGCCCCGTTCCCGATCGAGCGAACCATCCATCGCCGGCCAAACCGTTCTCGACTGAAATGCAGCGCCTTGCCATTGGGGCTGATGGTTTCGCCGGTGAGCAAATCGGGATCCCCCCACGGGTCGTTGACGATCACCGAGTTTCTGGTGTGCCCGTAGGCGATCGCCCAATGCCCCCCGCCGCTCGGGCGATGCACTGGGCCACGGTGCAGGTATCCGCAGGGAACCGGGATGCCGCGAGCGATCTGGTGCTCGATCGTCAAAAAATCGGCCGCTTGGTCAAACCGCGCAGCGATGCCGTAGTGGGCCAGGGCCTGGATCTGGGCAGAGGCCTGCGTGGTGTCGCCGAACCGCTGCACCGTCGCCAGGTATTGATCATCCCCGTTGGGCCCATGAAGGGTGCCGGGCTTCAGGGCTTCCAGCAGCATCGCGCAACTGGACGAGAAGCAGGTGCGGTCCCGCTGCCCCAGCTGCGCCGAATCCCGCTGGCGGTAATAGGGCACGCCGGTCAGTGGATTGGTGGGAGCAGCCGTCACAGGCTCGGTAGCATAGCGGCAACAATCTAGCCCTGCCCAATGCCCCAATTCATCCTCAGCAACCGGGCGCAGTACAGCCTGGCCACTGCTGACATGCCGCTAACCGGCACGTTTTATGGTCAGTTGATGACATCTAGTTTTACATTTAGCCCGGACACGCATGACACAATCGCTGCAATCAGCAGCGGCGAGATCACACCTGTTACCGGATATTCAGCAGGTGGAAAGCCGGTAACGCTAAGTAATTCGATGAACACCACGACCGGTGTAAATACCCTACTTATTGCCCCGGTTCAGTGGGAAGCCGCCATTACAGGCGCCCAAGGCATCTTGATCTACTACCGCCCAACAGGATCGACCGCTTCCCAGCAGATCGTACTGGGATACAACCATCTCGGCGGCCCTCAAGCAAGTACAGGCGGGCTGTTCAGAATCGAGCAGATGAAGATCGAAACCGTCAAGACAGGAAGCGCAAATATCACAATTCCCCATGCAACTGTCAACGCGATCATAAACGAAACCATAAATCTGAGCGCTGGCAACTTCTACGCAATGCTGCTAGGTGCTAGCTACACCCCCAGCGCCGCTCATTCGTTCCGGTCAGATCTCACCAACGAGGTGACCGGCGCTGGCTACACCGCTGGTGGCGTGGCTGCCCCGTTGACGATCACGCGGGACGATGCCGCTAACGTCACCCTGGTCAGGGCCGAGCAAATCATCCATCCAGCTTGCACGGTTTCGCCTAAGTTTGTAGCCTATTATCAGCGGCTTGGTGGGGCGGCTTCCGCTGATCGAGTTGTGATGATTGCCAATTTTGGCACAACCTACCCTTCTGGTGGTGCCGTATATCCAATCAATGCAAACGAAATTATCATCGGCGGGGTTTACGTTTGATGGATTTTCCTGAATCCTGCCTGCCAATCGGGAGGCCACACACGCATGGCGATTTCAATATCGCTGCCGAACTTGACCGGCGTTTTTTGCTGAGCGATACCCTGTCTGGCCAGACCGTGAGCCTGCCCCTGCCGGTACTCACGCCCGCGCAGTTCGGCGATTTCCAGGAGCACTTCCGGACCGTGGGCCTGTTGTCGTCCTGGGAGCTGCCTGCAGCGGTTTGGGTGGGGCGTGCCATCCCACCGTCGCCGATCCGGTGGCGGTATGCGTCGGCGCCGTCCTGGGCCCTGCTGCCTGGGGAGCTGTGGCAGGTTACCGGGGTTCAATTGAGAGCGGTTTGATCCGGGCCGCCCTGCCTAGGTGCGGGGGAATGGCGCGGTGTCTACGGTGTAGGGCGCAATCCCCCGACAAGCCGCCGTCAACCGCAGCTCATCGATATAGGCATGGGCGCCTTTGTTTGTGACCCAGCCGATCCTTGCGCCTGAAAAATCCAAGGGGCCCAGGATCTCTGAGTCTCTGGTCATCACCAAGTCACCATTCACGAAATAGTAATAAACCCAACCAGTACCAGCGGCATTTAACGCCCTGGTGTATTTCAGTGCTAGCCATGTATTGATTGATGAGAAGTATGACTGGAACGCTTGTCCGTTAAAATAAATCATATACATATTATTGTCACTTGAATCTATGCCAGCCTGCGCCCCAGATCCTTTCCCCAGGATTGTATGATTTTTGACGCTGCGCATTCTGATGCGAGCTTCAAGGGTAGCTTCGCCTTGTATCACAAGCCTGGAATCCGTCGGCAGTTGAACCGCGCTAGCTGGGCTGTCAAAGTCTGGCTGAGTAAGTTTTAGCGAACTGCCGCCAAATACTGATTGCTCGGTTGATATTTCTGCATTGCCCACTGCTGAAAGCGACAGCCCCAGAGGGCCCTCATCAACAAACGATTGCGACCCGTTGGTGCCACTGAAGCCGCACAGCAGCAGGGTTTCGGCCCAGTAGAAATCCTCGCCGGTCGGGATTCTGGCGTTTGCCGGTGTGGTCCGCAGCAGCAGGAACGCGGATTGGGATGGCGTGCCGGTGGCCATCCCTGCTGCTGTGGGGGTTAGCTGCAGGGTTGCCGAGGCGCTGGGGGTACCCGCTGGCAGGGCCCTGGCTGCTGTGGTCCGCAGCTCGAGACGGGCCGATGCAGAGGGGGTCGAAGCTCGGCGAATCCAGACGCCAACGAACTCGCACGTCAGGCGGTAGAACTCGCTGCCGGCGACTGCTTGAATGTCGTCCTGCCCGATCGGCCGCGCATAGGTCCACTGGAACCCTGCCGGGGTTAAAGCCGTGGCCAGGGTCACCGGGTCGAACCCGAACGATTTGCCGCGCTGACTGAGCTGGTGATCTGGCACGCTCTGGGCCTGGGCCTCGGTGAGCCCTTCAAACGTGAGCGTCAGGCTGTCACCGCTCGCCACCAGGTCGGCGGTGCTGGTGGTGGTGGAGCCGTCGTAGCCGACCTGCAGGGTGGCAGGCACCGCGCCGGGGGTGATCAAGACGGTGGCGGGGCGTAGGGGGGGGAAGTTGGCCATTGACTAGACGCCTCCTAGATCCCGTGCCGTCCAATCGTATTGCCACGTATCTGCAAAGCTGCCATCTACCAGGTGCTGATATGAATTTTTCACGCCTAGCGTGCCGTCTGCATTAACTACTTGAACGTATGTAAAGTTATCATTGGAATCTTCGTCTATATAAGCTGACTGTCCTGGGGTGATACTTATGTCAATTTGCTGAATATACACAGATCCTTTGGGTCCATGCTTAGCAAAATCGCCAATAGCTACATAGCTCAATAGTAACACGTATTTTGTGTAATCCTGCGGCGGCCTCGGTGGTACTGGCGGATTTGCTGGCCCCGTTGGCGTGCCAGGCTGCGAGGGGATGCCGGGGGGATCGACCGGGCCGGTGGGTGGCAGGGGGGCAGGGGGAGCGCTGCCGCCGCCTCCGCCTCCGCCAGACCCGCCTCCGCCGCCATCACCGCCACCTCCGCCGACATTGAATCCCCCGCCCACATATTCGCCGCTGGCTGGCCGCCGGCCGTAGCGCCCGTAGAACCAGACCTCCTCGCTCGTCCAGCTTTGCTCGTCCGGCGCGGGGATGCTGCAGTCGGTGGCCCGGCTGGAATCTGCATCGCAGGAGGGGGCAGTGTCGCCGCTCAACAGGAACGCGCTCTCGACCCGAACCGCTGCCACGTCCAGGGCCACCAGGGATCGCCCCAACTGGTCAACCGGGCAGTGCTCCAACTGCAGGGTGAGAATGCCCTCGCGTCCGGTCTTGGCGCTGACGATCCAGTAGAGCTCAATCAGGGGGCTGCTCACCCCGTCCACATCCTCGCGGTCTAGCTGTAGTTGAATCAGCTCGCCATCCCCCAGGGTCGAATTCCAGTAACCGGATTTGATCGCCACCGCTGCGGTGTGGGTGATGTGCCGCCGCTTCGCCTGGCCAAATCGCATCGCCCTCGCCGCATGAATTTCGGTTGTAGCGAACTGGCTGAGATCGTGTTCTTCTGTTGGCGCGGAGTCTGGGCAGTCGTCGTAGGCCACCTCCGTGGTCCGGGTCATCCTGGACAATCCGTCAGGCCCCTGCTGGCGCCATGCCACCAGCGCTCGATAAGGTCGGCTGGCCTCAGCGCTCACCGTTTGCCAGGTGTAGCTGCCATCGACGGTTGCCTCGCCATCAAACACCCACCGTGGCCTCAGCGGCTCGGTGTCGATGGCCCCAGTTGACGTAACGGGCAGCAGCGGCCGCAAGCCATAGCGACCGGCGATCTTGGTTTCCCGCACCAGGAAATAGGGGCCCACCTTGCTCATCCAGTCGCTGATGCCGGTTGGCTCTGACAGCACCCCATTCCAATAGAAACCGTTGGCATCCATGAACCGGGCCGCTGCGGCAAGCGACTCCCGATCGATCCGGACCGGGGCGGTGCGGCCATCGTTGTTCAGTAGGTATAAATAAAGTTCGCCTAGGTTGTTAGAGCTGCCGTAAACACCATCCAGCAACCTGATTGATTCGACTCCGTTGCGGATGAATAGATTTATTTTTCGCTTCCAGTGGCCACGGTCTGGCAGGCCGACGCCATCAGCATCAAAGCCGTTGAAGTTTACAGCGCTGAACGATACAGTCGTTAGGTCTTTATGTGTGCCAACCGTGCCGCATTGCGTGGGGGCTTGTACTTTGTTGGCAATTAACTGCGAGCCTGAGTAAACATCGACAAGGAAGTTGCCGGGGGTCCAAGTGCCGGCGGTTTTTGGGCCATAGGACTGGCTGAAATTGCCGACCCGACAGCGGCCCTGGAAAACGCCATTTACAGAGATGCCGCCGAGCCGGCCCTGGGAAACAACCAGCCTCCACTTGACGGCCACGGCATTGGCCACGGGCTGGCCTTCAAGTACCGGGGAGTCGAACCGGCAGGCCGTGGCCTTCGGGCTCACGATCACCCCGCCGATGCCAGCATCTGATGGGCTGCTGCAGCTGTCGCCGATCCGCCGACACCAGACGATGGGGGCCCGCTCGAACAGCCCCATTGCCTGCTGGTTGGCGTTCCAATCGGACTGGGCCTCGGTGGTGGTGGTGGCCGTCGGCCTGGCGGTTGCGCCCAGGGCAGCGGATCCCGGCACCGTGGCCTTGCCGTATCTGCTGCCGCCCTGGCTGCTAGCCGAGAATGCAATCATGTTGAAAAATCCAGCACGCAGGGCGCGCCGATCAGCTCCTGCGTGAGCACGATTGGCGGGACCGTCACCGCAACCGGGGGCGGTGAGATGGCGCCCGCGATCGTGATGCCGGTCAGGGGGCCGCTGGCGGTGATGCTGCCCACCAATACCGAATCAACCCAGACCAGGCCGCCGGTCACAACCTCAAACTGGGTCAGCTCGATCAGCCATTGGTTGGCGTTCGCCTGGATCGCCAGGGCCATGACAGCAGGGGAGTAGGCGCAGGTGATCTCGACCGATCCGGTCGTCAGGCCCGAGTCAAACCCTGGGCACACGAACTCCTGGAACTCCCAGGACTGCAGCCCGTCGCCATCGCCGGCGTCAAAGGAGGTGAACGGGGCGTTGTTCAGTCCATCGAGACGGTGCCACCTGGCCTTCGCGTTGCCGCTGCTATCCATCCACTTCAGGGTCTGGGTGTAGACGTGGGGGCCGTGGTCGGGCATCAGGCAACGATCCCCAGGGCCTGGCGGCCGTCATAGGACTGGAGGCGATCCCACAGCCCGTCAACCGCGTCAGCGGCAACGGCCTGGGCATCCTCAATCCTGATCCACTGCGAGCCGTCGGGTTGTTGGATCACCGGGCCGGTTTGCAGGGTGATCACTGGGGCGAAGCTGCCGCTGGCTGCTCCCCTGGCGCCGCTGCCACCCTGGCGAATGCCCAGACCCTGATCCCCTATCTGCGCTTGGAGGAACTGGGGCACCTTCTTCTGGGGCACGATGTATTCAGGGCCTGCCTCGCCGGCCATGATCAGGGTTGGCCGATCCACTCGGCCGCCTACGGCAAACTGCGGCACCTCAACGGGCTGGATCATCCCCAGCCGCGGACCACGCACCGCCGCGCTCACCGAATTGGCGGCAACAATCAGCCGGTTGATCTGGTCGATGAAGGCGTTGACCGCCCGCCCGGCCAGGTTTAGGGCTCCATTGATCACCCCCCTCACCGTGCCAATGATCGATTCCCAGGCAGCGGTGATGGGCCGCACCAGTCCCACCGCATAGTCGCGCATCCCGTCCATAGCCTGATTCCAGGTTTGCCCCAGGCGGGCAATCAGGCCATTCTCTGGGCCGATGATCGTGTCAAAAAATGCCGCAAAGTTGGCGACGATGTTCGGCAGGATGTTGCTGGCGTAGCTGCTGATGCCGTCCAGCATCAGGTTCCAGCCACCGCCGATCATTGCGATGAACCCGGTGGCGGGGTTGGCGATCAGATCGAACAGCCCCCTAAAGGCGTCGGCGATTTGGTCGCGGAAACTGAAAATGGCAACGGCCGTGGCGACAGCAGCCGCACCAATCAGGATCGGGGCGGAGACGAACCCGGCGACCAGGGCGGCTAGGCTGGTTGCTACTGAGGTAATACCGCCGGCCCAGCCAGCAAGGGTGGCTCCAATGCCTGCCCCGGCTAGAGCCGTGCCTGCCCCTGTGGCGGAAGCTCCTACCGCCGTTTGCGCTGCGGCCAATTGAGTGGCGGCAACAGCAGCGGCAGACTGGGCAGCTGCTGCTCTAGTTGCAGCAGCTGCCAGCCCGCTAATCAGCCCTGTCGAAGCGGCGATAGCCGGGGCCAGTGCGGTAAACGCAATGCCTAACCCAATGGCAAGCCCAACCGTCGTTTGAAGCCAGCCAGGCAACTTTGTCATTGCGTCGGTAGCCGCCAAAACCGCAGAAGCTACGGCGTCCAGCGCAGGGATTAGAGCAATTGTGAGGCTTGTTGCCATCCCTCCGATCTTGCCTTGAATCATTGTTAGCTTTACTTCGTATTCGTGCGCTTTTTTTGCGAATGCCGTTGTCATCTTGCCGCCCATTTTTTCAATTGCATCGCCGCCCATATTTAACATTGGCACCATCTCGGCGCCAGCTTTGCCAAATAACTGAATTGCTAGCGCTGTTTTGTCAATGCCTGCAGGCATTGCCTTAAACTTATTCGCAACATCAAATATTACTTTATCCGCGCTTTTAAGTTGACCGCTGGCATCCCGAGAAGAAAGACCTAGCTTGTCAAGGGCTTTATCTGCATTGCCGCTGTATAATTCTTTAGACAATTTGGCTATACTTTTAGCTACTGAATCAATATCAGTGCCGCTCATTCCAGCGGCCTTTTTAAATTTAGCCAGAGACTCAACTGAAACACCTGTGCGCTCGCTTAAGATATGCATTGATTTTGCAGCGTCAAGCGATTTCATTGCTAGCGCCGTAATTCCTCCCAACGTCACGGCTGGGGCCAGCGCTCCTAGCGCCCCCCCCAAAGGCCCAGCCGACCGAAGCAAGCTGGAAGCGGCCGTGCTCGCCTGGCCCAATCCGGTTGTGAGCTTGGAGATCTGCTCAGAGCCCGTAACCTTGGCCCCGATCTTCAAGATCGCATCAAAATTCACCGCCATCTAGGCACCCCTCAGCAACAGCAGCAATTCCTGCTCCATCACCTCCAGATCATCCATCAGCGCTGCAACCGCGCCACGGCCACGGCGAAGGCTTGCCAGGTCGATCACCGCCGGGTAGTTGAGCCCGGTGCGGACTGCATACGGGTGGCCCTCAGAGGTGTAGTTGGTGGCCCAGTTCCATTGCGTCCAGACCCGGCACCAAAGCAGGAACGCATCCAGGTTCTCGGGCCATATCCAGCAGATGGGCTCGGCGGGTTCGGGGCGTTGCTCAGGCACAAAGCCGACAATGCCCAGCCGCTTTGCCTCTCCAGCCAGGCGAGCGTTTTCTTGCGACTGGGTTTCAACGGGGCCGGCAGCGGTCATTTGCCGATGCCATTCCCTCGCGATGGCTTGGAGGTTGGCTTTTTTCCCGCTTCAGGATCAGTGAGGGTGTTCCACACGCAAACCAGGGCATCAGCCATTCCAGGGAATTCGATCACCCGCTTTTTCGAATCAGGCGTAAATTCCATCGGCTCGTTGTCGTCGCCTCCCCGCATGTCATCGCCCCAACCGACCAGCACTTTTTCGGCGATCGGGACCAGGCTTAGCCGCTCCAGTCCTTCAGCCGCAGCAGGAGACTCCGTGCCATTATTGATGGCCTGAATGACTGCGGCATAGGCGCGGAATTTCTCTCGCATCTCTTCAATCTCGGTTTGCTGGCCCCGCTCAAAGATGGCCGTAAACGACACATCCTCGCGCCCGCCCTCAATCGGAATGCTGAGCTTCACTTCACCGCTGAAAGTGCTGCCAACCTGGTCGATATTAAAAGCCATGGGAGAAAATCAAGAACGCAGGATTGGGTTGGGACTTGAGCCGATCAAGTAAAGGCCAGCGTGCCAGAATCGCTGAGGCCTTCAGTGCGTCGCACCGTAAACGGAATGGTCAGCGCTGCAATGCCGGCGTCGTCGTCAGGCGTTGGGGCGCCTAGTTGAACCTTGGGGTGATTAACGACCAAGCGATTGCCTGGCACGATGCCATGGGTGAAGTTGAGGGCGCCACTGGTAGAGGCTACTGCTATCGCGTAGAAATCCTTGCTGCTTAGCAGGTCTGGCCTTTGCAGCTTGAGAGATCCCGTGATCACACGATCTACGATCTGGAAGTTAGGGGCGCAACCCATTCGATCGTAGAATTCTACGGTGTTTTCACATTTCAACGAAAAATCAATAATGCAACAAGAATAACCATGAAGGCTAAACGTTGGTGTATTGACAGAATTACAGGCTACAGGAGTGGCCATAGCACTATAAGTTGGCGTCAAGGATGCCGCGTCTACAGGAGGAACGTAGATGCCAGGGATGTCAAACGAGAACAGCGGCACCTGGCCGGCCTGCATTTTTAGCTCCCAGCTCCTGGTCCGAGCACCTATCCCTAGATGCTTGTTGCCGTCCCAATCGTGGTAGAAGGTCAGGGAGTCGGCCCCGCCTGTCACGAATGAGTAGGTGTTGCTGGTGGTGGCAACCGTTGCCAGGCCCATCCCTGCAGCACGTAGGAAGATGCCGTAGGCGGGAGGCGTGCCAGCAGTGCCAGAGCCGACAGCTTCAATGTCAAAGGCAACGCCGTTTTTCAGCTCGGCCATCACGTCTGGCAAGGCGTTGCCGAATTGCCCGTCTAGGCTGGGGCGCTCCAGCACAGTGCCATCAAGGGCCGTCAGCTTCGGGTCTCTGACCCGGATCGCGTTCACCCCCGTCGGGGCTGCTGATGTTCCATAGGTCGTCTCCAGCGCTGCCATCAAGAACTGAGAGATGTTGCGAGCCATTGGCTTTGGGTGGTTGGGTTACGGATTCGAGGATCCACTCATTGTTGGTGAGCAGATAGGCGCCAGGGCCAGAAGGCAGCGGCGGTGTAGGAGGCGCTTCAGGCGTTGCCTTCTTCATGCAATGTGATGTTGGAGATTGCCGTGTAATAGGTCACACTGTAAATCATTTTGACTTCGCACGCTTGCAGGTTGTGCTCATGGATCCGGCCACGGGACTCGATGTCGATGCACAATCCCCCTAGGTCCCGCCTGTCGGCCATGATGCGTGCATGGACCGCCGCGCAGAACGGGCCCAGGATTCGCCAGTTTGGGGGCTCCCCTGGCTTTCGGGGCTTGGTGATGGTGATGGCGACCGGGAGGGTTGAGACCACTTGGCAGGCGCTCAAGACCCTATCGAGCGCCTCCCCTTCCTGATCCAGCTTGATCACCGCGCCATCGATCTCAGATGCCACCCTGGCTGCATCAAGGAACAAGGCCCCGACTCCAGGTATGTCGCTCTGGTCCTCGGTGGCCGCCGTGCCCTGCAGCAGATCGGCCAAGGCGTCCATGATTTGCGCGTCGATGGGAAGGGTCATGGTTCCCCCTGCCGGTCGGACTTAACCGCCACCCCTGCCACCCAGGCCGCAGCATTGACCCATGCCATTATCGCCCGATCGAGCTGCCCATCGCACGCCCTCCCGCCGGCAAACCGCGAGCAGGCAAACCAACTAGTCGTAGCGACCGCTGCAGCCATCACCATGCAGCTAGCGCCGAAAACAATCAGCCGCCAGACATAGCGATTCATCCCCTCCCCCTCGTCAGCGCTGGGGGCAGAATGGATCCCACCTTGCCTGAACCATGGGGCAGCTTGTCATACACCGCGATGCCTTGCGTCACCAGCCAGATCACCACACTTACGCCGCCTGCAACTGCGGCCATCTTAACAGCCATGCCATTCATGTTGTTTTGCAATTTTTCAACAGATTTTTCTAATTGCCCTGCTTCTTTGACTAATGTGTCAACAGTGCCTGAGAGTTTTATGATGTCCCTATCATGCGCGTTCATGTCTTTAACTGCGGCTTTATGGTCTTTTTGAATATCTGATATTGCTGTCTCCATCCGATTTAATCCTGAGCATAAAAGCCTTAGATCTCCTTGTATAGAAGTAATTTCTTGGAGCTGATCTTTAACGCCGGATAATTCGCCACATGCCCTGTTAAGCATGTCGAACAAGCCTCTTAGGTCGCCAAGCGGAACTTGCGGAACCTGATTAAAATTCTCACCCACGATCCAACCTCCCCCGCATCCAGTCCCGCACAGCCGGCGCCAGCGTTAGCGCCCAC
>Ga0315899_10000619_pt1 | contig 42535 bp, 35 predicted proteins | sample LakEriMetagenome_2_FD_203518 | JGI IMG/M metagenome (GOLD analysis project Ga0315899, IMG submission 203518) | Freshwater fungal communities from buoy surface, Lake Erie, Ohio, United States - Buoy 4 MA112 | ecosystem: Environmental > Aquatic > Freshwater > Lake | place: USA: Lake Erie, Ohio...
CAGGTACCCGGTGACGAACCCCCGGAACGGGCCACGATACCCGGGACCAGTCACGAGGTGCAGGGTGGCGACCCCAACGCAGATCGCCACCACAACAGCCTTGTGCACCGCCCGGGACGGCGGCATCGCGGGCTCAGCGCATCCGGTCGCGCCGCACCTGCACGCGCAGTCCCTTGATCTTGGTGTTCTTGAGCGCGGAGATCACCTCGTCGGCCATGGCTTCGGGCACTTCGACGGTGCTGAAGTTGTCGGCAATCTGGATCGACCCGATGTGCGCCGAGTCGAGGCCGGCCTCGTTGGCGATGGCACCCACGAGATCACCCGGACGCATCTTGAGCTTGCGTCCGGCACCAATCCAGAGGGTGGCTGCCGTCCACGCGGTTTCGCGCTTGGCCTTCTTCCCCTTCGCGCCGCCTTCCGGGCGACGCTCGCGCACGTCACCACGCGACGACGCGTCCCGTTCCCGACCGAAGGGACGATCACCGCGTGGCTCACTGCGTTCGCGGGGTTCGCGCGGCGTGACGGCGGGAATCTCCGCTTCCTCGCCGCCATCGCGCGCGGCCACGAGCTTCACCGCCGCCGCCGCCAGATCCATGAGATCGAGTTCGCCGGCGAGCGACTCCACGATGCCGCGGAACGCGTCCAGATTCCCCTCGAGCACGGCTTCCCGCAGCGTGGCCTTCACCAGCTCCTGACGGTGGGCGCGCAGGTCGGCCACCGTGGGCACCTGCGCCACGTCGATCTTCTGGTTGGTCTGCCGTTCGATGTTGCGCAGCAGCCGGTGCTCACGCGGCTCGGCGAGCGTGATGGCCACCCCTTCGCGTCCGGCGCGACCGGTGCGTCCGATGCGATGCACATAGGTCTCGGCATCGGCCGGCACATCGAAATTCACCACGTGACTCACGTGCTTCACGTCCAGCCCGCGCGCGGCCACGTCGGTGGCAATGAGCAGGTCCACCTTCTTGGCGCGGAACTTCTGCATGACCCGATCGCGCTGATCCTGCGAGAGCCCACCGTGCAGCGATTCGGCACGCAGCCCGCGCGCGGTGAGGGTTTCGCTCAGTTCGTCCACCTCGGTGCGCGTGCGGCAGAAGACGATCGCACTGGTGGGCTGCTCGATGTCGAGGACCCGCGCGAGCGCGGGCATCTTGTGCGCCCGCGAGACGATGTAGGCCATCTGCCGCACCCGCGCCGATTCCCCTTCGGGCACGACTTCGCGCTCCACTGTCACGTGCTCGGGGTCACGCAGATACTTGCGCGTGATACCGGCGATGCGCGGCGGCAGCGTGGCGCTGAACAGCGCAGTCTGCTTCTCGGCCGGTGTGGCCTCGAGAATGGCCTCGAGTTCGTCGGCGAACCCCATGTCGAGCATCTCGTCGGCCTCGTCGAGCACCACCGCCCGCAACGTACTCAGCTTGAGCGTGTTGCGCTTGATGTGGTCGAGCGCACGGCCCGGCGTGGCGATCACCACATCCACGCCGCGCTTGAGGGCACGGATCTGCAGCTCCATGCTGGCGCCGCCGTACACCGCCAGCGCGTGCAGCCCCAGCGGCTTGCCGTAGCGGTGCACCGCTTCGGCCACCTGCATGGCCAATTCGCGCGTGGGCACGAGGATGAGCACCGAGGGGCCACCCACAGCCGCCTTGTGACCGGCCCCGATGCGCGTCAGCAGCGGGAGTGAAAAGGCAGCCGTCTTGCCGGTGCCGGTGGCTGCCTGCGCCAGCACATCGCGACCGGCGAGCAACGCCGGGATGGCCGCACGCTGCACCGGCGTGGGCTCTTCGTAGCCGAGGGCAGACAGCGCGTCGGCGATGCGCGGGTCGACGCCGAGGGTAGCGAAGCCGTTGTTGGCGCCGCCCACGGGCATGTCCGCGTCAGTATTCGTCATGATTTTCTCCTGTAGCCCTCAAAGGTAGCACATCCGGGGCGCCGATGGTGAAATTCCATCATGAACGTGATCAGCGGCCTGCCCTTCGAGGTCCGACCGAGCCCCATCCAGGGCCTCGGAGCCTTCGCCACGCGCCCCATCGCGGTCGGGACGCGCATCATCGAGTACGCCGGCGAGCGTCTCACCCCCGCCGAGGCCGAGGCGCGGTACCCCGACGAGCCGGGCTCGCGCCATCACACGTTCCTGTTCGCCATTGACGACGACGTGGTGGTGGACGCCTCCGTGAACGGGAACGAGGCGCGATTCCTCAACCACTCGTGTGCCCCCAATTGCGATGTCGTCGTGGACGAGAAGCGGCTCTGGATCGAGGCGCTGCACGACATCGAGGTGGGGGAAGAGCTCGTGTACGACTATGCCTTCGTGCTCGAGGAGCGTCACACGCCGACCGCCAAGCGACGCTATCCCTGTGCGTGCGGCGCCATCACCTGTCGCGGTACCATTCTCGCCCGCAAGCGCGGCTGAGCCAACGGCGCACGGCGTGCCTACAGCGCCCGCCGCATCACTGCGTCACGCTGGGGGTCGGCGCCAAGCATGAAGGTCTGCGTGCCCACGGCCGCGAAGCCCCATCGGGCGTAAAAGCGAATGGCGCGCGCGTTGCGCTCCCAGACGCCGAGCCACAGCACATCGCCACCGCCTTCACGGCTGGCGCACAGCACCGCCTCCATGAGCGCGGTGGCCACGCCGCGACCGTGCCAGGCGTGGTCCACGTAGAATCGTTCCAGCTGTACAGGATGCGCGGCGACCACGGCCTCGTGCGGCGTGCCGCTCATGAGGTACGCATACCCCACCAGCGCGCCGTCCAGCTCGGCCAGGAGACCGGTGCGCCGGGGCTCCGCCAGTTCGCCCCGTTGCCGTTCGGGACTGAACGCCAAGGCCAGATACGCCGCCATGTCGGCGGGATCGTTGTCGGCAGCGAAGGTGTGGGAAAATGTGCGCCGCGCAAAGCGACTCAGCACGTCGGCATCGTCGATCTCGGCCCGGCGCATGCGTAGCGTCGCCGAGTCCGTGTGCGTCACGACCGCACCAGCACCGGAATGGCGCGCACGGCGTTGTTGCCATAGCCAAGCCGGTTCCACACGATCGCCTCGGGCTGGGTCTCCCCTGTGGCGTCCGTGGCGCGACTGCGCAGCATCACGTTGCCCGTGGGGAGCGCGACCTCCAGGGAGAACGGCGTCCAGGCATACGGTGACGCCGGGGCCGACAGCGTGGCGCGATGCCATCGCGAGTTCACGGCGACATCCACGTGCGTGATGGCGCCCGACCCCGACCAGGCCCAGCCGCGTACGGTGCACTGGGGCGTCGTGGTCTGCTGCGGCATGGGCGAGACGATCATGCTCTTCACCAGCGCGCGCGAAACGGGGCGCACGTCGCCGTCCACGTCATACACGTAGCGCTTCTGCTGGAAGTACCCCGTGTAGGGCGCGCTCAGCAGCTGCACCCCGGCAAGCCACTTCACACTCGCCATGCCGTACCAGTTGGGGACCACGAGACGCACGGGCGCGCCATGATCGGCGGTGAGTGGATCACCATCCATGTGCGTGGCCACCAGCGTGTCGGGGTGCATGGCCACATCGAGAGGCAGCGCCCGCTCGAAGCGCACGATGCCGGTGGCGTCGTCGCGCGGTCCCGCATCGGCACCACACGCCAGCACTTCCACCGCCGTGCGGGCCGGGACCGCCTGAGCGAGCAGCGTCGCCAGCGACACGCCGCGCCACCGCGTCGTACTGACCGCCCCGTACTGCCACGGTTCACCCTCGGGCACCGGGTCCATCCCCAGCCGCCCATTCCCGGCGCACTCCATGGTCATCAGCAGCTCGTGCTGCGGCATGGCGGCCAACGCGTCGAGCGTAACGCGGGTGACGTGCTCGACGTCGCCCGAAATGACAATGGACCAATTGGCGTGGGCGGCAGGCGTCTCGAAGTTGCTGCGCACGTACACGCCGGGCGCCGGTGTGACCGGCTGCTGCAGCAGGGCCAGGGGGGTTTCGGCGCACAGCGGGTGGGCCCGCACCACGTCGAGCACCGAGGCGCGATCAGGCACGTCGCGCACTACGCGGACCGCTTGGCCTTTCGCTGCTTCGACTTGCGCCCCACCGACACCGCCACCGCCGCCCACTCGCGCAGCGCGTCGGTATCCTCGATCACGTCCACCGGCACCTCGTAGTACTGCATCACCTCGCCGCCTTCGCCGAAGGGACGAAAGGCGCGCATGCCACGCGCTTCGAACTCGCCGCGAGTGTGCTCATCCACCTTGAAGTACAGCACATCGTTGCCGATGAGGGCAAAGAAGGTGGCTCCGGCGTAGATGCCCACCCCGCCGAACATGTCACGGGCGCGCACGTCCGGCAGGGCGCGCTGAAGCCGTTCGAGCACGAAGGCACGGTAGGTGGCGGTGACCGGCATGCCTGAACCTCAGCCCGCAGCCGCCATCCGTCAATCCGTACCCGTCGGCATCGGGCACCCGGCCATGAGCACGACCACCGCGGGGGGCCACCGTCCGGTGCCCACATGGTTCACACGCTCAGCGGTACCCGCTCCACCGTGCCCGTCAGCGTGGCGTTGCCCACATTCACGAAGAGCGTCCCGTCGGTGACCGACAGGTCGAGCGACAGGCGGCGATCGAGCCGCTCGACGAGGGCATCCACCAGGGCGCGATCGAGCACATGGCAGACAATCTGCTCGACCTTGTGAATGCGCGCCCCCTGCAGTTGTCGGAGCCACACGGTGGGATCCTTGTGGGTGTAGACGATCACGTGCGGCGCCGCCTTGCTGGCCTTGTGCAGCCGCGCCGCGTCGGGAAGCCCGATCTCGATCCAGTGCGTGATCGTCCCCGTCAGGTCGCGCACGCTCACGGTGGGATCATCGGGATCGGACACCCCCTTGGAGAAGGCCATCCCTTCGCGATACTCGAGGCAGTAGGCGAGGAGGCGCGCAACGAAGTACTCCGGCGCCTCCGACGGATGCATGGCCATGCGGAACGCGAGCGACTCGTACACGCCGCGGTCCACGTGGGCGAGTTCCACCTGCAGGGTGTACATGGTGCTCGTCAGGGCCACGACGTTCCTCCGCACGGCCTACCGGCACCGCTGGCGTGACCGCGGTGCGCATGAGAGGGGCACGCACTCCCGGGGACAACAGTGAACATGCTGAGGGGGCTGATCGTGGGAGAGGAAGGGCGCGAACGTCGGCAGTGCCGGACGTCGGAGTAGCCCGGACGTCGGAGTAGCCCGGACGTCGGAGTAGCCCGAACGTCCGAGGCCGGATGGATGCCGGAGGTCGGAGGCCGGAGACCGCAGTCGGAGGTCCGAGGCCGGATGCCCTGCGCGTACAGCACGGGCCGCGTATTCATCCGGCCTCCGACTTCGGACCGCCGTCTCCGGCCTCCGACCTCCGGCATCCATCGGACCTCCGACGTCCGAAATCCGACGTCGGAAATCCGGCTTCCCCAATTCCGTTCAGCTCACCGGCAGTACGTCAGCCATCCGTGCCGGTCTTCGATCTGGCCCTTGACGATGCCCAGATACTCCTGCTGCAGCCGCTTGGTGATGGGCCCCACCTTGCCGGCGCCGATCGTGATCTTGTCGATGCTGCGCACGGGGGTGAGCTCGGCAGCCGTGCCGGTAAAGAACACCTCGTCGGACATGTACAGCATTTCGCGGGGAATGTGCAGCTCACGCACCGGGATGCCCGCGTCCTGCGCCAGCTGCATGATGGTGGCGCGGGTAATGCCGCCCAGGATGCTGCCGTCGAGGGGCGTGGTGATGAGCGTTCCCTTGGACACGACGAACACATTCTGCCCCGACCCTTCGCTCACCACCCCACTCGGGGAGAGCGCGATGCCCTCGGCGTACCCGTTGGCGAGCGCCTCCATCTTGATGAGCTGCCCGCTGAGGTAGTTGCCGGCGATCTTGGCCATGGCCGGAATGGTGTTGGGCTGCACGCGATGCCAGCTCGAGATGCAGGCATCCACCCCGGCATCGAGCGCCTCGTCGCCCAGATAGGCTCCCCACGGCCAGCAGGGGAGGTAGGTCTCCACCGGCGCGCCAATGGGCACCATCCCGGCCGTGCCGTAGCCGCGCACGACCATCGGGCGCAGGTAACAGGCGTCGAGCCCGTTGCGCACCACGAGTTCGCGCGAGGCCTCCACCAGCTGCTCCATCGTGTACGGCACTTCCATGCGGTAGATCTTGCACGAATGAAAGAGCCGCTCGAGATGCTCGCGCAGCCGGAAGATCGCCGGACCGCGGGGCGTGCTGTAGGCACGAATGCCCTCGAAGGCGGACGATCCGAACTGCACGGAGTGACTGAGCACGTGAATCGTGGCGTCGGCCCACGGAATGAAATGGCCATCGCGCCAGATCCACTGCGTCTCGGTGATGCGGCTCATGTGTGGTGGTGCTGAGGGAGCGGAGGTGACGGAGCGGTGATCAGACGAGCGACTTGACGGCACCACCGTCCACCAGGACGGCCTGCCCCGTCATGAAACCGGACCGCGCAGAACAGAGGAAAGCTATCACCGACGCCAGCTCCTCGGGGCGCCCCACCCGCCCCAACGGGGACTCGCTCGCCCAGCCGGCGAAAATCGCCTCCTGCGACTGCCCCGTGCGGCGCGAGGTGGCGAGCGCCAGATCATCCAGGCGCTCCGTGGCCGTGAACCCCGGCAACACCGTATTCACCGTCACGCCGTCCTTGCCCACGTCATCGGCCAGCGTGCGCAGGAAGCCGGTGACCGCCGCGCGCAGGGCATTGCTCAACACGAGGGATCCCTGCGGGCGCCGGACGGCCAACGACGTGATGGCGATGACGCGCCCCCACTTCTTCTCCTGCATGGCCGGCACGAAGGCGCGCGTGAGCTCCACCACGCTGCGCAGCAGCAGGTCGCTGGCCGCGCTCCAGGCCGTCCAGTCGTGCGACAGGGGCGCACCCGTTGGCGGGCCACCCGTGTTGCACACGAGAATGTCCACCCCTTTGGGATACGCGGCGCGCGTGCGCTGCACCACGTGCTCGATGCCGGCCATGGTGGACAGGTCGGCCTCGAGCGCAATGACGGTCACCCCGAGGGCGCTCAACCGGCTGCGTGCCTCGCGAATGGCGGCGCCATCGCGCGAGCAGATGACGAGATCCACCCCCTCGCGCGCCAACTCCTCGGCCGTGGCGTAGGCAATGCCCCGACTGGCACCGCAGACGAGCGCCACCTTCCCCTGGATGCCGAGATCCATCAGCCCTGTCCTCCGTTGCTCATGGGCACACCCGTGCGCAGGTAATCGTCGCTCTTGTCGATCCAGTCCTGCCGCGGCGGGTTGAAGATGTCCACGTCGAGCGTGTCCTCGAGCGCCTCGGCGCGATGCCGCACCATGCTGGGAAGCACCAGCACCTCACCCGCTCGCACATCCGTGAACGTGTCGCCCGGGTTGTCGGCGTGCTCACCGATCCAGAAGCGCAGGGCGCCGCTCAGCACGTACGTGATCTGCTCGTTCACGTGGTCGTGCGCGGGCACGATGGCGCCCTGCTTGAGATACACGTGGGCGAGCATCTGCCGATCGGTGTAGATGAGGCGCCGGCCAATCAGTGGCGTGAGCTCCTCGACGGCCATGTCGTCCCACGACAGCTTGCGAACGTCGGTCATATGCAGGGAGGAAGGCAGGGTGGGCATGCGGGGCGCGCCGCCCGATGGGCGACGCGGACGAACAACAGCGGGGGCGGCCGACGGTGGCCGTGGCGGCGCGGCCACCCGGAGGGGCGGCGCAGGCGGGCCAAAGCGCGCAGCGGCGGCGAGTGCCGCCTGTTTGCGCGCTTCCGCCTTCTTGTTCTCTTTGCGGAGGTCCCAGAGCATCCACCCGCAGAAGAGCATCCCGGCGCCGAAAGTCAGCAGCGTATCGTACGGCAGCATCAGGAACGGAACCCGGCCCTCAGCGCTCGGCCACGTAGACCGCCTGCTGCATGAATCGCGGCTGCTCGATTTCCTGCAGGAGCACGCGCGCCAGCGTTGCGCGCGACACCTGGCTGCCGACGCCCATGGACAGGGTGCGGTCGACCTGCACGTGGTCGGTCGCCGGGGTATCGGTCAGCGTGCCCGGCTTCACCACCGTCCAGCCTTCCAGCTGGCTGGCGCGTATCAGGCGCTCCTGTTCGTCCCGGTCTTCCATCATGCCGTCGTGCGCCGACCGGCGGGCGAACAGGTTCTTGAGCTTCATCGTGAGCCCCATGTTGCCGGCACTCTCCCCCACCATCGCCCCGGTCACCACCAGCAGGCGTGACTGGTCGAGTGTCTTCATGGTGCTCACCACCAGCTTCGTGGCGGCGGCAATGTACGGCACGCGGGCGTCCTGCTTGTGCCCCAGCAGCATCAGGGCCGCATCAGCGCCGCGCAACACTTCGCGCACGGCGGTGGGGTCAGCCAGCGAGCCGACAATGACCGTGGCGTTCTCCGGCACCTGTTCGGCCGGTTTGGCCCGGTAGTGCAGGCGCAGGGCATGCCCGCCTGCCGCCGCGACGCCAATGAACTGGTGCCCCAGCCGACTCGAGGCGCCGTACACCGCGATGATCATCGCGATGCCCCGCTGGAACGGGCAGGCGGTGGGGCGCAGGGCGCGCGGCGAGTCCCGGCGTTCTGTGCTAGTATGAAAAAAAGCGCCATCCCACAACATGCACCCGCAACCCGCCGGACCGCCATGACAGTGCTGCCTGCCGCCGTCCCCACCGACATCGAGATCGCCCAGCAGGCGGTCATGCGCCCGATTCGCGAGGTTGCCGCCGATCTGGGGCTGGGCGAGGACGACATCGACCTGTACGGGAAGTACAAGGCCAAGCTGCCGCTCTCCCTGGCGGCCGCCCCGGCCAAGGGACGACTGGTGCTCGTCACCGCCATCAACCCCACGCCGGCGGGCGAGGGCAAGAGCACGGTCAGCGTCGGGCTCTCGCAGGCGTTCCGGCGCCTCGGGCACAACGCCATCCTCTGCATGCGCGAGCCAAGCCTCGGCCCGGTCTTCGGCGTGAAGGGAGGCGCAGCGGGGGGCGGGTATTCGCAGGTGCTGCCCATGGACGATATCAACCTGCACTTCACCGGCGACTTCCACGCCATTGCCAGTGCCCATGCGCTGCTGTCGGCGATGATCGACAATCACCTCTACCACGGCAACGCGTTGGGGATCAACCCCAAGGGCATCACGTGGCCACGCACGATCGACATGAACGACCGCGCCCTGCGTAGCGCCATCATCGGCGTGGGCACCGGCAACGGGACCATGCGCGAGGAGCGGTGGGTGATCATTCCCGCCAGCGAAATCATGGCCATTGTGGCCCTGGCTGCCGACGCGGACGATCTCGAGCAGCGGCTTGGCAACATCATCGTCGGCACCACCCTGGGCAAGGACAAGAAGCCGGTGTACGCGCGGGAGCTCGGCGCCACCGGCGCCATGACGCTGCTGCTCAAGGATGCGCTGCGCCCCAATCTCGTGCAGACGCTCGAAGGCGGGCCCGCCATCCTGCACGCCGGCCCCTTCGGCAACATTGCGCACGGGTGCAACTCCCTCGCGGCCACCCGCGCGGGGCTGGCGCTGGGCGACATCGTCGTGACCGAGGCAGGCTTCGGCAGCGATCTGGGCGCCGAGAAGTTCTTCGACATCAAGTGCCGGGCCGGGGGACTCACCCCCGAAGCCGCAGTGCTGGTGGCGACGGTGCGCTCACTCAAGATGCAGGGCGGCGTCCCGAGGAGCGAACTCGATCGTGAGGATGTGGGCGCTCTCGAGCGCGGGCTGCCGCACGTGGCGCACCACGTGCGCAATGTGCAGCAGTTCGGCGTGCCGGTGGTGGTGGCCATCAATCGTCGCACCAGCGACAGTACGGCGGAGCTCGAGATGGTGCGCACCTTCGTGGAGCAGCTCGGAGTGCCGGTGGCGCTGTGCAACGTGTGGGCCGAGGGCGGGGCAGGCGGCGAAGCGCTCGCACGCGAGGTGCTCACGCTGCTGGACAGCGGGCGCGCGCAGTTCCGGCCGCTGTACGACACCGACCGCCCCATTCGCGAGAAGATCCGCACGGTGGCCCAGCAGGTCTACGGCGCCGACGGGGTGGACTTCTCCAGTGCCGCCGAGAAGAGCATCGACTGGCTCGAGGCCAATGGACTGGGCCACACGCCGGTGTGCATGGCCAAGACGCAGTACTCGCTCACCGATGACGCGACGAAACTGAACGTCCCCTCGGGGTTCCGCATCACGGTGAACGAAGTGTACGGCAGCGCCGGCGCCGGCTTCGTGGTGGCCAAGTGTGGCGACATCATGACCATGCCCGGCCTGGCCAAGAAGCCCGCCGCCGAGGGGATGCGGCTGCGTCCCGACGGGACGATCGAGGGGCTCAGCTGAGCGAAGCCGCCGACCTCAGCCCAGCAGCTGCACGGCGCCGCTGCCGCGGGTGAGGTTGGCGATGGCCGTCTCGAATGCGGCCACCTCGGCGCGCGGCAGCTTCACGGTGAAAGCGGCCTGTTCGTGGAATTCCTGCGTCACCACCTCGGCGTTCACCGTGGGGAGCAGCTGCTGCACGGCACCAATGTGCGCGTATCCCACGGCGACGCGTGCCAGCACGGTATCCACCCGCGTTACGGTAGGCAGGGACGCGAGCGCCTCCTGTACCGCACCGCCGTAGGCCTTCACCAGACCGCCGGTGCCCAGCTTCGTTCCGCCATAGTAGCGCGTCACGACGGCGACGATGTCGCCAACGCCACCGTGCTGCAGCACCGTGAGCATCGGGCGACCGGCGGTGCCGTGCGGCTCGCCGTCGTCACTGAGGCCGATGCGATCGGTGCGGCCGGGCGCACCAATCACGTACGCCCAGCAGTTGTGGGTGGCGTCCGCGAACTCGGCCCCCACAGCCTTGATGAACGCCTGCGCCGCGTCGGTGCGCGTAGCCGGCGCGATGGAGCAGATGAAGCGACTGCGCTCGATCACCTGCTCCACACGGTGGGGACCGCGGGGAATCGGATACCGCACGTCATCCATGCGGCAGCCGTGGTTTACTTGTAGGGGCTGTCGTTCCGGGCCCCACCGGCACCCCCACCAGCGCCACCGCCACCGCCGCCGGGACGGCGCGGACCACGACGACGACGGGCGCCGCCCTTGGGCGCCTCGCCAGCCACGGACGTCGAGCGACTGCCGCCAGCCGGCGCAGAACGCGCCCCCCGCTCGGTCTTCGCCGGCTTGGCCGTGCGTCGCGCCGCCTCGGCATCCTGCGCGGCGGTTCGGCGTGCCGCCTTTTCCGCCGCGCGCGCCCGATCCTCCGCCTTCTTCTTGCGGATTTCGGCGATACGCTCGGCGATGGGCACCTCGAGCTTCGCCTGCGGCTTGGCCGTGTAATCGAAGTCCGGCACGGTGACCCGCGGCAGCTGCTTCTTGATGGCGCGCTCGATGAGCTTGAGTTCGCCTTCTTCTTCCGGGCTCACGAAGGTGAAGGCCTCACCGGTCGCTTCGGCGCGCGCGGTGCGCCCCACCCGGTGGATGTAATCCTCCGCCGCCACCGGCACATCGAAGTTCACCACATGGCCCAGGGCCTCCACATCAATGCCGCGCGCGGCAATGTCGGTGGCGACGAGCACCTGATACGTGCCGTCCTTGAAGCCGGCGAGCGCCTGTGTGCGCTGGCTCTGCGACCGGTTGCCGTGAATGCGCTCGGCCTTGATGCCGGCCGTGACGAGCTGGCTGGCCAGCCGGTTCGCGCGGTGCTTGGTGCGGGTGAACACCAGGGCCTGCGGCATGTCGCCACGCGTGAGCAACGCCACCAGCAGGGCGCTCTTGAGGTCCTGCGACACCGGGTACACCGCCTGCGTGATCCCCTTGGCCGGGGCGGCCTGGCGCTGGAGGTTGAGGGTGGCCGGCTTGTTGAGCATCTCCTGCGCAAGCGCCGCAATCGGCGGCGGCATGGTCGCGCTGAAGAACAGCGTCTGCCGCTTGGTCGTGGGCAGGTGCCGCAAGATCCTCTTGATCTCGGGGAGGAAGCCCATGTCGAGCATGCGATCGGCCTCGTCGAGCACGAGGAACTCGAGCGCGTCCAGCTTGGCATACGGCTGACGGAAGTGATCGAGCAGACGCCCCGGCGTGGCCACCATGACATCCACGCCACTGCGGAAGGCGTGCTCCTGCGGCCCCATGCCCACGCCGCCGAACACGGCGGCACCGGTGAGCGGCGTATGCGTGGCCACATCGTTGAAGCTCTGCACGATCTGGGCGGCCAGTTCACGCGTGGGCGTGAGCACCAGGGCGCGTGTCTTGCCACGCGGCCGCGTCATGAGATGATGCAGGATGGGAAGCAGGAAGGCATACGTCTTGCCGCTGCCGGTCATGGCGCAGGCCAGCAGGTCGCGCCCCTCGAGTGCCGGCGGGATACTCTCGCCCTGAATGGGCGTGGGCCGGGCGAAGCCGAGGTCCTTGAGGCCTTGCAGAAGGCTCGGGTGCAGCTGAAGCGAAGTAAACGTGTGTGAAGCAGTCACGAAGTCTGGTCTGGATAGTTTGTGTTCTTCAAAGCTCGCCGATTGCTCTAGCCGACGCCATGCCCGCGGTCGGATATTGGCACATGGCCCGTTTCGCTGTCCTTGCTTCGCGGTCTCACCGGTGGCGCGTAATCGCGTGCGGCATACTCGCTTGCGGCGTGTTGACCGCCGTGCCGCCGGCGGCGCCGGCGCACTCGGCACCGCCGCCCGCTCCTGCGGCGCGGCCCAATGTGGTCCTCATCATCACCGATGATCTGGGCTACGCCGACATCGGGCCGTACGGCGCCACCGACGTGCGCACGCCGCATCTCGACCGTCTCGCACGCGAGGGGACACGCTTCACGCAGTTCTACGCCAACGGCGTGCTGTGCACTCCCACGCGCGCCGGCCTCATCACCGGACGCTATCAGCAGCGGTACGGCCTCGAGGTGCCGCTGGGCGGGCCGGCATCCGGTGAACGTGGCGGTCTCGTGCCGACGGGCACCTCGCTGCCGCAGCTGCTGCGGGCCAACGGCTACACCACCGCCCTCGTGGGCAAGTGGCACCTGGGCTATGCCCCGACGATGTCCCCGGGCGCGCATGGGTTCGACTGGTTCTGGGGGCTCAAGAGCGGCTATCACGACTATTACCGGCACACGGACGGTGCCGGGCGCCCCGACCTGTTCGAAAACGACACCCCCATTCGGGCGGAGGGGTACAGCACCGATCTCATTGCGCAGCAGGCCGTGGCCTTCATCGAGCGGGAGCGCGACCGTCCCTTCTTCATCGACGTGGCCTTCAACGCGCCGCACTGGCCCTTCCAGCCCCCCGATCGCCCCACCGTGGCTCGTGACAATGGCCGACTCCTGAGCCCCAGCGATTCGGCGGCGGGGACGCGTGCCGATTATGTGGCCATGGTGGAGCGCCTGGACCGCGGGGTGGGCACGATTCTGCGCGCGCTGGACCGGCTGGCGCTGCGCGAACGCACCATCGTGATCTTCACCAACGACAACGGCGGCGAGTGGCTCTCGAACAACGGGCCCTTCTTCAACCGCAAGTACACGGTGTGGGAAGGTGGTATTCGCGTTCCCACCATCGTGCGGTGGCCGGGGCGGGTTCCGGCGAATGCGCGCACGGCGCAGGTCGGCATCACGATGGACCTCACGGCATCGGTGCTGGCGGCGACCGCCACGCCCGTGCCCGATTCCGCTCGTCTCGAGGGCATCGATCTCTTCCCGGTGCTGCGCGGCGCACGACCGATCATGCCACGCACGCTCTTCTGGCGGTCGACGTTCGAGGGCCGTACGCAACGCGCGGTGCGCGACGGCCGCTGGAAGTACGTGCGCGATGCCAATCATGATTTCGTGTTCGACCTGAGTACCGACACCGGGGAGCGCCGCGATCTCACGCGCCTGCACCCCGCAATCGCCCGCCGGCTTCGGCAGCGCCTGCTCGCGTGGGAGCAGGAGGTCGATACCGAAGCCCATTCCCGCCGAGCCACGCCCGGCGGCCCGACGGAGCCCTGATGCACTGGCCGCTCTCTCTCCGTGCGCCGATGGCGCGGCTTGCCGCCCTGATGGTGGTGGCTGCCGCACCCGCCACGGCGCAAACACCGCCCTCGATTCGCGCCATCGAGGCCGCCCCGTTTCCATCAGCCATGGTGGCCTCGCCACAGGGTGACCTGGTGGCCTGGGTGCACAACACGGAAGGGGCGCGCAGCATCGTCGTGGCCGCGGCGCCCGCGTACGCCGCACGGCGCGTCGTGCATTTCGGCGCCGATGACGGACAGGAGGTGGCCCAGCTCGCCTTCTCGGCCGATGGACGGACGCTCTGGTTCGTTCGCGGCAGTGGTCCCAACCGTGCAGGGGAGCACCCCAACCCCACCAGCGACCCGGCCGGCGCCGAGCAGGCGATCTGGCGGGTGCGGCTCGACACGAACGCGGCCGTGGCCGAACGCATCACCGAGGGCAGCACCCCGACTCCCGCCCCATCGGGAGACGGGCTGCTCTTCGCGCGCCGCGGCCAGGTCATGACGCTCACCACCACGGGGAGCAGGGCGGAGGCCGCGCCGCTCTTCCGCATGCGTGGCAGCGCGAGTGAGTTCCGCTGGTCGCCCAACGGCGACATGGTGGCCGTGGTGTCGAGTCGCGGGACGCACGCCTATGTCGGCGTGTACGACCTGCGGGCGAAGCGCCTGCGGTGGATGTCGCCCAGTACCGACACCGATGGCTCGCCGGTATGGTCGCCCGACGGTACGCGGCTGGCCTTCCTGCGGCAGCCCTACGAACGGCGCCGCATGATCTTCCTGGCGGTGCGCACGGCCCAGCCGTGGAGCATTCAGGTGGCCAATGTCGCTACCGGCGTGGCCTCGCCGGTGTTTCGTGCCACCCCCGGCACCGGCTCCGCCTTCTGGCCCATGCAGGCGGAGACGCAGCTGCTCTGGAGCGCCGACGACCGCCTCGTGTTTCCGTGGGAGCGCGACGGGTTCCTGCATCTGTACAGTGTGCCGGCATCGGGCGGCGCGTATACCCAGCTCGATCGCGGCCCGCACGAGGTCGAGTACGTCACGCTGGACCGCACGCGCAGCCAGCTGATCTTCAACTCGAACCAGGGGGATCGTGATCGCCGGCATCTGTGGCGGGTGAGTGCCGCCGGCGGCAGTGCGCCCACGCCGCTCACCGGCGGAGCCAGCATCGAGTGGATGCCCACGCCCCTCGCCGACGGCAGTGTGGCCTTCCTGCGGAGCGATGCCCGGGTGCCGGCGCATGCGTCCATCATCACGGCCACGGGCACCACCCTCGCCGCCGCACGGTATCTCGCCCCCGAAACGATGCCGGCCGACTTCCCCAGCCAGGAGCTCGTGGTGCCGAGCGCGGTGGACATCCGGGCAGCCGACGGCATCACGAGTCATGCGCAGCTGTTCCTGCCACCGGCCGGTCGGTTCAACGGCAAGCGGCCCGCCATCATCTTCCTGCACGGCGGCTCACGGCGGCAGATGCTGCTGGGATGGAACTACGGGGCGTACTACCACCACGCGTATGCCTTCAACCAGGCCCTCGCCCTGCGCGGATGGGTGGTGCTCTCGCTCAACTTCCGCAGCGGCATCGGCTACGGACGCGACTTCCGCGAAGCGCTCGACTACGGCGCCGGCGGGGCCAGTGAGTACCGCGACGTGGTGGCCGCCGCGCGGTGGCTGCGTGCGCGCGCCGACGTGGACACCGGCAAGGTTGCGCTGTGGGGAGGCAGCTACGGCGGCTATCTCACTGCCCAGGGGCTGTCGCGCAACCCCGAACTCTTTGCGGCCGGCGTGGACGTGCATGGCGTGCACGACTGGAACGTGGGAATCCAGACCTTCCTCACCGACTACAACGCACTCGAGGATCCGGCCGCATCCCGCCTGGCCTTCCTGTCGTCACCGCTCTCGCAAGTGCGCCAGTGGAAGGATCCGGTCCTGCTCATTCATGGTGACGACGATCGCAACGTGCGCTTCATCGAGACGCTCACGCTCATGCAGCGGCTGCGCGCGCAGGACGTGCCCGTGGAACAGCTGGTGCTGCCCGATGAGATCCACGGCTTCCTGCGGCACGAGTCGTGGATGCGCGTGTTCGAATCGGCCCTCGACTTCCTCGACCGGCGGGTGCTGCGGAAGCCGTAACAGAGGGCCGCAAGACTCGAGTCTGGAGACTCACGCCGGAGAGTTGAGAGTACCGCGTGAAGTTGAGCCCGGATTGCGGTGAGCGTTGCGCGGGCTCGCAGTGAGAATCGAGGACCCACGCTCAACTCTCGCCGCTAGGCCCCTCGTGCTCACTGCGATCCGGGCTCAACTCTCCGCCTCAGCCTCTCGACTCTGCCCTCAGACCGCTCGGATCTGAGAGGTCAGCCGGTAGCGGCGATCTCTTCGCCCGGATTGATGAACTGGTCCTGCTCGAGCTGGTACTGCCGGTTGTAGAGATCGCGATAGCGTCCGCCCAGCGCGAGCAGCTGGGCGTGGGTGCCGCGCTCCACGATGCGCCCCTTCTCCAGCACGAGAATCTGGTCGGCACTGGTGATCGTGCTGAGGCGGTGGGCGATCACGAAGGTCGTGCGCCCGGCACGAAGCCGGCGCAGCCCCTCCTGGATGAGGTGCTCGCTCTCCGAATCGAGACTCGAGGTGGCTTCGTCGAGGATGAGGACCCGCGGGTCGGCCAGGATCGCGCGGGCGATCGCCACGCGCTGCCGCTGTCCGCCCGACAGCTTCACGCCGCGTTCGCCCACGATCGTGTCGTACTGCTGCGGGAAGCCCATGATGAAGTCGTGGGCATTGGCGATCCTGGCCACGGCCATGATTTCCTCGTCGGTGGCACCCGGCTTGGTGAAGCCGATGTTGTCGCGCACGGTGCCGTCGAAGAGGAAGTTGTCCTGCATGACCACGCCCAGATGGCGGCGATAGTCCCGCAGCTTGAGGTCACTGACCGGCGTCCCGTCCACGCGGATACGCCCCTGTTGCGGCTGCGCAAAGGCCATGATGAGCGAGATCATGGTACTCTTGCCGCTGCCACTCGAGCCCACCAGCGCCGTCGTCGTGCCCGCCGGCGCGTCGAAGCTGACCTGCTGCAGCACCGGCACCCCGGGTTCGTACTCGAAGGTGACGTCCTCGAACTGCACATGCCCCACCACGGCGGGGACCGCCTGCTTGGCCGCGTCCTCCTGGTCCTCGGTGGCCATGTCGCGCAGTTCGCGAATGCGATCGAGTCCCGCGAACGCTTCGGTGATCTGCGTGCCGATGCTGGCAATCGAAATGAGCGGTGCCGTGACCATGCCGATGAACACCACGAACGTGATGAGGCTGCCCAGCGTCATGCGGCCGCGAATGACGTCCCCACCGCCCACGTACATCACGATCACCCCGATGACGCCAACCACCCCGAGCCCCAGCGTACCGGTGAGCGACGTGCCGGTGATCGTCTTCGCGATGTTCTGGAAGAGCCGCTGCACGCCCTCACCGAACACCTTCTTCTCACGCTCTTCGGCGGTGTACACCTTGATGAGGCGGATGCCGCCCAGGGTTTCCGTGAGCCGGCCGGTCACGTCGGCCTGAATGACACTGCGCTCGCGAAAGATGGGACGGAGGCGCTTGAAGGCGATGCTCATCCCGGCGCCGAAGAGCGCCAGCGGGAGCACCGTGGCGAGGGTGAGCGTCCAGTTGAGATAGAGCAGCACGCCCATGGCACCGATGGCGCTGAGGAGGCCGCCGGTGAGCTGGATGAGCCCCGTGCCGATGAGGTTGCGAATCCCCTCGGGGTCGCTCATGACCCGGCTCACCAGGACTCCACTCTTGGTGCTGTCGAAGTACCGCACCGGCAGGCGGATGAGGTGCCCCTGCACCTCCTCGCGCAGCTGGGCGATGGCCTGCTGGGCCGCCACGCTCACCACCTGGGACAGGGCGTACCCGGTGATCGACTGCGCGATGGTGGCGCCAAGGCCGGCGAGGGCGATGTAGCCGAGCAGCCGGAGGTCGCCCTGTGGCAACGCCTCGTCGAGCACCTTCTTCGTGCTGTACGGGAGGACGAAACTCGAGGCGCGACTGACGAGCATGAGCGCGAGGCCGATCCCCACCGAGCGGCGGTGCTGCACGATGAGGGCGCGCGCTTCACCCCACGCGCGCCGGCTGTCGTACATGGGCTTCTTCGAGGCGGCAGTTGGAGGAACCATGTCCCTAACTTAGCCGCGTCGGCGACCCGGCGGGTCGCGCCGCCGGCGCGTGTGTCGCTGCCCGCCCGGATGAGCGCGCTCACGGCGCGGAAGCGGAGTGCGGTCGTGGGATGGCGATCGGCGGAGACGTCGAGGACCCGTCCGGTTCGGCGCCCCGCTTGTGGAACACCGGAATCGCAAAGGATATTACACCATCAGAACAGCAAGACATCACTAGAAGAGCAAACAGCCGCTCTTGTTCATTCGTATTCGGAAGTGAAGAGCCCACGCGCTGGCACGACGCGTGCGAACGGTTCCCCGCCCCGATGCGTTCGCCACCGGTACGAAGTACGGCGCAACGCAGCCGTCTGGTTGGTCCCCCGCGGCGACATCCAGTAGTTTGCGGATCGACCCGCTCCCCATCGGAACTGCATGTTCATACCAAGTAAAGAAACGCTGGCCAAGGTCGAGGTGCTCGCCGACCTCGAGAACGACGTGGACGAGCTGATGACCGCGCACGAAGCCAAGCGTGTGCTGTGGTTTCCGTCCGAGCTGCTCGCCCCCGAGCCGGACACGGACCCCGACCTCCACGTGCGGCAGCTGCGCGAGCGGGCCCGAGGCATCAGCATGCCCGCCCGGGTAGCCCTGGCGCTCAACACGCTCACCGAAGAGGGGTTGCCGCATTTTCATCGCCTGCTCGCCACCTACCTGGGGGGCGACACCTTCTGGGCCAAGTGGAACAACCTCTGGACCGCCGAGGAGGACCGGCACGGGGCGGTGCTGCACGACTACGCGCACGACAGCCGCATCCTCGACAATCCGGTGCTCGAGCGCATGCAGTTCGAGTACCTCAAGGCGGGCTTCGAGCCGGAATGGGACAAGGACCCGTATCGGGTGTTCGTCTACACGTCGCTGCAGGAGCGCGCCACGCAGGTGAGCCACGCCAACACCGGCAAGCTTGCCGGTGAGTACGAGCCGCTCATCGGTGAAGTCCTGGCCAACGTGGCCAAGGAAGAGGCGCGGCACTACGTGTTCTACCGCGAGATCTTCAAGCGCGTGCTCGAGCGTGACCCCAGCAACGCCATGGTCTCGGCGTCGCTCATCATGCCCAGCATCGAGATGCCGGGGGTGAGCATGCCGCACTTCCGCGAGATGGCCGACGTGATCCGCCGCGCGGGCATCTACGGGCCGCGCGACTACATCAGGATCGTCGAGGATCTCATCAAGTTCTGGGCGCTCGACAAGGTCGAAGGGCTCAACGAGGCGGGCAAGAAGGCGCAGGAAAAGATCATGGCCATCACGGCGCGCCTCGAACGCGTGGCCGACATGATGGAGACGCGCAGCAAGGCCAAGACCTTCTCGTTCAACGTCGCCTTCGCGCGCGAATTCGCGATGGACTGACCCGCACGGCGCGAGCCCCGGCCGTGAGACGGGGGACGGTGTTCGCCGCAGCAGGGCGAGCGCCGTCCCCCGTTTTCGCCTTCAGCCGGAATTCCTGAGCCCCGCGGCAATGCCGTTGATGGTGATGTGGATGCCACGTCGCACGAACGCGTCGGCCGCCCCTCCCGCCTCGGCGGTTTCCCGATGCCGCTGCAGCAGCGCGATCTGCAGGTGATTGAGCGGGTCCATGTAGGGAAAGCGGTTCGCGATCGAGCGGGCCAGCAGGGGATTGTCCGCGAGCAGCTGGTCGGTGCCCGTGATCAGGCGCAACGCGTCCCGGGTGCGCCGCCACTCGGCCTCGATGGCGCCGAAGATGCCGCGCCGCAGCGCCTCATCACGGACCAGCTCGGCGTAGCGCGACGCCACGCGCAGGTCACTCTTGGCCAGCACCATGTCCACGTTGCTGAGCAGGGTGCGGAAAAACGGCCAGTGGCGCGCCATGCGCTGCAGCACGGCCAGGCCGTCGGCCTGCTCCTCCAGCCATTCGGTGACCGCCGTGCCCACCCCGTACCACCCCGGCAGCATGCACCGGCACTGCGCCCACGAGAACACCCACGGAATGGCGCGCAGGTCCTCGATGCGATCGCCCGGCTTCCGGCTCGCCGGCCGGCTGCCAATGTTGAGCGTCGCGATCTCGGCCAGCGGGGTACTCTCGCGGAAGTACTGCGAGAAGCCCGGTGTGTCGTACACGAGCGCGCGATAGGCGCGATAGGCCTTGGCCGACAACTGCTCCATGACCGGATGAAAGGTGGCCGCGCGATGGGCCTGGTTCTCGTGGTCGGTGAGCGTAGCCTCGATCGTGGCCGCCACCAGCAACTCGAGGTTGCGGCGCCCCACGTCGGGAGCGGCATACTTGCTCGCGATCACCTCCCCCTGCTCGGTGAGCCGGATCTGCCCGGTCACGGCCCCCGCGGGCTGCGCGAGAATGGCCTCGTAGCTGGGGCCTCCGCCACGCCCGACGCTGCCGCCGCGCCCGTGGAAGAAGCGCAGGCGGACCCCCGCGTCGGTCGCCACGCGCATGAGCTCGAGTTCGGCGCGGTACAGCTCCCAGCCGCTCGTGAGAAAACCGCCGTCCTTGTTGCTGTCGCTGTAGCCCAGCATCACTTCCTGCCGGTCCGCGCATGAGCGCACGAGCGCACGATAGGCCGGCAGCGCGAAGGCGGCCGCCATCGTGGCGCCGGCGCGCTGCAAGTCGCTGATCGTCTCGAAGAGCGGAATGATGTGCAAGCCGAGGGTGGGCACCTCACCGCCCGTGACCAATCCCGCCTCCTTGAGCAGCAGCGCCACCTCCAGCAGATCCGAGACCCCATCGCACTTCGAGATGATGTAGCGGGGCAACGCCGCCGCACCGTAGCGCGCACGCCACTCGCGCAGCGCAAACACGATGGCCAGCTCGCTGCGGGCCTCGTCCGAGTAGGTGAGATACGGGGAGTGCAGCGGGCGGGCGTTCACCAGCTCGCCCGCCAGCAGCGTCACGCGCTCTGCCTCGGAGAGCGCGGCATAGTCGGCACACACACCGGCCCGCGCCAGCAGCTCCGCCACCACCCGCTCGTGCACATCGGCGTTCTGTCGCACGTCGAGCGGTGCCAGGTGGAACCCGAACACCGCGACGGCCGTGAGCAGGTGCCGCAGGCGTCCGCTCGCCAGCAAGGGCAGGCCCGTGTGCACCAGGGCGTCGTGCACCACCTGCAGGTCGGCGCGCAGGGCGTCGGGTGCCTCGTATGGCGCTGCATCCCCCAGCGCCGCGCGCGTGGGCGGGGGCAGCTCCAGCCGATGCATGGTGGCCACCAGGCGCGCGTACACGCCGCTCAAGGCACGCCGGTACGGCTCATCCAGGCGCTGCACCGACCGATCGGGTGAGGCGGCGGCAAGCGCATTGAGCGACGGCGTAGCCGGATGCAGGACGCTGGAGATGCTCAGCACCCCACCCAGCGCGTGCACTTCCTCGAGGTAGAAGTCGAACACCGCTGCCGCCTGCAACCGCAGGGTGTCGCGCAGGATGTCGGCCGTGACGAACGGATTGCCGTCGCGGTCGCCGCCGATCCAACTGCCCACCTGCAGGAAGGTACCGAACTCACCCGCGTCGTGCGGGAACCGCTCCGCGAGGAGTGCGGCGGCATGCGCGTACAGGCGCGGGACTTCCGTGAAGAAGGTGGTGCGAAAATAGGCAATGCCGTTCTTTACCTCATCGAGCACCCGCAATCGCTCCCCGCGCACCAGACGGGTGTGCCAGAGGGTGAGCACCTGACGCTGCAAGGCCCGATCGTGCTCCGCCTGCTCTTCGGGGGTGAGCGCCAGCCGATCGCGCGCCGTGAGCAGGTCCGCAATGCGCTGCATGGCCACCTGTGTGCTCTGCCGCTGCACTTCGGTGGGGTGGGCGGTGAGCACCGGCATGACCAGACCCTGCGCGAAGAACTCGCGCAGTCTGGCGAACGCCACCTCGTCGCGGCCCAGAGCCCGGCGGACGGCATCGATCGCGAACGCGAGCGAGCCCTGGCGGGGCGGCGAGCCCTCGCGCGCATGGGCACGGCGCCGGCGGGCCCGATGGGTATCCTCGGCGATGTTGGCCAGCTGCAGAAAGTAGGCGAAGGCCCGCACCACGCTGAGCATGACGCGCGGTGGCAACCCGTCCAGCAGGGCATGCAGCACCGCCCGGTCCTCGGCGCGGCCGTCGCGCGCAAAGCGCACGGCCGCCTGCCGCGTCTGCTCCACCAGCCCGAAGGTGTCGTCGCCCTCCTGCTCGCGGATCGCGTCACCCAACAGTCGGCCCAGCTCGCGAATGTCATCGCGGAGCGGGCGATCCTTGTCATCGCGGTCGTCCGTCATGCGCCCAAGCTGCGCTCGGGCCTGTACGCCCGCAACGCACGCCACCGGTGTTCAGTGCGACGTGCGTGCCCGGCTCAGCGCCGCGTCGGCGCCAGATCGAGCCCGCGCGCCACCACGTCGGGGAAGTCGCCAAAGATGCCGTCCACCCCGAGCCGCACCATTTCGCGCACCTCCGCGACCGGGTCGCCACCGTACCGGGCGGCCAGAAAGACCGGCTCCGACCGCAGCGTCCACACGTGCACCTGGAGTCCGGCGTCGTGTGCGTCGCGAATCACGCGGGAGGGGACCGCCGCCGAGTCCGGTGCCACCACCAGTCGCTGGTTCACCCCCACCCCGTCGGCGAAGGTGGCAATGTCCCGCAGGCGGGCCGGCGTGAGCGCCCGCTCGCTCACGAGATACACCAGCCGCACGCGCGTCTGGCCGCGCAGCGCCCGCAGGTTGCCGTCCTCGAAGCTCTGGATGTAGACCGGGGCATCGCGACGGTCGAGCCCGCGCGCCCGCAGCGAGGCCAGCAGCGCCGGTTCGAGCGGCAGTCCGATGGCGCGATGGTAGCTGGGGTGCTTGGTCTCGGGGTAGACCCCCACGACCCGCCCGCGGGCGCGCCCCAGCGAATCGGCCAGCGCCAGCACCTCGTCGAAGGTGGGAATGGGGAACTGCCCATCGTAGGCGTGCGACCGGAACGACAACCGTTCCCTGGCCCGCAGCATGCGCAACTCGGCGAGCGTGAAGTCCTCGGTGAACCACCCGGTCATGGTGTCGCCGTCCACCACCTTGCGGGTGCGCCGCTCGGGAAACTTCGAGGCGACATCGGTGGTGCCCCCGATCTCGTTTTCGTGACGCGCCACCAGCACCCCGTCTTTCGTGCTCACGAGATCGGGCTCGATGAAGTCCGCGCCCATCTCCACGGCCAGCGTGTACGCGGCCACCGTGTGCTCGGGACGGTGCCCGCTGGCCCCCCGGTGCGCAATGATGATGGGGCGATCCGTCGGCACGGGCTGGAGCGCGGGACGCATGCACGCCGTGGCGGCAAGCAGGACGGCGAAGCACAGGGCGCGGCGTGGCGGCATCACAGGCGGGAGACGAGAGGGACGCGGGAGAAAGAACCAGCGGACGGCCGGCCCTGCACGGTACTGCGTGGCGAGACGGGCTGCAGGGGCGTGGGCGAATTGATGGCCACTTTTTACCGGCTCGTCACGCGTCCCCCGTCTCCGACGGTGCGTTCGCCCGCCATTGACGGCGCCGCAGGCGCCCCGCAGGATAGTCCCATGATCCCCGTCGCCCCCGAGTCGTTGCTGGCCGCGATCCGCGCCAACGATCAGTTGGCCGTCGTACGCCTGCTGGACGAGGACGCCAGCCGGGCCGGCATGCGGGCGAGTGGCGGCGAGTCGCTGGTGCTGCACGCCGCGTATGTGGGGGCGCTCGCCCTCGTGCCGCTGCTGCTGCGCGGGCGCCCGCTCGACGCCTGCGAGGCGGCGGCCCTTGGTGATGTGGCAGCGCTGCGGGCCGCCATCGAGAATGACGATGACGCCCGGGTGCGCCGCAGCAGCGACGGCTGGACCCCGCTGCACCTCGCCGCGTTCTTCGGCCGCGACGACGCCGTAGCGCTGCTCATTGACCACGGCGCGCCGCTCGACGCCCACGCCACGAACGCCACGCGCAACACGCCACTGCACGCGGCGCTGGCCGGCGCCACCAGGCCCGGCATCGTGCGGCGCCTCATCCTGGCCGGCGCCGACGTCGAGGCGCGTGGCGCCGGCAACATCACCCCGCTCCACCTCGCAGCGTCGCGGGGTGATGAGGCCCTGTGCGATCTCCTGCTGGCACGTGGCGCCGACCCGCTGGCCAGCATGGAAGACGGGACGACGCCCGGCGCACTGGCCACGGCGCGTGGCTTCGGGGCATTGGGCGACCGTCTCGCCATGCTCGCCAAGTGAGCCCCCACCGCACGCGGCCGGCTAGGCCACGTGCGGCTCGATCGTGGCAGACAGCGGGATCGACGCCGAGGCTGACGCCTCCTCATCGTCGAGCGCCGGCGCCAGCAGCTTGTACAAGACAGGGGTGACGAGGCGGGCAATGAGCGTGCTGCTCACGAGCCCGCCAATGATGACCCAGGCCAGCGGCGAGTACAGTCCACTGCCCTGAAACGCCAGCGGGAGCAGCCCACCGATGGCCGTGAAGGTGGTCAGGACGATGGGCAGGAAGCGCACTTCACCGGCGCGCTGGATCGCCTCGTCCAGCGCCACGCCTTCGCGGCGCAGCTGGTCGGTGAAATCCACGAGCAGGATACTCGTCTTGATTTCGATGCCCACGAGCGCCACGAAGCCGATCATGGCCGTGAAGCTCAGCGTGTACCCGCTGCACAGCAGGGCCACGATGCCCCCCACGACCCCGAGCGGGATCACGCTCGCCACCACCAGCGTCGTACGGAAGTCGCGGAACTCGAGCACGAGGATGGCGAGGATGGCAAACACCGCCACTACCACGGCCCCGCCAATCCCTCCGAAGCTCTCCTCCCGGCTTTCGATCTCCCCGGCCGGCACGAGCCTGTAGCCCGTGGGCAAGGGAATGGCCTCCAGCTTCTCGATGACCTCGCGGGTGACCGCATCGGTGTTGTAGCCCGACTGCACGTAGCTGGTCACCGTGACGGCGCGCTGCCGGTCCCGCCGGTCGATGGACGTGGGCGAGGAGGCGAAGCGCACCTGCGCGATCTGGGCGAGCGGCACCATGGACCCGGTCATGCTGCTCACGAAGATGCGCTCGAGGGCATCGGGCGCCGGACGTCCCTCGTGCGCCATGCGCACCACGATCGGATACTCGTCACCGTTGTCGGCGCGGATCTTCCCCGCCTCGAGACCGGCAATGCCCAGCCGCAGCGTGCGCTCCACTTCGGCACTGGGGACCCCCAGCAGCCCCGCCTTCTGCTTGTCCACGACGAGGCGGAGATCGGACCGGCGCAGGCGCACGGGATTGTTCACGTACTGGGTACCGGCCGTCTCCTTGAACACCGTCTCGTACTGCGCGGCAATGCGCGCCAGCGTGTCGAGGTCCGTGCCTTCCACCCGCATCGCGATGGGCGCGTCGATGGGCGGACCGTTCACGAACTCCTTGAGTTCGATGCGCGCGCCGGGATACAGCGCCAGCAGGGTGCGCAGCGAGTCGAGCGTGCGCGGTGTCCGCTCCTCGTGATAGGCGTTGAGCAGCACCAGCAACTGCCCGCGGTTCGGGGCCTCGGCTCGCTGAAACACATTGTAGTAGACCTCGGGATTGTCCTTGCCCACGTTGGCAAAGACCCCACGCGTGTTGGCGTCCTGCATGACCACCTGCTCGGCATAGCGCACGGCCGCGTCGGTCTCCGCGAGCGACGTGCCTTCGGGCATGGTGATGTCCACGTGGTACTGCGGGGTACCGGCCTTGGGGAAGAGCGAGAAGCCCACCAGCGGCACGAGCCCCATGGCGGCAACCACGAGTGCGAACGACGCCACCAACGTGGCCCGCGGCCACGCCATGGCGCGGCGCAGCAGCGGCGCGTAGCTCCGCTTGATCCCGCCATCGAGCCACTGCAGCACCACGTTGCCATCGGCGTGCTCGTGGCGCGGCATGAGGCGACTGGCCAGCCACGGAATGATGGTGAGCGAGACCACCAGCGACGCCAGCACCGCGTACACCACCGCCAGTGGCAACGACCGGATGTAGCGTCCCGACAGCCCGGGGAGGAACAGCAGCGGCACGAAGGCAAAGATGAGGGTGCCGGTGGCGCCGAGCACCGCAACGCCGATCTGCCTGGTGGCTTCGATGGCGGCCTGCGTACGCGAGTACCCCTCGCGCAGGAACCGGGCGATGTTCTCGACCACCACGATGGAGTCGTCCACGAGCAGCCCGAGGGCGATGACGAAGCCCACGATGGACAGCTGGTTGATCGAGTAGCCGGTCGCGTAGAGCAGCATCACCGCGATGGCGAGCGACGTGGGAATGGAGATCATCACGATGAGGCTGGCGCGGGTCCCCAGCGGCAGCAGCGTGAGCAGCACCAGACCGATGGCGATGGCGAAGTCCCAGCCCAGGCGCGAGAGACGCGCGTTGACGTTCGCGGACTGGTCGAATCCGCGCGCCAGGGACATGCCGGGCGGCAGGGTGGGTTCGAAGGCGTCGAGCACCTCCCACGCCCGGTCGCGCACCTCGGCGATGTTGCGCCCCTTCTGCACCGCGGCGGTCACGAAGAGCGCCCGCTGCCCGTTGTAGCGCCCCACGTGCACCGCGTCCCCGTCGTTCCACTGCACGGTGGCCACATCCTGCACCCGCACGACGGCACCGTCACGGCCCCCCACCACGGTGCGCCCCACCTCATCGGCGGTGCGATACCGGCCCAGCGTGGCCACGTTGTACCGCCGAGTGCCCACATCCACGGAGCCGCCGGGGATCTGCGTGTTGTCGCTCCCGAGCGCCTGCAGCACCTGCGCGGGCGTCAGGCGCAGCTGCGCCAGCCGACCAAGATCGAGGGTCACCTGCATTTCCCGCGGTGGGGCCGCCCAGCGGTCGGCCTGCTTCACTCCCGGAACGCGCTCGAGCGCGTCCTCGAGGCGCTTGGCCACGTCGTCCATGCGGGCGTACGGCACCGAGGGCGCCACGAGCGCCAGCTGCAGCACGGCCAGATCGCTGTTCTCGTTGCGCTGCACCTCGAGTCGCTGCAGGGCCGCCGGCAGCATGGGGCGCAGCGCGTTGACCTCACGGATGACCTGATCGTACTTGCGGTCCGCATCGACTTCGGATTCGAACTCCACGCGAATCACGGTGAGGCCATCGGAGCTGGTGCTCTGGAGGTTCTTGAGATCCTCCAGCGTCCGCAGCTGCCGCTCGAGCGGCTCGGTGACCAGCTGCTCCATGTCTTCCGGGCTCGCGCCGGGATATACGGCCACCGCCGTGAAGATGGGAATGGGGAAATCGGGATCCTCGGCGCGGGCGATGTTCATCCAGCTCACGGCGCCGAGGGCGGCGAACATGGCGAAGATGAGCACCGTGAACTGCCACCGCCGGACGGAGAATTCGGTGAGGGCGCTCAGCGGGTTCACGGGGTGCGCCTCCCGGCGGCCGCAGTGAGCAGGGCCGCGCGGGCCGTCGTCGAGGCGGTGATGCTGTCGAGGAACGGCGTGGTGATGATGCGCACCGGCACCCCGGCGGTGACGTACGTGGCGCCGCGGGTAATGACGCGGGCCTCGGGGGCGAGCCCGTTGATGTGCACCTGATCTCCGGAGAGCGCGCCCACCGCCACCCGCTGGGGCGCAGCCACGGGCGCCCCGGCGCTGTCGACGCGAATGGTGTATACGGTGGCGGAGTCGCGATCGGCCTCGAGCAGGGCATCCACCGGAATGCGCATGGCCACCTGCTTCCCCTTCACGGCGATGCGGAGCTGACCCACCAGGCCGCTCGGCAGGGCATCGGCGCCGGTGAGTGACACCTCCACGGCGTAGGTGCCGGTGCGCGGATCGGCGGCGCGTCCCACGAGGATGACTTTGCCTTCGAAACGTGCCCGTGGCAGGGCGTCGAAGTGGGCCGTGGCCGCATCTCCCACCCGGATGCGCAGGGCATCGCGGTCGGGTACGCCGGCGCGCAGGACGCGGCCGCGGCGCGTTCCGCCCATGGTCATCACCGTGGTGCCGGGGCCGACGGTGCTGCCGGGAGCAACCTCACGGCGCAGTACGATGCCGGCCTCCGGTGCGGTGATGACGGCGTAGTCCCGGTTCACGCGGGCCGTCGCCAGATCGGCGCGCGCGGCGTCGAGTGCCGAGGTGGCATCCTGCAGCTGGGCCAGCGTGGCAACGCTGTCGGCCGCCAGGCGCTGCACCCGTGCCTGATCACGCTGGGCCTTGTCGGTGGCCACCTGCGCCTTGGCCACGGCGGCGTCGATCTCACGCAGGTCGAGCGAGGCGAGGATCTGGCCACGCTGCACGGTGGCGCCTTCGTCCACGAGCACGCGGGTAACGACCCCACCGATCTTGAAGGCCAGCGGAATCTCGTCGCGCGATTCGAAGGTGCCGGTGGCGGTCACCACCGCCATGGAGTCGCCGGGGTTGAGCGTCGCGACGGTGACCGGGACGGGGGCGGCGCGCAGCGTCGGCGCATCGGTGGCCGCCGTGTCGCCGTTGCGGCCGCAGGCGGCGAGCAGAGGCGCGACGAGCAGGAGCGGGGTCCGGGGGAAGCGGGCGGGCAACGCCATGGCGGGGGTCCGGGTTGAAGGGCGCATGGTCTGTATTGGCTCAGTTGGGAAGCGCACGCAGGGCGGCGGCGCGCTCGAGTTCCACCACACGGGAGGCGTAGGCGAAGCGGCTGATGACGCGGTTGAGCGCGGCGGCGGTGGCACTCGAGCGGGCGCCGAAGAACTCCACCTGCGTGGCCAGCCCTTCCGCGAAGCGACGCTGCACGAGGGCGAAGGCGCGTTCGGCCGAGGCGGCACGATCATCAGCCGCCGCCAGCATGGCCCGGGCGGCGGTGACCGCGTCCACGGCATTGCGCACTTGCACGCTCACCGCGCGGACCGCTTCGCGCTGCCGGTATTGCGCCTCCACGCGCGTGGCCTGGGCCTGCTCCCGCCGTGCCGCGTCCTGGGTGCCATTGAAGACGTTCCACGAGAGTACGAGCGAGGCAATCCCCACGTCGTTGTCGCGGTCGAATCGATAGCGGTTGCCCTGCACGCCGTAGCTGGCGGCGAGGCCGACGTTCGGCAGAAACGCCGCCGCGGCGGCCCGTTCCTGCGCACGGGCGATGGCGATGCCACTCGCACTTTGCGCAAGCTCCTCGCGGCGTTGCAGCGCCGCCGCCACGAGGACGTCGCCGTCGGTGAGGCCGGCGGCGAGCATGGTGCTGTCGTCCACGAGGGCGATGGGCGCCTCGTCGGCGGCATTGCGCAGCAGGTTGAATCCGCGGCGTGCGGCATCACGCTGCCGCCGGGTGTCTTCCAGCTGCTGCTGCAGTTCGCTGCGTTCGGCGCGCGCGCGCAGGAGCACATCCGGGGTGGCCTGTCCGTTGGCAATGAGGCGCTCGCTCACCCGGAGGTTTTCGTCGAGCACCGGCACGGTGGCCTCGAGCGTTTCGACGGCGCGGACGGCGGTCGCGTACCCCAGCCACGCCTGCTGCACATCGGCGGCGAGTTGCCGCATGGCGGCGCGCCGCGCACTACCCACCAGATCCCGCTGGGCCCGCGCCGCGGCGCGGGCGGCAAAGAGCGCGTCGTTGAAGACCGGCAGCTGCAGCTCGAGCCTGGTCTCCTGCCGGAACGGCAACGTGGCGGCGACATCGGTGGGGAAGCGCTGTTGTCCCAGCAGCTGATTGAGCGCGCCGTAGGCCGGATTGATGAAGTCGCCGATGTTCACGACCCCGCTGAACTCCGAGTAGCGGGCGTTGAGGCCCAGCGACGGCAGGAGGCGACCGTTGGCTTCGCGCATTCCGGCGTCGGCGCGACGAAGTGCTTCCCGCTGCTGCGCGAGCGAGAGGTTCTCGCGGAGCGCCTCATTGACGTAGCCGTCGAGCAGCTCACGCGCGGTGCCAGACTGCTGAGCAGCCACCGGCGTGGCGGCGAGCGCTGCCATCAGGGGAGCGGCGAGCAGCGCCACGACAGGTGCCGTGAGCCACGGACGACATGACCTCGGTTTGTTGGTGAACATCGCTATTTGGACTAACAGTGTTAGGTCAACGAGCCGAAAGAAAGGCGCCGAAGCGCCCGGAGAGCAACAAGAACTGGTCGGTCAGCGCGGGTATCGAACGGCGCCCTTGATGAGCGTATCGCACATGGTGCGCACCGTGAGCCGCGGGTCGTTAAGCACGATGTGCGGGTCGTGACAGTGCGTATACCAGAGGGCGATCACGCCGTGGATGCCGCCCCAGAACATCTGGGCGAGTTCGACGGGGTCGGTAAGCTCCGGCCGGTACAGGCCTTTGGCGATGCCTTCCTGGACCGTGGCGAACAGGAACTGGTAGGCATCCTCATCGGGCATCTTGAATCCGTTTCCTTGGGCATCAATACGCTCATGATTTAATGGTGTCATGAACATGAATCGATACTGGCTTGTATTCTCCATAGCGAAGTCCGTATAGGCCATGCCCATGGCACGGAGGCGCTCGACTGGGTTCTCGATGCGCCCGATACTGTACATCGCCTGGCCGAGCGCCGAAAAGTCGGCCATGCACAGCTCGACGATGAGCGCGTCCTTGTCGCGGAAATGATGGTAGATGGCCGTGGGGGTGTAGCCGATCTTTGCCGCGATGGCCCGCATGGTGGTGGCTTCGACACCCTCCGTCACGAACAGCTCGCGCGCCGCGTCGAGGATGGCCTGACGCGTTTCGGCCTTCTGCCGTTCCCGGCGGGCCAGCGATGCGGTGCGGATGACGGAGGTGGTCACAAGCGGAAGAGTACGGCATTCACCTAACGCTGTCAAGTCAATTCGAATAGGGGACTCCCGGACGTCGGAGGCCCTGCCGACGTGGCCCCTCGGGCCTCGAACCTCCGAGGACTTCTGTTTTCCGATTTCTGGTATGCTTCGGACCTCCGACCTCCGACCTCCGAAGACACCCGCCCCCGCCCTATCCCCGTTCCATTCGGCTGTTCCGCCGCCCCAGCCACAGCGCCACCCCCAGCCAGAGGAAGCTCATGGGCGCCGCCATCAGCGAAATCGTCCCCGCTGCCAATCCGGCTGTCGACAGCCCCGCGTACGACCACGCCCCGATCTGATCGCCGCCGCGGTACACGAACGTATCGATGAAATTCTTGGCCTTGTACCGGTCCTCGGGAGGCACCACGGTGAACAGCACCTCGCGCGCCGGTCGCCCGAAGGCGTACTCCCCGGCCCGCCGCAACACCTGGAAGAGCACGAACACCGTGAGGGTACCCCAGGTCCCCAGCGCGACGAAGCCCACCAGGCTCAGCACCGGCATGATCGCGAGGGTGGCGCCAACCCCCAGCCACTTGATGACCCGGCCGGTCACGAACAGCTGCGCCAGTATGGTGAGGCTCTGCACCACCGTGTCGATGGTGGCGAGAAAGGCCGTGCGGGCCTCGCGATCGGCGTAGCGCGCCCCCACGATCTCCGCCTGCTGGAAGTACAGCACCGTGGACCCGATCGTGAAGAGCAGCATGTAGGCGCAGATGCCCAGCAGATAGGGACTCGTGAGCACGTGGGTAATTCCCGCCAGCGACGAGCCGCCCACCGATTCGTCGGCCGCGTCACGCGCCCGCGTATCGTCGCGGAAGCTCGGCGGGAATCGCCTGGCGGCCTGCACGGCACACTCGAGCAGTACCACACTCATTACCATGAGCACCGGCGTGCCCACCGCCTGCGCCAGTCGCGATGTGAGGAATGCCCCGGCAAGCGCGCCCAGGGTGCCGCCCACACTGATGAAGCCGAACAGCCGCTTCCCCTGCTCAGGGCGGAAGCTGTCCGCCATGAACCCCCAGAACACCGAGGGGATGAACAGCGAGTAGATGCTGGTGAGGATCCAGAACGCCGGACCGAGGTACGGCTCCCACGTCACCGGTCCGTACTTGATGATGGCCGCGAAACCCAGCAGCAGCGCAATGAAGATGCGGTAGACGATGGGGATGAAGCGCCGCACCGGCAGCCGCGCCACGATGGCCGAATACACCGGATTCATGGCCAGCGTGGTGAGCAGCGTGCCGGTGAACAACCACGGCAACTTGTCGGTGCCCGCTGCCACGCCCGCCGCGTCGCGCACCGCCCGCAGGATGAAGTAGCTGGCGAGCGCGAAGAAGAAGTACGTGGCGGCGAGCAGGGTGGCCCGCTCTTCGCCCGGCTCGACCGTGCCGAGCCGAGAGAGAAAGCGCTTCACTCAGCGACCAGCTCTGGCGCGCCACTCCGCCAGCACCTGTTGCTCCTTCTCCGGGGCAAGGCCGGCCTTGAGCTGCGCCTGTCGTTCGGGCGACTGCTGGTGGAAGTACGTCAGCGTGTCGCGCGCCGTCTGGGCGAGCGGCCGGAAGGTGAGCCCCGCCTGCACCGCCTTGCTGATGTTCATGCGCGCCCACCCGGCACTGTTGCCGCGGGGCGGCATCCACACCGGCAGATCGGCGTACGGGCGCAGCTTGCGCGCGAGCAGGAAGTCGGCGTCCACCCAGGTGAAGCGGGTGTCGCTGGTGGTCACCGCCTTGCAGCCGTACAGCATCTCGCTCATGGTGAGGCCGTACTGCGGGCCCACCACGTTGTAGGTCCCGGTGGCGTCGGCTTCGCACAGCCGCACGATGAACTCGGTGAGGTCCCGCTGATCAATGAAGGCCACGGGATCGTCGGGGGTGCCCGGCGCCAGCATCTCGCCCCCCTGCTCCACGCGAATGGGCCAGTACGAGAAGCGATCCGTGAGATCGCCCGGGCCCACGATGAGCCCCGGGCGCACGATGAGCGTCTTGTTCTCGCCGAAGGTGGCCTTCGCGTCCATCTCGCCGCGCACCTTCCGCTCGCCGTAGCTGGCATCCTTCTCGGTGGCGTCGGGGGCCGACGGCGCGTTGAGCTGATCGACATCGGCTTCACTGATGCCGATCTTCCCCCGGTTCTTGTAGGTGCTGAGGGTACTCACGAACACGTACTTGCCCACGTTCGGCGCCAGGACGGCGCCGGCCTCACGCACCCAGCGCGGCACCTGCACCGGGTTGTCGATCACCACATCCCACGTGCGACCGTCCAGTGCCTTGTAGCCGCCCGGCGCGTTGCGGTCACCAATGAGCTTTTCGACCTTGGGGAACAGCGTCGGGTTCGTGACGCCACGATTGAACAGCGTCACGGTGTGGCCGCGCGAGAGCGCGTACTCCACCTGGTGCGGGCCAATAAACCCCGTGCCACCGAGGATGAGAATGCGCAGCGGCTTGATGGGCGTGTTGTGGACAGCCATGATCAGTCTCCCTGCTTCGCGTGCCACGCGGCCAGTACCGCCTTCTCCTTCTCGGGCGCGATGCCGGCGCGCGCCTTCTCCTGCTCTGCCGCCGGACGGGTCTTGTACCAATCGAGCGTGCTCTTGGCCGTATCCGCCAGCGGGCGGAAGGTGAGACCCGCGGCGTAGGCCTTCTGGCAATTCACCTGCATGAAGCCGAGGGTGGGGCCCATGGCGGGTTGCCACACCGGCATTTCGCTCCAGGCGCGCACCTTCTGCTCGGCGAGGAAGTCCGCCGGCACCCAGGTGAACCTGGCGTCACTCGTGGTGACGCTCTTGATGCCGAGCAGCATTTCCGCGATGGTCGTCGGTCCCTTGGGGCCCGTGGCGTTGAACGTGCCCAACGTGTGGTTCTCACCGGTCCGCACGATCCACTCGCTCAGGTCGTGCACGTCCACATACTGCACGGGATCGTTCGGCGTGCCGGGTGCGAGAATCTCACCGCCCTTGTCGATGCGCACCGGCCAGTAGCTGAAGCGGTCGCTCAAGTCGCCGGGGCCCACGATGAGCCCCGGGCGCACGATCGTCAGCTTGTCCTCGCCGAACTGCGTCTTCGCCTCGATCTCGGCGCGCACCTTGTTGGGGCCGTACGCCGCGCCGTCGTTGCTGGCCCAGATGGCTTCCGCGCCCGGCGTGTGCAGCGGGCCGTTCTCGTCCATCCCCGGCTTCGAGTAGTCGCTGAACACCGAGATGGTGGACACGAAGATGTATTGGCCCACGCGCCCCTTGAGTGCCTGCCCCGCATCGCGCACCCACGCCGGGTTGCGCACGGGATTGTCGATCACGACGTCCCACGTGCCCTTCTTCAGGCCGTCGTGGCCGCCGGCCACGTTGCGATCGCCGATGATGCGCGGGACCTTGGGGAAGAGGCCCGCATTGGTCTTGCCGCGATTGAACAGCGTGAGCTTGTGCCGGCGCGCGAGCGCGTACTCCACCTGCTGCGGCCCAATGAAGCCGGTGCCACCCAGAATGAGGATGCGCAGCGGCTTGGGCTGCGCGGTGCCGGTTTCGGGGCGATAGCCCAGCGGGCGCACCCCGTCGGCGGTGAAGGCCTCGGCGACGGCGGGGAGGCCGAGCCCCACCGCGCCACCGAGCACGGCGGACGTCTTGAGAAACTGCCGACGGTCGAGCGTCATGGGACTCCTTTCAGGGCGTGATCTTCCGGTCGAGTAGCTGGATGGTCTTCGTGGACGCCGGGCGCTCCTTGCGGAGGCGCGCGGATACCGCTTCCGCCCGGGAAAGGGCGCGCAACACATTCTCGCCGGCGAGGCCACGGAGTTCCGTGTCGGTCCAGCCGCGCTTCACGAGCTCGGCCAGCAGGTACGGATACTTCGACACATCCTCGAGCCCCTGCACTGTTTCGGTGATGCCGTCGTAGTCGCCACCCATGCCCACGTGCGCGGCACCGGCGACCTGCTTGATACGATCGAGATGGTCGGCAACATCACTGATGGTGGCGATGGGCGTGGGGTTGGCCTGCCGCCATGCTGCTACGGCCTTGAACTGCGCATCGTTGTCACCCGGGTAGCGCTTGGCCACCGAATCGCGCAGGCGATTGAGCGCGGCATCATGGTCGGCCACCTTTTGCGACACGAAGCCGGGCACGAAGGTCACCATCACCACGCCGCCGTTCTTCGGCAGCCGCGCGAGAATGCTGTCGGGCACGTTACGCGGCACGTTGGTGACGGCGCGCGCGCTGGAGTGCGAGAAGATGACCGGCGCTTCGGTGGTGTTGAGCGCATCGCTCATGACCCCCGGCGACACGTGCGAGAGGTCCACCAGCATGCCAAGGCGGTTCATCTCGCGCACCACTTCCTTGCCGAAGTTGGTGAGCCCCCCGTGCTTGGGCGGCCCCGCGGCGGCATCGGCCCAGTCGAGCGTCACGTTGTGCGTGAGCGTCATGTAGCGCACGCCCAGATCGTAGTACGCGCGCAGCGCGCCGAGCGAGTTCTCGATGGCGTGCCCCCCTTCCATGCCCAGGAGCGACCCGATCTTCCCCTGAGCGTAGGCCTTGCGCACGTCGGCCGCGGTGAGTGCAGGGGTGAACACATCGGGATAGCGCGCAATGACACGGCGGGCGATGTCGATCTGTTCGAGCTGCACGCGCGCGTAGCCGCTGTCGCGCATGTCGCCGGGGATGTACACCGACCAGAACTGCCCGCCCACCTGCCCCTGCCGCAGCCGGGCAATGTCGGTCATCCCCTTGGTCTTCCGACGCAGGTTGTACGCCTCCACGTCGAGGGGCTTTTCCTTCTCCTCACGCATGGCCCAGGGCAGATCGTTGTGCCCATCCACGAGCGGCGTGAGGCGCAGCAGCCGGCGCACGTACGCCAGACGCACGTCGAGCGTGGTGTTGCGGAGGTCCTGCGTGGCCTTGCTGGTCGCGGCGGTCTTCTTGGCGGGCTGCTGTGCGGCGGCGGGGGTGGGGAGGGCCGCGACACAACCCGCGAACAGCAGGGGAGCGATCTGCTTGCGGGAAAAAGCGCTCAGGGATGCAGTGCGTGATGTATCCCGCAACCCTGCTTCCTGCCCCCTGCTCCCTGCCCCCTGCTCCCTGCCCCGTAAACCACCGTCGTTCAGCATCCCAGTCGCTCCAGATAATGCGGAAGCATCTTGCGCCACCACGGCCAGTCGTGGTTCACGTCGTGCCCCCACAGGTCGAAGATGTGGCCAATCCCCTTGCGGTCGAGCAGAGCATGGAAGTCGCGCGCGTAATCGGGACGCTCATAGGCGCCCTGACCGCTCACGATGGCGATGCGCGAATGGTGCCGCAGCTGGTCGAGCGCCCACCCTTCCACATTCGCCACGTACCACATGGGATTGTTGAAGTAGCAGTTGTCGTCGGAGTAGCCGTGGAAGTAGCTGGGCGACAGATCGAAGAACCCGCTCATGCCGATGGTGCCGCCGAACAGGTCGGGACGACGGAAGAACGCATTGGCGGCGTGGAAGCAGCCGAAGCTGGCCCCGGTGGTGAGCGCGCGGGCGCTGCCGTCGCCGCAGAGGTGGCGGATGAACGGCGCCACTTCCTCTTCCACGTAGTGCGAATAGAGCGCCTGGCGCCGTGCGCTTTCCGGCACGGGCAGTCCGCGATCCATCCAGGCGAGGCGGTTGATGCTGTCGATCGAGAACACGCGGATCCGCCCCTGCTGCAGCAGCGGCTCGACGGCCTTGATGAGCCAGAAGCGTTCGTTCTCGAGGAAGTCGGCAGCCGCCGTGGGGAAGAGCAACACCGGCTGGCCGCGCCAACCGTAGCTCACGATGGGCATCTCGAGACCGAGTGCCGGGCTGCGCCACCGGTCGATGCGCCGGGGCAGATGCGGATCCACGAACTGAGGGGACATTCCCGTAAGCTCACCCCCGGGTGCGCCCCCGGCCAGTACTGGGGCGCGCCGAGCTGGTCAGAGCGCCTTCGTGAAGCAGAACTTGCGGCCGATCGAGAGCTCGGAGCGCGAGATCGACCGGTACCGGGCAATCTTCTCCGGGTAGATCTCGATGCTGGTGAGCGTATAGCCCATGCGAAGGAAGAGCGCTTCGGCGAGGGAGATGGCAAAGATCTCCCGGTGCCCCCGCTCGCGGGCCAGATGCTCGGCGGCGGTGATCAGGCATTGCCCCAACCCCTGCCCCTGCTGGTCCGGCGCCACGGCCAGCGACACGATTTCGGCCAGCGACGGCGCATACTCGTCGAGCGCCACCTGTCCGCGGATGCGCCCGTCGGCGCCGCGAATGACCTGGTAATCCTGCAGATGCGCCGTGACGAACGCCTCGCTGCGCATGAGCGTGAGGCCATCGGGGGCGTACAGGTTGTTGAGCGCCACGATGGCCGGAATGTCCGCTTCGTCGGCGTGATGCACGACGACGTCACCCACCCGGAACTCGGGAAGCGGACGCGCCGGCACCGCCGGTTCTCGCTCCACCATACCAGCGTCCGGCCGCATGACGCCCGTCACCGCGACGCGTAGACGCGCGTCTTGCCGGCCTTGTCGAACAGGAGCACGTCATAGCGATCCTTGCGCGCCCCCTGTTCCATGCCGGGGGACCCCACCGGCATGCCCGGCACGGCCAGCCCACGGCCGACGGGCTTCTCGGCCACCAGCTTCACGATCAGATCGGCCGGCACGTGCCCTTCAATGGTATAGGAGCCGATGCGCGCGGTGTGGCAGGACCCCAGGGCGTCGGGGACTCCCAGCGACGCCTTCACGGTGGCCATGTCGGCGGTATCGCGCACCGTGACGGTGAAGCCGGCCTTGCGCACGTGCGCCACCCACTCCTCGCAGCAGCCGCAGTTGGGGTCCTTGTACACGACCATCGTGCGCTCCGGTGGCTGCGCCATGGCAAGCGCGGGGCGGGCAATGATCAGGCCGCCAACGGCACAGGCGGCAGCGCGAAAGAAGTCGCGGCGGGAGTGCGGCACCGCCGCTCCGGACGGCGAGAGAGGAGTGAGCATACCGCACAGTATAGCGTCCGGCCCAAGCCCAGTTCCCGTTTGCGCCTCGCCGCGTGCCGCGCCTGCCCGACCCGCCAGCACCTCACGCCGGGGATGGCCTTGTACTGATTGGTCCAAGTCCGACCTCCCTATCGGGTTTTCCCCGACGCATTCCCATCACCCTCCTGACGGAGTGGCGCATGGAGAAGACCTAGACTCTCCCTCGCACTACCCAAATCCCACACTCCCAGAGGGAATTCGATGACCCCCGCAACCAGCGTGGCCGCCGCCGGCGCCGCCCCACGCGTCTCCGGCGTCGCGCTCGACCGCTTCTCATATGATGACGCGATCGTCCGGAAATTCCTGTTTGCCACGCTCATTTGGGGCGTGGTCGGCATGGTGGCTGGCCTGCTGATCGCGCTGCAGCTGGCCAATCCGATTTTCAATCTCGGTCTCGAATGGACGTCGTTCGGGCGCCTGCGGCCGCTGCACACCAACGCGGTGATCTTCGCCTTTGCCGGGAACGCGTTCTTCATGGGGTGCTACTACAGCACCCAGCGTCTGCTCAAGGCGCGCATGTTCTCCGATGGTCTGAGCAACTTCCACTTCTGGGGGTGGCAGGCGATCATCGTCTCCGCCGCCCTCACGCTGCCCTTCGGCTTCACGCAGGCCAAGGAGTACGCGGAGCTCGAGTGGCCCATCGACATCGCGATTGCGGTGGTGTGGGTGGCCTTCGCGGTGAATTTTTTCGGCACGCTGGTCAAGCGCCGTGAGCGCCACCTCTACGTGGCGCTCTGGTTCTACATCGCGTCCATCGTCACGGTCGCCATTCTGCACATCTTCAACAACCTGTCCGTCCCGGCCGGGTTCCTGAAGAGCTACAGCATCTATGCCGGCGTGCAGGACGCCTTCATGCAGTGGTGGTACGGCCACAACGCCGTCGCGTTCTTCCTCACGACGCCGTTCCTCGGGCTCATGTACTACTTCATGCCCAAGGCCGCAGAAGGGCCGGTGTTCAGCTACAAGCTGTCCATCCTGCACTTCTGGTCGCTGGTGTTCATGTACATCTGGGCCGGCCCGCACCACCTGCACTACACGGCGCTTCCCGAGTGGGCGAGCACGGTGGGCATGCTCTTCTCGGTGATGCTCTGGGCGCCCAGCTGGGGCGGCATGATCAATGGCCTCCTCACGCTGCGCGGCGCGTGGCACAAGGTGGCGCAGGACCCCATCCTCAAGTTCTTCGTGGTGGGTGTGACCGCCTACGGCATGTCCACCTTCGAGGGGCCGATGCTCTCCATCAAGAGCGTCAACGCCCTCGCGCACTACACCGACTGGATCATCGCGCACGTGCACACGGGTGCGCTGGGCTGGAACGGCTTCATGACCTTCGGCATCGTGTACTGGCTGCTGCCGCGCGTCTTCCAGACGCCGGTCTTCAGCAAGAAGGCCATGGAGCTGCACTTCTGGATCGCGTCGGTGGGAATCGTGCTGTACGTGGTGGCGATCTACAGCGCCGGCGTCACGCAGGGGCTCATGTGGCGCGCGTTCGACGAAACGGGACGCCTGGCGTACCCCGACTTCGTCGAGACCGTGCTCAAGCTGATGCCCATGTACTGGATGCGTGTGGCGGGCGGCACGTTGTACATCGTCGGCATGGTGATCTTCGGCTGGAACATCTTCAAGACGTGGGCGAACCGTCCGGCCACGTACGAGGTGCCGGTCATCGAAGCGGCGCCCCTGGCGAAGCGATATGTGGAGGATCACCCGGTGGTACCCGCGAACGGCCTGTGGGCGCGCTTCAACCAGGTGCAGTGGCACCGCGCGTGGGAACGCGCACCGATGCTCTTCACCGTGCTCACCACGCTGGCCGTCATCGTGGCCTCCCTCTTCGAGATCCTCCCCACGTTCCTCATCAAGTCGAACGTGCCCACGATCGCGAGCGTCAAGCCGTACACGCCGCTCGAACTCGCCGGCCGGGATCTCTACATCGCCGAGGGATGCTTCAACTGCCACTCGCAGATGGTGCGGCCGTTCCGCTACGAGACGGAGCGCTTCGGCGACTACAGCAAGCCGGGCGAGTCGGTCTACGAGCACCCGTTCCTCTGGGGTTCGCGCCGCATCGGTCCCGACCTGGCGCGTCAGGGCGGCAAGTACCCCGACCTGTGGCATGTGCGGCACTTCGAGAATCCGCGGGCCGTCACGGCCAAGTCGATCATGCCGGCGTACGCCCACTTCCTCAGCAAGTCGCTCGACTTCGACGGCATCCAGAGCCGCGTGGACGCGATGGCCATGGTGGGCGTGCCGTACGGTGATGCCGTGAACAAGGCCCCCGGCATGGCGCGCGAGCAGGCGAAGCAGATCGCCGCCGCCATCCGGGAGCAGGGCGGGCCCGAGGGGCTCGAGGACAAGCAGATCGTGGCCATGGTGGCCTACATGCAGCGGCTCGGCCGTGACATCAAGGTGACCGCCACGGCGAGCGCCGCGCCCACCCAGGCACCCGCGCGCGTGAACGGAGGGACCAACTGATGAAGCTCTCCGACATCATGTCCCACGCGCAGCTCTCCTTCTACACCGAAGTCGCGCTGGTCCTCTTCCTCGGCGTCTTCATCGCCGTCACCATCCGCACCTTCATGCCGTCGCGCAACCGGGAGATGGAGGTCGCCTCCCGGTTGCCGCTCGAAGACGATGTGGTGCTCACTCCCCGCACCGCGGAGCACTGACCCATGGCCGGACCCACGAACGACGACATCCAGGACAAGCTCCTGAACCACACGTACGACGGCATTCAGGAGTATGACAATCCGATGCCGCGGTGGTGGCTCCTCACGTTTGCCGCCACCATCGTCTTCTCCGTCATCTACCTGTTCAACATCGGCCCGGTGGGAAGCGGCAAGGGACGCATCGCCGACTATGAAGCCGACATGGCCGCGTATGCGAAGGCGCACCCGGCACCCACCGGTGGCGACATGAGCAGCGACCAGCTGCTGGCGCTCGTGAAGGACGAGGAGGCGATGGAGGAGGGGAAGGAGGCGTACACGGCCTACTGCGCCTCCTGTCACGCGCCCGACGGCGGCGGCCTCATTGGCCCCAATCTCGCGGATGCGTACTGGCTGCACGGTGGCACCATTGCCGACATCTACAAGACCGTCACCATTGGCGTGCTCGAGAAGGGCATGCCGCCCTGGGGGAAGACGCTCAAGCCCGAGCAGCTCTCCGCGGTGGTGGCGTACGTGAGCACCCTGCAGGGGACGACACCGGCCAACCCCAAGGCGCCGCAGGGAACCCCGGTCACACCGTGAGCCAACCGTGAGCACCACCGCCGCACCACCGGGGCTGGGGAGGCGCGTTCTCCCCACGCTCAACGAGGATGGGACGCGTCGCTGGATCCGCCCCAAGCCGTCGCACGGCAAGTGGTGGCGGCGGCGGCAGGTCGTCGCGTACTTCCTCATGGCGATCTTCTTCGCTGCGCCCCATCTGCGCCTCTTCGGCAAGCCGGTCTTCCTCATGGACCTGCCGCGCCGCGAGTTCACGCTCATGGGCTACACGTTCCTGCCCACGGACACGCTGCTGTTCATGTTCTCCCTGGGCAGCCTTGTCATTGGCATCTTTCTGGTGACGGCGTTGTGGGGGCGCGCGTGGTGCGGCTGGGCCTGCCCGCAGACGGTCTACCTCGAGTATCTCTTCCGCCCCATCGGCCGCTGGTTCGATGGTGGCTACACGCAGTCTCGCGCGCTCGACAAGCAGGGAGCCTGGTTCACGCCGCGGCGGCTGGGCAAGTACATCACCTTCTTCCTGCTGGCGCTCTTCGTGTCGCACACGATGCTCGCGTTCTTCGTGGGCACGCCGCAGCTGTACGAATGGATGCTGAGTTCGCCTGCCGAGCACCCGAGCGCGTTCTTCTTCGTGGTGCTGTTCACGGGGATCGTGTGGTTCAACTTCACGTATTTCCGCGAGCAGACCTGCCTCATCGTCTGCCCGTACGGACGCTGGCAGTCGGCGCTCATCGACCGGCAGTCCAAGATCGTGGCGTACGACTATGTGCGCGGCGAACCGCGGGCACTGGGCGCGAAGCAACGCGACGCCAACGCCGGCGATTGCATTGACTGCAAGGCCTGCGTGCAGACCTGCCCCACGGGCATCGACATCCGCAACGGCCTGCAGATGGAGTGCGTGCACTGCACGCAGTGCATCGACGCCTGCGACGAAATCATGACGAAGATCGGCAAGCCCACCGGGCTCATCCGCTATTCGTCGCAGGATGAGATTGCCGGCAAGCCAAGGCACCTGCTGCGGGTACGCACCATCCTGTATCCGCTGGTGCTGGCCATTCTGCTGGGCGGGCTGGGCGCGACCATGTACTACAAGCAGGCCGCCGACCTGACGGTGTTGCGCGGGCTCGACGGGCCGTTTGCCATGGAAGCCGACGGCCGCGTGTCCAACCAGATCCGCGTGAAGCTCACGAATCGCCGCAGCGCGGACATGGCCTACGGCATCGTGCTCGACCTGCAGGGCGAGCCCGACCTCACGGCCAATGACATCACCGTGGTGGCGCCGGAGAACCCGCTGCGCGTGCAGGCCGGGGAAACCCGGGCCACCAGCGTCTTCGTGCTGCTGCCCACGCGCGCCTTCACGAACGGCGAGCGGTTCATCACCATCACCGTGTCCGACGAGCGCGGCTACCGGGAGTCGGTGCGGTACCGGCTGCTGGGGCCGGCCACCGGCACCACCGGGAGTACCAGGCAATGAAGGCAGGCATGGGGTGGCCGATTGGCGTGGCCACGATTCTCGCGTGCACCGTGGCCGCGAACCTGGTGGTCATGCGCATCGCCAACGATGATCCGTCGTTTGCGGT
>Ga0315899_10000620_pt1 | contig 42500 bp, 39 predicted proteins | sample LakEriMetagenome_2_FD_203518 | JGI IMG/M metagenome (GOLD analysis project Ga0315899, IMG submission 203518) | Freshwater fungal communities from buoy surface, Lake Erie, Ohio, United States - Buoy 4 MA112 | ecosystem: Environmental > Aquatic > Freshwater > Lake | place: USA: Lake Erie, Ohio...
GATTGGGTGTATCTGATGTGATTCCCGCCACTTCCAGTGCCTTGCTATTCACCCAGGCGGAATGCATATCGGAAGACATCAGCAGGATCGGTCGATCGCTGCTAATCGCGTCAAGGTCGCGGCGATGCGGCCCACCTTGCGCACTGAATAGATTGGAATCCCAGCCATTGCCAAAGAACACGCCTGTACCAGGGTTGGCCTTCACATACGCATCGATCGATTCGAGCACCTCCCGCTCACGCGATTCGATCTTCAAGCTCAGGCCACTGCGAAACAGAGTCCCCATCAGCGGATGAACATGGCTATCAATCAGCCCCGGCAGCAGGATCCGCCCTTTGAGATCCACCCGCTGGGTGTTGGATCCAAGCCAGCGCTGGGCGCCACGCCGATCACCCACGTACACGATCGTGTTGCCGCGCACCGCCACCGCTTCGGCGCGGGGCTGGTCGCGCTCCATAGTGAGGATTGTGCCGCCCTCAAACAGCCAATCAGCCTTGCCTTCCGAGGGAACCGCCTTCGCCTCCGCCTTGAGCAGGCTTGGCGCTACAGCGGAGGCGGCCATCAGAGCGCCGGCTTGCAGCACCCGTCGCCGGCTCGTGGTGCTGCCGGCGCGAGCCAGCACCGCCTGGCTGAAGCAGCTGCTCAGCTGCTGGCTGAGCTCACATCCGATGCACATGGCGGCACTTGAGTCCTACCCAAGGGTGCAGTGCCGCACCGGGAGCACCACAGGTTGTAGGCGTCTGTGATCCTCAGCGACTGAAGTGGGCCTTCGCCTCGTACAGCGCCTCGCTATCGATCACCGCCAGCCCCCGCTCGCGGGCGTAGGTCTCGGTGTTCTTACGCACCTTGCCCCGCACGAAAAACGGGATCTTGGCCAGCTCAGCCTCACCCTCAGGGCTCCAACTGAGCCCAACACCGGCAGCCGCAGCGATCGCCGGCACCGCTGACGCCTCAGCCGGGGCGGCAGCAGGTGCCCCATCGCCCAGGTGGCTGCGGTGGCCATCCACGAATTCGAAATCGTGGCGGAACATGCCGATCAGATGCTCCTCGAGGCCCATCATCAGCGGGTGCACCCAGGAATCGAAGATCACATTCGCCCCTTCAAAACCCATCTGCGGGGCGTAACGCGCCGGCACATCCTGCACATGCAGGGGGGTGCTGATCACCGCGCAGGGGATGCCGAGCCGCTTGGCGCTGTGGCGCTCCATCTGGGTGCCCAGCACCAGCTCCGGTGCCGCCTCGGCGATGGCGGCCTCCACGGCGAGATAGTCATCGCTGATCAGGGCCTCGAGCCCAAGCTCGGCGGCGGCGGCGCGCAGTTCACGGGCCATTTCACGGCTGTAGCTGCCCAGGCCCACCACCTGGAAGCCCAGCTCACGGCTGGCGATGCGGGCCGCGGCGATCGCATGGGTGGCATCGCCGAACACGAACACCCGCTTGCCGGTGAGGTAGGTGGAATCCACCGAGCGGGAATACCAGGGCAGGCGTGAGCGGCGCTCCGCTTCGCACACCCCATCGGCACCCGGCTGCAGCTCCGTGGGCAGCTCCAGCGCCAGCAGGCCGTGCAGTTCCCGCAGGAAGCCCACCGTGGCGCCGATGCCGATCGGCACCGTGCGCACACAGGCCATGCCGAACTGGCGCTCCAGCCAGCTGCACAGCGTGCCCGCCAGCTCCGGATAGAGGCAGACGTTGGCATCGGCCGCAGGGATCTGCAGCAGGTCTGCCGGGCGGGCTCCCAGGGGCGCCACCACCGCCACCTCGATGCCATAGCCGGCCAGCAGCTGCGTGATCTCGCGGACGTCGTCGCGGCAGCGGAATCCCAGCAGTGAGGGGCCCAGCAGGTTCACCCGCGGCCTGCGCCCTTCGGCGCGCCAGCGGCCGGCCTCGGGCCTGGCGCTGCCTGGGGGCGGCAGCTGGGGCTTGAGCAGGCTCCGCACCAGCTGGTAGAAGGTTTCCGCCGCGCCCCAGTTCTCCTTCTTGGAGTAGGCGGGCAGCTCCAGGTTCACGATCGGGATGCCGCCGAGGTCCATGCCGGCGGCCAGGGCGCCCGGCTGGTCCTGAATCAGCTCGGCGGTGCAGCTCTCGCCCACCAGCAGCGCCTCGGGTTGGAAGCGCTGCACCGCATCGGCGATCGAGCGCTTCACCAGTTCAGCGGTGTCGCCCCCCAGGTCGCGGGCCTGAAAGGTGGTGTAGGTCACCGGCGGACGCCTGTCCCGCCGCTCGATCATCGTGAACAGCAGATCGGCGTAGGTGTCGCCCTGGGGGGCATGCAGCACGTAGTGCACGCCCTCCATCGAGGCGGCCACGCGCATGGCGCCCACATGGGGCGGGCCTTCGTAGGTCCAGAGGGTGAGTTCCATCGGCGCAGCGGAGAGGGGGAATCGAGGTGAAATCGAGGTGAACGGCCGGCAGCCGATCAGGGTTCAGGTGAACGAGAGCGCGCTTCGGCGGCGCAGCGGTCGGGCGAACAGTTCGGCCAGATCGGCGGCCTGATCGATCCCGTGGATGGGGCTGAACACCAGCTCGATCGACCACTTGGTGGCCATGCCCTCGGCCTCGAGCGGATTGGCCAGGCCCAGGCCGCACACCACCAGATCGGGGCGCTGCTGCCGAACCCGCAACAACTGGTTGTCCACGTGCTGCCCTTCGCTGAGCTGGGTGCCGGCCGGCAGCAGGGCGAGCTCCTCGGCCATCAATTGACGATCCAGATAGGGCGTGCCCACCTCGACCAGTTCCATGCCGCACTCGCGGCTCAGGAAGCGGGCCAGGGGGATCTCCAGCTGGGAATCGGGCAGTAGGAATAGTCGTTTGCCCGCCAGGATCTCCCGCTGGGGGGCCAGGGCGCGCTGCCCCCGCTCCACCAGCGGATCGAGCACCTGGGCCACCTGGGCCGGGGCGATGCCGAAGGCCGCCGCCGCCGCCGCCATCCAGGCGTGGCTGCCCTCCACCCCGAACGGATAGGGGGCGCGGATCAGCTCGGCGCCGCGATCCACCAGGGCCCGGGCGGTGCCGCTCAGAAAGGGCTGGGCCAGCAGCAGCCTGGTGCCTGGGCCGATGCTGGGCAGCTCGGTGGACCGCCGCGGCGGCAGGCTGGCCACCCGCTCGATGCCCATCTTCTGGAACAGGCCGATCAGCCGGTCCTCCACGGCATCGGCCAGGGTGCCCACGATCAGCAGCTGCTGCTCGCTGCTGGCGGGCAGCAGGGGGATCAGGGCCTGCAGGGCGCCATCCTCCCCCTGGGTGAAGGTGGTTTCGATGCCGCTGCCGCTGTAGTTCAGCACCATCACCCGGCCGCTGTGGGCGCGATTGAGCCGCTCCGCCGCCTTGGCGAGATCGAGCTTGATCACCTCGCTCGGGCAGCTGCCCACCAGAAACAGGGTGCGGATCTCGGGCCGGCGCTCGAGCAGCTGGCCCACCAGGCGGTCCAGCTCCTCGTTGGCATCGGCCAGGCCAGCCAGATCGCGCTCGCCCAGGATGGCGGTGCCGAAGCGCGGTTCGGCGAAGATCATCACGCCGGCGGCGCTCTGGATCAGGTGGGCGCAGGTGCGTGAGCCCACCACCAGGAAGAAGGCATCTGGCATGCGCCGGTGCAGCCACACGATTGAGGTGAGGCCGCAGAACACCTCCCGCTGGCCGCTTTCGCGCAGCACCGCAGGGGAGGTGGCCGGGACCGACGCCGGCCCGGTTGGCATCGCTGTTGCTCTCGCTGCTGAATCCGTGGTGCTGATGGCCATTGCCGGCCTCCTGGCGAGAGCTGCACTCCTCGCTAGCGCGGCCCGGTGGCCGTGGCGAGGATCAGCTCACAACGGTTCAACAACCTGTGGGCATTTGCGCACAGGAGGACGTCAGTCACCCGGCAGGGAGCGCAGCGCCTCTGCCGAACCCATCACCACCAGCAGTTGGCCTTCGGTCAGCACATGGGAGGCGGGAGGGTTCACATGCAGCGCCCCGGCTGGACCGGCCGCCAGCACGCTGATGTTGTAGTGCTTGCGCAGATTCAGATCGCGCAGCGAATGGCCGATGAAGGAGGCCGGCACCTTGATCTCCTCGATCGAGTTGCGGTCATCGAGCCGCAGTTGCTCCAGCAGATTCGGGCGCACCAGCTCCATGCCGAGGCGCTGGCCCATCATTTTCGAGGGGAACACGACCCGGTCGGCGCCGACGCGCTGCAGCATCTTCAGGTGCAGGTCGCTGGTGGCGCGGGCGATCACCTGCTGCACCCGACTGCCGGTGGCGTCCTTGCAGATCAGGGTGGCGGTGATGCTGGCCTCGATCGGTTCACTGATCGCCACCACCACCGTGGGCAGATCGAGCACTCCGGCTGCCCGCAGCGCCTCCTCATCGGTGCAATCGACCACGCGGGCCTCGATCGCCGGGTCGATCTGGCGCAGCTCGTCGATGGCGCGCTGGTTCTGATCGATCGCCAGCACCTCAGCGCCGGAGCGCAGCAGTTCAGCGCAGACCGAGGAGCCGAAGCGCCCCACGCCGATCACCGCGAATCCACCCTGCTGGGGCGACGCTTCCGCGCCCCACTGCCACCACTGCGTCACCTGGCTGTGTGCATCGTCAGCACCGTTCTAGGCCCTCACACGTAGAGATCCTCACTGGGATAACCGACCCGCTGCTGCGGCCGGTGGGCGTAGAGGGCCGACAGCAGCAGCAGGATGCCGATCCGGCCCACGAACATGCCCACCATCAGCACCAGCTGTCCCCAGCGGTTGAGGTTGGCGGTCACCCCGAGATCGAGCCCGACGGTGCCGAACGCCGACACACAGGTGAAGAGCTTCTCCAGGAAGCTGTAGGCCTGATGGCCCTGCACACCGCCGGCGGTGGGGCCGATGCCCAGCAGCAGGGCCATCAGCACCACGAACAACAGTGAGGCCAGTGTCACCCCCACGGCACGCAGCACCGTGCCATCGGGAATCTGGCGGCGGCGCAGGAGCACGTGATCGCGACCTTCCAGGGTCGAGCGGGTGGCACCCATCAGGATCGCGAAGGTGGTGGTCTTGATGCCGCCGCCGGTGCCGCCGGGGCTTGCACCGATGAACATCAGCACGATCATCAGCAGCAGGCCGGCATCGGTGATCGTTGCAGCCGAAAGCGGAATCGTGTTGAAGCCCGCGGTGCGGGTGGTGACCGACTGGAACAGGGTGATCTGCAGTTTCTGCCAGAAGCTCAGCGTCCCCAGACCCTGAGCTTCGTAACCGAAATGTTCGGTGATCAGCAGGCCGAGGCAGCCGATCACGATCAGCAGGACCGTGGTGCGCAGCACCAGGCGGGTGTGCAGGCTCAGCCGCCGCAGGCGCTGCAGCCGCAGCCGGTTCAGCCAGAGGTCGTTGGTGACGCGCCAGCCGATGCCGCCGATCACGATCATCGATGCGATCACGCCGTTCACCACGGTGTTGTCGCGGTAGCCCTCGAGATTCTTGGCCCACAGGCCGAAGCCGGCGTTGTTGTAGGCGCTGATCACATGGAACATCGACGCCCAGAGCCTCTGCAGCGGGTTCTCGATGTCGGTGAAGCCGAAGCAGTAGAGCACCAGCGTGCCGGCCCCCATCACGCAGGTGGCGGTGAGCAGGATGTTGTTGAAGGTGGGGCCGATCCCACCGACGCCGAATTCATCGAGGGCACGCCCCTTGTCGAGCCGCTGGCGCAGCCCGCTCCGCCCCTGCACGAACCCCTGCAGGAAGGTGGTGATCGCCATCAGGCCCAGGCCACCGGTCACGATCAGGCCCGCCAGCACGATCTGGCCGAACAGGGTCAGGTCGCGGTCAACCACGATGATCGACAGGCCGGTCACGGTGATCGCCGAGGTCACGGTGAACAGGGCCTGCCACAGCCCCACATCCTCGGTGGAACAGAAGGGCGAGGCCAGCAGCAGCGTGCCGGCCACGATCACCAGCAGGCCTGTGACCACCGTGAACTGGGGCACGGTGAGCTGCTGGCGCCAGCGCAGCAGCGCCTGCAGCGGAGTGGGGGGAGCGGCGCTGCTCATCCAGGGGCGGTGGGGGGATCCTCCAAACCGTAGGTAACGTCCACACCAGGACGCCGTTTCTCCACCCGCATGCACCCGATCGTTGCGCTCATCGCCCTGGCGGCGGTGATCCTGGTGGGTTCAGCCGTGGCCACGGGGGTTGAGGCGGCGATCCTGACGGTGAATCCGATCCAGGTGCACACCCTCACCCAGCAACGGGTGGCGGGGGCGCGGGCGCTGGAGCGGATCAAGGCCCGGCCAGGGCGCGCCCTGGCCTTGCTGGTGGTGGCCAACAACCTGTTCAACATCTCCGGCTCGATGCTGCTGGGCAGTCAGGCCGACGACGTGTTCAGCAAGGGGTTCGGTGGCGCCGCCGGCCTGATCGCCTTCAACGTAGCCTTCACCCTGGTGGTGATCCTGTTCGCCGAGATCCTGCCCAAGACGTTCGGCAACAGCTTCGCGATGCCGATCAGCCTGGTGTCGGCCCGGATCCTGCTGGTGGTCGAGCGGCTCAGCCTGCCGCTACTGCTGCTGCTGGAGAAGCTGATGCCGGCGATCACCGCCGAGGCCGAGCTCACCACCAATGAGCGTGAGATTCACCTGATGGCACGGCTGGGCTCCCAGCAGGGCCAGATCGAGGCCGATGAGGCGGCGATGATCGGCAAGGTGTTCGCCCTCAACGATCTTTCGGCCCGGGAGCTGATGGTGTCGCGGGTGGCGACGCCGTCGCTGCCGGGTGCCAGCAGCCTGGAGGCCGAGCGGGAGCAGATCATCGCCGCCCCGGAGGACGCCTGGTGGGTGGTGCTGGGTGAGGAGGTGGATGAGGTGCTGGGGGTGCTCAGCCGCGAGCAGGCCCTCACCGATCTGTTGCGCGGCAGGGGGGGGCGGCTGATCAGCGCTGCATGCGAGGCGCCCCACTTCGTGCCGGAGATGATCCGTGCCGACCGGCTGCTCACCACGTTCCGCCGCGGCGACCGCAGCGCCGTGCGGGTGGTGGTGGATGAGTTCGGCGCCTTCGTGGGGCTGGTGAGCGCCGCAGACATCCTCGGCGTGCTGGCCGGCTGGAAGCGGGTGGCGACCTCCGAGCCCGGCGACGGTCAGGTCTGAGCGCGGCGCTGCAGCCACCACCAGTAGAGCCAGCCCAGCAGGGCGGCGCTGAGCAGCCCCACCACGCTCGAGCCCAGCATCAGGCGGATGCTGAAGGCCAGGCCCAGATCCCAGAGGCCCCCTTCCTGCACCTGCTGCAGGGAGGGAAAGCCGGGCCCTGGCCCCAGCAGCCAGCTCCCCACCTGGTAGTTGAACCAGTAGAGCGGCAGGGATGTGACCGGGTTGCTGATCCAGGTGCCGGCCGCCGCCAGGATATGGTTGCCGCGCACCAGGCTGGCCAGCCCCACCCCCAGCAGGATCTGCAGGCCGAAGAACGGATAGCAGCCGGTGAAGACGCCGGCGGCCAGGCCGCGGGCGCGGTGGCCGTGGCTGCCCTCCTGCCGCCACAGCCACCGCAGCCGGCGTCGCATCAGGCGCAGGTGCCTGCGGGGACGCCGCAGCTGAGGGGCTGGCACGGGCTGGAGTGGTCGCGGTGAACCCCCATCCTGGCCCTCAGAGGCCGTAGTGGCGGCAGATCAGCCAGGGCACGATCAGGGCCAGGCCGATCGTCAGCGGCGCGCCGTAGCGGGTCATGTCGAGGAAGCGGTAGCGGCCGGGGCCGTAGACCATCAGGTTGGTCTGGTAGCCGATCGGTGTGAGGAAGCTTTGGCTGGCGGCGATCGTGATGGCCACGATGAAGGCCATCGGATCCAGGTTCAGGCCCTTGGCGATGGCGGTGGCGATCGGCATCAGCAGCACCACGGTGGTGCCGTTGCTGAGGGCTTCGGTGAACAGCTGGGCCAGCACGAACACCACCAGCAGCACGGTATAGGCGGGCCAGCCCTGCAGGCCGTGCAGCAGATCCTTGGCCAGGCCTTCGGCCAGGCCGGTCTTCTGCATCGCTTCGCTGAAGCAGGAGAGGGAGCCGAGCAGCAGGATCACATCCCAGCGGATCGAGCGCTGCAGTTCGCCCGGGCGCAGGCAGCCCGTGGCCACCATGATCACCACCGCCAGCAGCACCGCCGCCATCAGGTTCAGCACCTTGAACAGCGGCAGCACGATCACCAGCGAGGCCACCAGCACCGCCACCCATTTGCGGCTGGTGGTGGGCATGTCCTTCTCCAGTTCATCGAGCAGCACCAGGTCGTTGCTGGTCTGCAGGCCGCGGATCGCATCGAGGGGGGCCTGGAGCAGCAGCACGTCGCCGGCCTGGAGCACCACCCGGCCGAGCAGCTCGTGCAGCACCTGGTTGCCGCGGCGCACCGCCAGCAGGGTGGCGTTGTAGCGCTGGCGGAAACGCAGATCGCGCACGCTGGTGCCGGTGATGGTGGAGCCGTTGGGCAGCAGCACCTCCACCATCCGCATCGGCGAGTTCAGGCTGCCGCTCAGTTCGCGCAGGTCCTCGTCCTCGTCGTTGCTGGCGGCCAGGCTGACGGTGTGCTCCTGCTGCAGGCGCAGCAGGTTCTCGCGGTTGCAGCGCAGCAGCAGGCGATCGCCGGCCTGCAGGGTCACATCGGCCAGGGGGGCGCTGAAGGTCTGCACGCCGCGGTGCAGCTCGAGGGCGTCGATGTCGAAGCGGCGCTGCAGGCGGCTGCGGTGCAGGGTCTGGCCAATCAGCTCGGAGCCCTCGGGGATCAGCACGTCGGTGAGGTAGCCCTCGCGCGAGAGGCTGCCGAGCAGATCGCCGTCGTCGAGGCCGCGATCGGGCAGCAGCCGATCGGAGACCACGAGCATGTAGAGGGAGCCCAGCAGCCACACCGGCACGCCGATCGCCGTCAGGCTGAACAGCTCCAGTGGGCCGTAGCCCAGCTGGCGGCTCACATCGCTGGCCAGCAGGTTGGTGGAGGTGCCCAGCAGCGAGATCGTGCCACCGAGCACGGTGGCAAAGGAGAGGGGCAGCAGCACCTTGGAGGGGGAGATGCCGCGGCGGTGGCACCAGCCCTCCAGCACCGGCAGCAGGGTGGCCACGATCGGCGTGTTGGGGATGAAGCCCGAGATCGGCGCCACCACGCCCACCAGCAGGGTGATCATCCGCCTGGGGCTGCGGATGGCGTCGTTGCCGATCAGGGCCCGCAGCCGATCGAGGCCGCCGCTGCGGAACAGGCCGGCGGAGAGGGCGAACAGGCCCATCAGCGTGATCAGGGCCGGGCTGCCGAAGCCCTGCACCGCCTCATCGGGCTTGAGCACCTTGAAGGCCACCAGCAGGGCGGCGGCCAGCAGGCCTGTCACCTCCGGTGCCAGCCAGCCGGTGATGAACAGCACGATCGAGGCGGCGAACACCGCCAGGGTGATCAGGCCGGCCGGCTCTTGCGCCGCAGCCAGAAACGACTCCATTGCAGACCTCCAGAGTTCGATCGAGAATACCACGGTAGTTGCATCGGAATAAAGGCATTAGTGGTGTCCTCGGGGCGTCGTCACCTGGTTTGGTCTTGCCTGGTCTGGGCTGCGCCGGCCGCAGTGCCTGGTTTCTGGCGGGGTGCCACCAATCCCCGCATCTGTGCGGGGGTATCCGGCAAACTGGGGATCCAGCGGCGGCCAGGCCCCTTGGGATTCCCAGCCAAAACCAGCTACGGCATCGCCGCCCTGATGGAGCTGGCCGGTGTGCACGCCAGCGGCGAGGTGCTGCAGGTGGCCGAGATCGCCGCTCGCCAAGGCATCCCCGAGCGCTATCTCGAACAGATGATGACCGCCCTGCGCCGCGGCGGCCTGCTGCGCAGCCTGCGCGGACCCCGCGGCGGCTACCTGCTCAGCCGGCCGCCTGGGGCGATTCAGCTGGCGGAGGTGATCCATTGCCTGGAGGGGGATCCGGCCGCGGCCGCCGTCGAGCCGTCCCGAAGCCCTGAGTTCCAGGTGATCGACGCCCTCGCCGATGAGCTGGAGCGCCGTCGCCTGGCGTTGCTGCAGGCCACCACCCTGGCCGATCTGCTGCAGCAGCGGGACCAGCGTCTGCAGGCCCAGGCGATGTATTTCATCTGAAGGCCGCCGGCCAGGTCGGGAATGCCGCTCAGAGGTGGAAGCCAACGGTCGTCACCCCCCGGGTGCCCTGGGCCCGCCGCCATGGCTCTCGGAACGTCGCGGCCCGATAAGGCAGCGGCAGGACCAGGGGCTCCCTAGCGTGCGGTGCAGCGATCCGCCGTTGCCGATGCGCCACCTGCATGCCATCCGCAACCCCAGGCTGGCCAGGCCGAAGGGGCTGACGGTCCTGGGCGCGCCGGTCCTGCTGCTGCCGCTGCTGGTCGCCTGCGGCCGCCCCGATGCCCGGGGGCTGCAGACCCTGGCCTGTCAGCAGGCCGCCGCTTCGCTGGACATGCGTTCGCTCAGCCAGCTCGATGCCCTGCGCAAACTGCTGGGGGTGGCGCCGGATGTGGACCCGCTCACCGTGTGCCGTGAGCTCGGCGTGACGATGGAGCGGCCTGACCAGCCGGCTGCCGAGGATCGCGAGGACTCACCCCGCCCCTGAACGGCGGAAACCCCGCTGCCACTGGGGCAGCGGGGTGGTTGTCAGGCGCCGTCGCCGTCGCTGATCAGAGGGCGGAGTCGCCGCGGTCGCCGGTGCGGATGCGCACCACCTCGTCCACGGGGGTCACGAAGATCTTGCCGTCACCGATCTCACCCGTGCGGGCGGCATCGCTGATGGCCGTGATCGTGGCCTTCACCTTGTCGTCAGCGACGACGGTGGTGATGCGGATCTTCGGCAGGAATTCGACGGTGAATTCATTGCCCCGATAGCGCTCCACCTGGCCCTTCTGGCGGCCGAAGCCGCGCACGTCGTGGATGGTCATCCCCAGAACGTTGATGGCGACCAGGGCGGATTTGACTGCCTCCACCTTGCTCGGGCGGACCACTGCGGTGATCTGTTTCATGGTGATCTGAGCCTCAGTAGGTCATCGGGTCGTAAGCCTCTTCGCCGTGGGCCACGTAATCGAGGCCGCGCTCTTCATCCTCGGGGGAGACGCGCAGCCCGCAGACGGAGCCGACGACCCAGAGGATGATCGCCGTGCCGGCTCCGACGAAGCCGTAGGAGATCAGCACCACCTTGAGGTGAGCCAGGAACAGGGCGCCATTGCCGCCCTGCTCGAGCAGTTGTGCGGCCTTCGGGAAGTAATCGGCAGGCACCAGTGCCGGTACGGCCAGCAGACCGGTCAGCAGGGCACCCACCGTGCCACCCACGCCGTGAACCGCATAGGCATCGAGGGAATCATCGAAGCGGATCGCGGCCTTGATCTGCACGGCGATGTAGCAGCAGGCTGATGTGGCGGCGCCGATCAGCATCGCCTGGGGCATGTAGACGAAGCCGGCAGCCGGGGTGATCCCCACCAGACCGGCCACGGCACCGGTGGCGGCACCCACGGCGGTGGGTTTGCCATCCCGGAACCATTCGATCAGGCACCAGGTGAGCAGTGCCGTCGAGGCGGAGAAGGTGGTGGTGAGGAAGGGGAAACCGGCGGTCTTGGCGGCGAACATGCTGGCGCCGTTGAAGCCGAACCAGCCGAACCACAGCAGACCGGCGCCCAGCAGGATGAAGGGCACGTTGTGGGGCGGACGCTTGTTGTCTGGCCAGTTGTTGCGGGGACCGACGATCGCGGTGGACACCAGCGCCGCCACACCGGCGGCGATGTGAACCACGGTGCCACCGGCGAAGTCGATGGCGCCGAGACCCACGTCGCTGGCGCCGAGGAAACCACCGCCCCAGACCATCTTGCACATCGGGCAATAGATGAGCAGGCTCCAGAACAGGCAGAACCAGAACCAGGCCTTGAAGTTGATGCGCTCCACCAGCGCACCGGAGATCAGTGCCGGCGTGATGATCGCGAACATGCCCTGGAACAGGGCAAACGAGGAGGCCGAGATCGGGAAGCCCGGAGCCAGAGGGGCGGCCCCATCCTTGCCACCAACGCCATTGAGCCACATCTGACCCAGGCCGCCGATGAAGGGGTTGCCGAAGCCGGTGTCGAACGACAGCGAGTAGCCGATCACCACCCAGAGCACCCCGATGAGACCCATCAGGAAGAAGCTCATCATCATCGTGTTGAGCACGTTCTTGGCGCGGGTGAAGCCGCCGTAGAAGAACGCCAGACCCGGTGTCATCAGCAGCACCAGGGCTGAACCCATCAGCATCAGCAGGGTGTCGGCGCCGTCGGATTCCTTCGGCATCGTCAGGCCGGCATGGGCGGCGCCGGCCATCAGCGGCAGTAGGGCGGCGCCGAAGGCCAGCAGCATCACGGCGTAACGCCTGAGCTCGGGCTGCTGAACCCTGGCCAGCACCTTGGTGCGGAAGCGATCAAAAACGGCCAGCGGGGTGGGACCACCGCCCGCCAAGGGGACTTGGGCCATGAGGGGGAGAAACCTCTCCAACGTTCACGGGCGCACATTCCCTCAATCCGCCCTGGGGCCTGTGTAGCCGTCGCAACGGTTTGACGGATCCGGCTGCGGTGGCCCAGGCCATCGTTCGTTTGTCTAGTTTCAGGCATCCGATTTGAGCGCCATCCCTTGGCCCGCCCTGATACGCCGCGCTGCCACGCCCTTGCGCCGGAGGACTGCCTGGCCAGCCTCCAGGCCAGCCGCGAGGGCCTGACCACCGCGGATGCGGCCCGGCGCCTGGCGGAGCAGGGCCTGAATCGCCTGGAGCTGGCCGCCGGTCGCTCCAGCCTGCAGATCCTCTGGGATCAGTTCAGCAACGTGATGCTGATCATGCTGCTGGCGGTGGCGGCCGTGTCCGCTGCCGTTTCGCTGCACCAGCAGGAGTTCCCCAAGGACGCCATCGCCATCCTGGTGATCGTGGTGCTGAACGGCCTGCTGGGCTACCTGCAGGAGAGCCGGGCCCAGAAGGCGCTGCTGGCCCTGCGCGACATGGCGCAGCCGCTCGTGCAGGCGCGGCGGGACGGCCAGTGGCAGCGCATCGGCAGCGAGGAGCTGGTGCCCGGCGATCTGATCCGCCTCGAGGCCGGTGATCGCGTGCCCGCCGATGCCCGCCTGCTGGAGGTGGCCGACCTGGCCGTGCGCGAGGCGGCGCTCACCGGTGAGGCCGAAGCCGTGTTCAAGCAGGCCGATCTGGTGCTCGAGGAGAGCACGCCGGTGCTGGAGCGCCAGAACTGCCTGTTCCAGGGCACCGAGGTGGTGCGCGGCCGCGGCGTGGCCCTGGTCAGCGCCACCGGCATGGGCACCGAACTGGGTCAGATCGCGGAGCTGATCAACACGGCCGGCGGTGAGAGCACGCCCCTGCAGGAGCGCCTCGACGGCCTCGCCAAGGTGCTGGTGGGTAGCGCCCTGGGCCTGGTGGCCGTGGTGGTGGGCCTGGGTCTGCTGCTCAGGCAGGACCCGCTCAACCTGCTGGAGGTGTCGCTGTCGATGGCGGTGGCGATCGTGCCGGAGGGACTGCCGGCGGTGATCACCGTCACCCTGGCGATCGGCACCCAGCGGATGGTGCGCCGCGCTGCCCTGATCCGTCGCCTGCCGGCGGTGGAGGGCCTTGGCTCGGTCACCGTGATCTGCTCCGATAAGACCGGCACCCTCACCCAGAACCGTCAGGTGGTTCAGGAGCTCCGCGTTGGCACCGAGGCGGTGGCCGTGAGCGGCACCGGCTATGAGCCCAGCGGCAGCCTCACCCCCGCCGCCCTGGCCGCCCCTGCCGGCAGCGTGCCCGGCAGCGCCGAGGGTGCCCGCACCCTGCTGCTGCAGGCCGGGGTGCTCTGCAGCGACGCCGAACTCAAGCAGGCCGCCGATGGCAGCTGGGAGGTGCTTGGCGACCCCACCGAAGGTGCCCTGTCGGTGGTGGCCGCCAAGGCTGGTATCGACGACTTCGAGCTGCGCAGCCACTTCCGCCGCGCCGCTGAGATTCCGTTCAGCTCCGAGCGTCAGCTGATGGCGGTCTGGATCGAGGATCCCGCCGCCGCGCTGCAGGCTCCGCTGGGGGGCAGCGCCAGCGGTTCGGCCCGCCTGCTGATCAGCAAGGGGGCTCCCGAGGTGATCATCGGCCTGTGCGACCGCTGGATTGATGGATCCGGTGCCGTGCCTCTGCGTGAGGAGCAGCGCCAGTGGTGGCTGGAGCAGGCCAGGCAGCTGGCGGCCTCCGGCCTGCGGGTGCTGGCCTTCGCCTGCGCCCCGCATCACGGCAGCCCCGAGCAGCAGCTGGATGGCCAGGTGTTGATCGGCCTGATGGCCCAGCTCGATCCGGCTCGGCCCGAGGTGGCCGCCGCCGTGGCCACCTGCCGCCAGGCCGGCATCCGCCCGGTGATGATCACCGGCGACCATCCGCTCACGGCCCGGGCGATCGGCACGGCCATCGGCCTCACTGATGAGAGCGCTGAGGTGATCCTCGGCCGCGACCTCGAGGCCATGGATGAGCCGGCCCTGAAGGAGGCCGTGGCCCGCTGCAGCGTCTATGCCCGCGTGCCGCCCGAGCAGAAGCTGCGGATCGTCAAGGCGCTGCAGGCCAACGGCCAGGTGGTGGCGATGACCGGCGACGGCGTCAATGACGCCCCGGCCCTCAAGCAGGCCCACATCGGCGTGGCCATGGGCATCACCGGCACCGAAGTGAGCAAGGAAGCAGCCGATATGGTGCTGCTCGACGACAACTTCGCCACGATCGTCAATGCCGTGGAGGAAGGTCGGCTGGTTTACGCCAACATCCGACGCTTCGTGAAATACATCCTCGGCAGCAACGTCGGCGAGCTGATCACGATCGCTTCGGCGCCGCTGCTCGGCCTGGTGGGTGTGCCGATGACGCCGCTGCAGATCCTGTGGATGAACCTGGTCACCGATGGGGTGCCGGCCCTGGCCCTGGCCCTCGAACCCGGAGAGAAGGGCCTGATGGAGCGCGCGCCTGCGGAGCCCGGCGAATCGATCTTCGCTCGTGGCATCGGCCGTTACATCGTGCGGATCGGTGTGGTGTTCGCCCTGATCGTGATCGCCTTGATGCTCTACGCGGCTGGGCACAGCCAGGATCACTGGAAGACGATGGTGTTCACCACCCTCTGCCTGGCGCAGATGGGCCATGCCCTCTCGGCCCGCAGCGATCTGCCCCTGGTTCAGGTGGCGCCCTTCTCCAACCCCTGGCTGCTGTGGGCGGTGCTGCTCACCTCCGGCCTGCAGCTGCTGCTGCTCTATGTGGAGCCCCTGGCCCGCTTCTTCGGCACCGAAGCCCTCAGTGGCCAGGACCTGCTGATCTGTGTGGGCTTCAGTCTGCTGCTGTTCGTCTATCTGGAGCTGGAGAAGCTGTGGCGCCTGTGGCGTCGCGCGGCGGCGGCTGACGCCTGATCAGCTCCGGATCGCGCTGGGGCGGCTGGCCCACCCAGGGGGCCAGCGCCACCACGATCAGCGGCATCACCACCAGCAGCAGCAGGGCCAGTGCTCCAACGCCGTAGCGATCGATCAGCCCCAGCAGGGTGGGGGTCTGTTTCTGGGCCAGGGTCCGCCCGCAGTTGACGCAGATCAGCTGCTTCGGCCGGTCCGTGCTCTTGGCCACCAGCCGGCTGCCGCAGGATGGACAGGCCAAGGTGGTGCTCCACACAACGTCAATAGGCTGCCAGGCCCAGGTCCCGACGTCAGCGGGTCGCCTGGTCGCGCGCCGGAGCCCCTGCGCCGGTGGCCGCGCCATTCCCGGCCGGTGAGGCCCACAGCCCCTCCAGGCCGGTGATGCCGAGGGCCAGGGGCACGCACAACAGGCCGGCCAGCAACAGCGGTGCATGGCGGCGCAGCACCTGGTACGGACCGGTGCCGTTCAGATCAACCCGGGGCCTGCCGCAGCCGCAGCAGTGCAGCTCACCATCGAGGTTCTGCAGCAGGCGGGTGCCGCAGTGCGGACAGGCCATCGGCATCGGGGACTTGAATCAATCATGGGCGCAACGCCGCCCGCTCACTGTTCAGCCTGGACCATCTGGACCATGCCGTCGATCCGGGGCGCATCAGGCCAGCAGCACCAGGCTGATCGCCATCACCGCCATCCCCGCCATCAGGCTGAGGATCGTCAGCTCCTGATCGCCGTAGTCGCGGGCGGCCGGCAGCAGTTCATCCAGCGACACATAGACCATCACCCCAGCCAGGGCGGCGAACACCAGGCCGAAGCCGATCGGATTGGGCAGCGATCGAAACAGCACGAAGCCCACCAGGCCGCCGATCGGTTCCGCCAGGCCGGATAGGAACGACACCCAGAAGGCGATGCGCCGGCTGCCGGTGGCGAAGTAGACCGGCGCCGAGACGGCCAGGCCTTCCGGGATGTTGTGGATGCCGATCGCCACGGCGATGCTCACCCCCAGCTGGGGATTGGTCAGCGCGCCGAGAAAGGTGGCCAGCCCCTCCGGAAAGTTGTGGATGCCGATCGCCATGGCGGAGAACAGGCCCAGGCGCAACAGACGTCGGCGGCGGGCCGGATCCCCGGTGCCTCCCGTCCCTGGCTGCAGCTCCTGCAGGGCACCGGTGGCGTCATGCACCGGCAACCAGCGATCGATCAGGGCCATGCCGCAGATGCCCACGAAGAACGCCAACACCGCCGCCGCATACCCCAGGCGCAGGCCGAGCAGCGGCTGCAGCACCTGCCTGGCCTTCGGCAGGATCTCCACCAGCGAGACGTACACCATCGCCCCGGCGGAGAACCCCAGCGAGAGGGTGAGGAAGCGCCGGCTGTTCGGATTCGAGCCCAGGCCGATCAGGCTGCCGATGCCCGTGGACAGCCCCGCCAGCAGGGTCAGCCCCAGGGCCATGGCACTGCGATCGAGGGCCAGAGGTGCCAGCAAGGAAACGGGCCGTTCAGGGGGTGGGGCTGATCATCACCCAGCGGGCAGCTGATGTCGCTGCCTGCGCCATTGCAGGGTTCCCCAAGTGAAGAACACCAGCAGCAGCGGCAGCACACCCGCCAGCACCACCAGCCGGAATTCATCGCTGGCCGTGGAGGCACCGCTGGTGAGGATCTGCTCCACCACGTAGAGGCCGTAGAGCCCGATCAGGATCCAGCCCTCCAGGCGGGTGATCACCCCGTCGGTCCAGAAGATCGGCAGGCAGGCCAGGGTGGTGGCCACCATGATCGGGAAATCGCGTTCGATCATCACCTGCTCCACCCCCAGGCCGCGGCCGCCGGAGACGACGCCGCACACCCCGAGGATCACCAGCTGGTTGAGCAGGTTGCTGCCCACCACGTTGCCGATCGCCAGATCCGCCTTGCCGCGGTAGGCCGCCACCAGCGAGGTCACCAGCTCCGGCATCGAGGTGCCGGCGGCCACGATCGTCAGGCCGATCACCGTCTGGCTCACCCCCAGGGCTGTTGCAGCGGCGATGGCGCCCTTCACCAGCAGCTGCGAGCCCCACACCAGCAGGCCCAGGCCGGCCGCCAGCTTGATCAGGGCCTGGGGCGCGGGGGAGGCGCCATCGGCTTCGAGGTCCTCGCCGGCCTCAGCCGGTTCCTCACCGGCCGAGCGCATCTCCCAGAGCAGGTTGATCACGGTGCCTGTGAGCAGGGCCAGGCCCGCTACCCAGGTGAGGCGCCCGCCGGAGGCCATGCCCCAGGTGGCCATCGACACCCCAAGCAGCAGCGGCACATCGCGGCGCACCAGCCGGCTCTTGACCCGCAGCGGCATCACCGCCGCGCTGGCGCCGAGCACGATCAGCACATTGAAGATGTTGGAGCCCACCACGTTGCTCACGGCGATGGCATCGCCACCCGGGTCGCCCTGGATCGTGGAGAGCAGGCTCACGAACAGCTCCGGCGCGCTGGTGCCCATCGACACCACCGTCAGGCCGATCACGATCTGGGGGATGCCCAGCAGCAGCGACAGGGCCACCGAGCCCGCCACGAACAGCTCGCCGCCGCCGAACAGCAGCAGGACCCCCACCAGGATCTCGAGAAAGCTCAGGGCGTAGGTCATGCCGGAGGCGCTGCCTCATCAGTCGGAGCATTCTGAGCGGATCGGCGCTCGTTTGGGCCTGGCCGCTGGCGTGATCAGCAGCACTGATCGCCCCGCTCAGACATTGTTGTGTTTGCCAGGGGTCTGGGGGTGTTGGCCTGTCGGTTGGCCAGATCGCTTGCACGGCGGTTGATCCGGCGGGTGTTGTTGTTGCGAACACATCGCGGGATCGTCGGGCCAGTGCCCATCAGTGCTGATCGATTCCCTGGCGCTTCGCTGAGCACTTAGCAGTGATTCGGGTCGTCTGGGGGAGCGATCAGGCCTGGCAATCCTGCGGGTGCCATTGCAGACGACGTTTGCGAATGGCATCCCCACCCAACAGCCCGCCGTGATCAGTAAGGTCTCGCGAACCCAATTCCGGGACTCTCCAGATCGCCATGCCTGCGCCACAGACGCTCACCCGCAGCAGCTGCGACGCCCTCAGCCAGCACCTGCGCGCCATCGGTCGGATTCCCCTGCTCAGCCATCAGGAGGAGATCACCCTCGGCAAGGCCGTGCAGGCCCTGCGCCGCCTTGATGAGATCGCCGAGGAACTCACCCTGCGGGCCGGAGGCTCCGCTCCCAGCCTGAAAACCTGGGCCGCAGAGGCCGGCCTCAGCCTGGAGCAGCTGCGCCGCCGACGCCGCATCGGCCTGCGGGCCAAGGAGCGGATGGTGGCCGCCAACCTGCGCCTCGTGGTCACGATCGCGCGCAAGTACGCCAGCCGGCAGCTGGAGCTGGAGGACATGATCCAGGAGGGCAACCTCGGCCTGATCAAGGCAGTGGAGCGTTTCGATCCCACGCGCGGCTACAAGTTCTCCACCTACGCCTATTGGTGGATTCGCGAGGGCATCAGCCGCGCCATCGCCGACAAGAGCCGCACCATCCGCCTGCCGGTGCATGTGGGCGAAAACCTCAGCAAGCTGCGCAAGGCGCAGCAGAGTCTGTGGCAGCGCCTCGGCCGTGCGCCGCTGATCGCCGAACTGGCCGAGGAATCGGGCCTCAAGCCGCTGGATATCCAGGAAACCCTGTTCCGCGCCCAGCAGCCGGTGAGCCTCGATGCCGGCCAGGGTAGTGAGGGGGAAGGCAGCCTGATCGAGCGGATCCGCTGCGGGGCCTCAGCGCCGGCGGAGCTGCTCACCACTCACCTGCTCAGCCACGATCTCGAACGCCTGCTGGAGGATCTGCCCAGCCAGGAGGCCGAACTGCTGCGGCTGCGCTATGGCATCAACCAGGAAGCGCCGATGACCCTCAGCGCCGTGGCCCGCAGCATGGGTGTCACCCGTGACACCGCCCGCGGCATTGAACGGCGCGCCGTCGCGGCCGTGCGCGAGCGCTCGCAGCGGGTGGTCGATTATCTGCAGGCCTGAGCTCAGGGGTTGCAGTAAGGGCAGTGCATCGGATCAGCCGCAGAGCGCCGGTCGCGACGCGCATATTCTGTTCGGTGCGTGCAGACGCTGCAGCCCATCACCTCCAGCTTCACCAGCGCGGTCGCCAGGCCGCAGGCAGAGCAGGGCAACCCGGCGATCGTCGCCACGACGCCCCAGCCCGGGGCGCCGCAGGATGGACAGGTGCTGGCCACCCGTCGCACCAATCGGAACGCGAGCTGACGGATTGCAATCCGGCGGGTGGGGTTGCAGTGGGCGCGCATGTCGGTCTCCAGCCGGGCCAGCCCCAGCGGTGAGCGGCGTACCGCCTCCGCGATCAGCGTCGCCAGCTGCCGCGGATCGTGCACACCTTTGGCCAGCCAGTAGCTCTCGCCTGCTGGTTCAGGTTCAAGCGGCCGGATCATCAGCCCATGGCGGGGGAAGCCGATCCGGTGAAGCCAGCCCGCAATCGCCTCTGGTTCTGATCCACTGCAGGAGCCGTAGTTGGTGCGATGGCTGACCAGCTGTTCATGGATCACCAGGCCATCGCGGCGATCCACAAACGTCATGCACTCCTGGCCCACCGGCAGCATCGGCACGGCCGGATGCGGCCCGAACGAGCCCTCGCTGGCGATGCCCAGGTCGAGATCCAATGTCTCCAGGGCGGCCACGGCCTTGCGTTGGCAGGTGGTCGGCGCGTCATCCTGGCGGGGCCGCTCGCCATCGAAACTGCCGAAGCGGTCGGTGTCGACGCTGCTGGCATGCCGCAGGGTCAGACCCAGGCCACTTTTGAGTGGCCGAGCCAGGATCCGCTCCTTGCCGTGCAGGCTGGCCATGGCGATCAGCCGGCCTGCATAACGGTTGCCCGCATAACCATTCCTCACATAACGGTTGATTGAGGCGGGATGAAACGAGGGGTTGATGGACACTCCCCTTCTGCACATTTCTGTCGTGAACATAGGGAGAGCAACTGCAATCTGGGGCCGAGGAGCAGTAACAACAGATCAGCGGATCTGATGATCAGGCTCAGCAGCACGAAGCAGATGCCGCCCCAACAACAGACCTCTGGCCCCTAGCGTTCAATCGCAGACCGTTGATGCACCGGCGGAACGCCCTGATGGAATTCACTGCGCTGAAGCGACGGCAGGCTGTTCTGCAGCACATCGAAACCACCATGGTTCGGCGAGAGAATGTGATCCGCTTTCTGGTGGGCCGCTTTCTGCTGATGCTGGCGATGGTTGTTGGCTTCTGGCTGGCCATGCGCAACAGCCTCTGAGGGCTGCGGGTGGATGGTGATCTGGTCCTGGAAAAAGGCCACCGATCGGTGTGATCGGTGAGCCGGTTTCTCCAGGACACCATCAGAGTAGGAATGCGACCGGGTGAATGGTCAGTGATAGAGCAAACCACGCCTGTTGTCCTGTTGACTGGCTGATCGATTCAGGCAATCAGAGCAACCCAGAATTCCCGGCTACCCCCTAGTGTTCCGCTGCAGATCTGGGTCACCCTTCTCTCTCTATCTCCTCCATGGGCACTCCCAGGTTTTCTGATCGCATCCTTCCGTGATGGCACAGCGTCATCTGCGGCTGAGGCTGAGTGCGGGTGAGTCGCTGCCCACCAGCTTGAGTTGGATGCTTGACGATGGCTATGTGGTTTTGCACGCCTGGAATGAGGAAGACACCACGACAACCCCTGGGATCTGGGGGCCCGGCGATCTGGTGATCCCATCGCTGATTCACGACAGACCGGTGCATCTCTGTTCACTCTCTCCGGTGCAGGTGGAGGAGCGGATGGCTACGGCCGAAGATCAACGGGTTTTCTTGGGTCAGCACGTTCTGCAGCTGACCACACTGCTGCAGTTGGCACGGATTCGCCGGGCGGAGGATCGATTGTTCAGGCTGTTGATCTGGCTTGGTAAGCGCTTCGGTCGCGTCAGCAGTCAGGGGATCAGCTTGTCATTCAGCGGCATGAACCTTACCCACCGCAACCTGGCAGAGATGACAGGGATGACCCGGGTCACCGTCACCAAGGCCTTGATCCGTTTCCGCCAGGAGGGGCGCATCGCCAGGCAGGGAGACGACGAGTTGCTGCGATTGGATCGTTAACCATCAGCAGGGGATAACCAGGGCTTATCGCCATGGTTGGCAACACTTCAGCTCAAGCTCCCCAACCACTCATGGCCAGCTCCTACTCTTCCACCAGCTTCAATTCTGGAGCCCTCGCCCACCCATCGGTCACGGAGTGATTGCTGCTCTTTGAGTTGAAGAGTCGGCAACTCGTTCAAGTCAACCGCAGATTGATTGACCCCACAGTAGTCAAGTATTCCAATTGACTTTCTGTGTCTATTTATCTGTTCCTCGATTGACTTGTCCTCTTTCTAATTATTGTCTCCATGGCAAAGCGTCGTCCTTTCCTTGCCCTGCTGGCCGGGGCCCTGACCAGTTCGCTCGTGTTGACTGGTTGTCTTGGCAATCCTCCCAGTAGACCTGGTGCCGCCAGCTCAGGCAGCGGCGCCACTCTGAACGCCCAGGCCGCTTCAAAACTGGAAACCAACACCATCAGTCTTGGCTTCGTGCCGATCCTTGAGGCTGCGCCGTTGGTGGTTGGCGTGGAAAAGGGCTTCTTTGCCAGGCACGGTCTTGATGTGAAGCTCAGTAAGCAATCCAGTTGGTCGACGGCGCGTGACAACGTCGTGCTCGGCTCAGGCGGAGGTGGCATTGATGGTGGTCAGTGGCAGCTGCCGATGCCGCAGATGATCAGTGAAGGCGCGATCACCAATGGCAAGAAGGTGCCGATGACAATTCTGGCCATGCTGATGAGTCAGGGCAACGGGATCGCCGCCGCAAATACCGTCAAGGACGCCAATCTCAGCGTCAATCTAAAGGAATCTTCGCCAAACTTCTTCGCTGCCTTCAGTGGCAAAGAGGGTCGGAAGTTTCGAGCCTCTTATACATTCCCTAAAGCCAATCAGGACCTCTGGATCCGCTATTGGCTCGCTGCCGCTGGCGTGAATCCGGATAGGGACGTTGAACTGTTGACGGTGCCTGCGCCGGAGACGCTCCAAGGTATGAAGAACGGCACGATGGAGGCCTTCTCCACCGGTGATCCCTGGCCGTCCCGCATCGCCAAGGACAACGTGGGTTATCTGGCAGCCACCACCGCCCAGATCTGGAAGGTGCACCCTGAGGAATACCTTGCCGTCCGCTCCGACTGGGTCGAGAAGAACCCCAAGGCTGCCGTTGCGCTGTTGAAGGGGCTGATCGAGGCGCAGATGTGGCTGGATAAGCCGGAGAACAAGGATGAAGCCGCTCAGATTCTGAGCTCGCGCAAGTGGTACAACGTGCCGGTTAGCATCCTGCAGCAATCACTCAAGGGCCAGTACAAGATCGGTGCCAACGGCACCCCCGAAACTGATCCGAAGATGGGCCCGCTCTACTGGAGTAGTGATCGGGGTGTGATCTCCTATCCCTACAAGAGCCTCACCCTCTGGTTCCTGATCGAATCCCTGCGCTGGAAGTTCTACCCCGGCACTGTCGATACGATCCAGCAGGCTGAAGCGATCAACAACAGGGTCGTGCGTGACGACCTCTGGCTCCAGGCCGCGAAGGAACTGGGTCTTCCCACCAAGGATATCCCCACCTCGCCCAGTCGAGGTAAGGAGAAGTTCTTCGATGGCACGGTCTACGACCCCGCCAATCCTCAGGCTTATCTCGACAGCCTGAAGATCAAGGGCTGAGGTCGAGTCAGCCATAAGCCGACTCTTTTTCTCCAGCCTCACCACTTTTCCACGTTCTCCAGGACATCCCCATGACCACTGCTCAAAGCTCCTGCTTCAACTTCGGCCTGTGGTGGAAGCGCAACCGCAAGTTCATCCTTCCGCCCATCCTCGGCATCGGCGGGTTTCTGCTGTTTTGGCAGCTCAGCGCCAGCCTCGGCCTCACCAAGCTCACCGGTCCACTCAGCCTCTGGACCGATGAGCGCACCCGCGAACTGCTGCTCTATCCATTCTTCGATCGTGGTGGCCTCGACAAGGGCCTGTTCCACCACACGATGAATAGCCTCTCTCGGGTGGCCCTCGGCTACTCCCTGGCGGCGATCCTCGGCATCGGCATCGGCATCGCCGTTGGCCTGAGCCAGTCGCTCAACCGCGCCTTTGATCCCCTGTTCCAGTTCCTGCGCATGGTGGCACCGCTGGCCTGGGTGCCGATCGCGTTGGTGATCTTTCAGCAGAACCAGCCGGCAGCAATCTTCGTTATCTTCATTACTTCGATCTGGCCGATTCTGATCAACACCGCTGAGGGTGTGCGCCAGATCCCGCAGGACTACCGCAACGTGGCACTGGTGCTGCAGATGTCGCGCCAGAGGTTCTTCACAAAGATCCTGATCCCCTCTGCTCTTCCCTATATCTTCACCGGCCTGCGCATTTCGATTGGCCTGGCCTGGCTGGCCATCATCGCGGCTGAGATCGTGATGCCTGGCACCCCTGGCATTGGCTTCTTCATCTGGGATGCCAACCAGAACGGTTATGTGTCAGAGATCGTCCTTGGTGTGGTCTGGATCGGTGCCATCGGCCTGATTCTTGATCGCCTGATGGCCTGGCTGCAGACCCGGATCGCTGCTGGTCGTTGATTCTGGATCAGAGATTAGACCTCATCTCGATGTTGACAACTGCATTCCATCCCTCCTGAATTAACCCCATGACGCCACCCCTCGTCGCCGTTCAGGATGTTGTCAAGAACTTCCCCCTTCAGGGAGGCGGCAACTACCTAGCCCTCAAGGGCATTGATCTCGAAATTCGCAAAGGGGAATTCATCTCCCTGATCGGCCACTCCGGCTGTGGCAAGAGCACCCTGCTCAACATGATCGCTGGCCTCGATCTACCCACTGGTGGCACCGTGCTGCTGGAGGGTGAAAGCGTGAAGCGACCCGGCCCCGACAAGATGGTCGTGTTCCAGAACTACTCGCTGCTGCCGTGGCTCACGGTACGCGAGAACATCGCCCTGGCCGTTGACGAGGTGATGCCCGACCTCTCCTGCAGCGAACGCGATGCTGTCGTGGAGGAGCACATCGCCATGGTCGGCCTGGCTCATGCCGCTGAAAAGCCGCCCCTGCAGCTCTCCGGCGGCATGCGTCAGCGGGTGGCCATCGCCCGTGCCCTGGCGATCCGCCCGAAGTTGCTGCTGCTCGATGAGCCGTTCGGCGCCCTTGATGCGCTCACCCGGGGCAATCTGCAGGAGAAGCTGATGCAGATCTGCAATGAGCACGAGCTCACTGCCGTGATGGTCACACACGACGTGGACGAAGCCGTGTTGCTTTCCGATCGGATCGTGATGCTCACCAATGGGCCTGGCTCGAAGATCGGCGGCATCCTTGAGGTCGATGTTCCCAGGCCACGCCAGCGCCTGGAGGTGGTGCATCATCCCAGCTACTACAGTCTGCGGTCTGAAATCATCTACTTCCTCAACCGCCAGAAGCGGGTGAAGCAGTGGCAGGCCAAGCCCCACAAGGTGCTGGCCCGCCATGGCCTGGAGAAGGTGAATCTCGATCTGGGTTTCATCCCCCTCGCCGCCTGTGCACCGCTGGCGGTAGCCGAAGCCAAGGGCTTCTTCCGCAAACATGGCCTCGATGAGGTCCAGCTGGTGCGTGAAACCAGCTGGCGTGGCATCACCGATGGTCTGCTCGATCGCACCCTCGATGCGGCACTGATGCCTTCGGGGATGCCGGCCTGGATGACGGCCGGTGGCCATGGCAGTGATCCCACACCGATCGTGACGGCCCTCACCCTCAGCCGCAACGGCAACGGCATCACCCTGGCCAGGCGCCTGGCGGATCAGGGGGTCCGCTCGGTGGCCGACTACCGCGATTACCTGCTGCGCAACAACCGTGAACCCCATACCCTCGGCATCGTGCATCCGGCCTCGATGCACAACCTGCTGCTGCGCTACTGGCTCTCCTCCAATGCGATCGATCCCGATCGGGACGTGCACCTGCAGACCCTGCCGCCGGCCCAGATGCTGGCCGACCTCAAGGACGGCTCGATCGACGGCTACTGCGTGGGTGAACCCTGGAACAACCGGGCTGATCGCGAAGGTCACGGCTTCCCGATCGTGGGCGACCTGGAGATCTGGTCGGGCCATCCCGGCAAGGTGCTCGGCGTGCGCGAGGACTGGGCGCTGGCCTATCCCAACACCCACATCGCCCTCACCAAGGCGCTGCTCGAGGCCTGCCGCTATTGCGCCGATCCCGCCCACTGGGACGAGCTCAGCCACCTGCTCAGCGACCGCCGTTACCTGGGCATGAAGCCCGAGCTGATCCGCTTTGGTACGCCCAGCGGCTGCGCGGAGAATCCCCACGGCGACCCCCACACCCTGTTCTTCGGCCCGGGCGTCAACCGCCCCAGCCGCACCGAACACCTGTGGATCCTCACCCAGCTGGCCCGCTGGAGCGAGATTCCCTTCCCGCGCAACTACGTGGAGATTCTTGAGCGGATCTGTGCCGTGTCGGTGTACAGCACCGCAGCCCGCGAACTCGGTCTTGACGACGTGTCGTACCAACGCACAGGCATTGAGCTGTTCGACGGTATTCCGTTCAACGGTGACGATCCGATCGCTTACATCAACAGCCTCTCGATCCACCAGGACTTCAGCGTGGCCGAGATCCCGATCGGCGTGCCGCGCCCTATGGCGAGTTGAAGCGAGACGTTGACTGATCGACCTCTGTACGCACTGCATCGATTTCCATGACTGCCACCCTTCTCCGCTTCGAGGAGCTCGGACTCACTTATCCGACGCCCAAGGGGCCTTACCCGGTGCTCGAGGGCATCAATTTCGAGGTTCAGGCCGGCGAGTTCGTCTGCGTGATCGGCCACTCCGGCTGCGGCAAGAGCACCCTGCTCAACACCGTGTCCGGCTTCGCCAAACCCACCAGCGGTCGCGTCCTGCTGAAGGGCAACCCGATTCAGCGCCCCGGTCCCGACCGGATGGTGGTGTTTCAGGGTTATGCCCTGCTTCCCTGGCTCAGCGCTTACGACAACGTCGCCCTGGCGATCGAATCGGTCAAGCCTCAGCTGAGCGAGCGCGAGAAGCGTGAGATCGTGATGGAGCACCTTGAGCTGGTGGGCCTGACCCAGGCAGCCGAAAAGCTGATCACCCAGCTCTCCGGTGGCATGAAACAGCGTGTGGCCATTGCCCGTGCCCTGGCGATCCGTCCTGAGGTGCTGATCCTCGATGAACCCTTTGGTGCTCTCGATGCCATCACCAAGGAAGAGCTGCAGGAGGAGCTGCTCAAGATCTGGAATACCCAGAAGTGCACGGTGCTGATGATCACGCATGATATTGATGAAGCCCTGTTTCTCGCCGATCGCCTGGTGATGATGACCAACGGCCCGGCAGCCGGCATCGGTGAGGTGCTCTCGATCGACTTCCCTCGTCCCCGCAGCCGTGAGGACATCATGGAGGATCCTCGCTATTACGAGTTGCGCAACAGGGCCCTTGACTTCCTCTACAACCGCTTCGCTCACGACGAGGATGCTTGAATCAAAGCCCAACTTGCTTCACGGCAGTAGGGCTTGTTATTGGTAGTTTCCAGTTGTGGAGTTCAAGGTACGGTGCCCAGCTCGTCCGCGATGATTCAGATCAGGGATCCTCGTCGTGACTGGCTGAATCGCTCAGTCCTGCTGTCTGGATTGTTGCCATCCGGTTCACGGCAGCCCGTTTGCACAGGTCGCCTGGCTTGGTGCCAACGATTCCGTCGGCCTCAGATCGTGCAGGCTGACAGCACCGCGACTCTGATTGCTGCAGTGGTACACCAAATAGAGCCATAAGCCCTCCAGACTTGCTCGCAATCCGCCACATCGCGCCCCCGCCAGCATGATCGTCACGCCTCGCCGCCACTGTGCATCCTGCAGCGTTGGATCCGCCATGCTTCTGGTGGCACTCGCGGCCCAGGTTCCTGGTCCGGCTTCGGCTCAGGCTCTGCCCTTTGATCCTGTTCCTTCGGCGTTCCAGGCCTGGCTGAATACACGCCGCGACTGGTCCCAGAACGAGCAGCGTCGCTTTGAGCAGCTGGCTGAATGCTCCGATCAGACGGTTACGACCTCTCCTTATCGCATGGCCGTGTTCACCTGCCTGGCGGGCAGCGTGACTATCCGGCGGCCCGGTGCGCCATCGCAACGCTGTGCGATTCAGCGTGTGAGCTACTTCCCCGCTAACCAGCGGGTCCGCCTCTGGACCGGCTCCTGCGGCTGATCTCGTTGTCTGATCTGCCCCGGCTACTAGACCTGAGTTCCGCCTCGATCCATCCCCGTGAGCTGGCATCCCCACCTCTGGCATCCCACCACCCAGGTGGCCACCAGCCCCGAACCGCTGCCGGTGCGCGCCGCCCGCGGCTGCGAACTGGAACTGGCCGATGGCCGGCGCCTGATCGATGCGATCAGCAGCTGGTGGGTGACGCTCCACGGCCACGCAGAACCCAGCATCGCCGCAGCGATCGCCCGCCAGGCGCAGCAGCTGGAGCAGGTGATCTTCGCCAATTTCAGCCATGCGCCTGCCGAGCAGCTGGCGACACGGCTCAGTGCCCTGACGGGCCTGGAGCGGCTGTTCTTCTCCGACAACGGCTCCACCGCCGTGGAGGTGGCCCTCAAGATCGCCTGGCAATGGTGGCGCAACCGGGGTGAGAGCGAGCGCCGCCAGGTGATCGCCTTCGAGGGGGCCTATCACGGCGACACCTTCGGTGCCATGGCCCTGGGGGAGCGCTCCCTGTTCACCGCCGCCTACGAGCCGCTGCTGTTCGATGTGGCCCGTGTCGCCTGGCCCCACACCCACTGGCACGACGACGGCGTCGAGGCCCGTGAAGCCGCCGCGCTGCAGCAGCTGGAGCAGGCCCTGCAGACCCCCACCGCTGCGGTGATCCTGGAGCCGCTGATCCAGGGGGCCAGCGGCATGCGCCTGGTGCGCCCGGCCTTCCTGCGGGCCATGGCCGAGCGGGTGAAGGCCGCCGGCGCCCTGCTGATCGCCGACGAGGTGATGACCGGCTTCGGCCGCACCGGCGCCCTGTTCGCCTGCCAGAGGGCCGCCATCCAGCCCGATCTGATGGCCCTCTCCAAGGGGCTCACCGGCGGTTTTCTGCCGATGGGCGTGACCATGGCCAGCGAGCGGCTCCATCGCGGGTTCATCAGCGAGACCCCAGCCCACACCTTCTTCCACGGCCACAGCTTCACCGCCAATCCGCTCGGCTGTGCCGCCGCCCTGGCCAGCCTTGATCTGCTCCAGGCCGATCCCGGCCGCTTCCAGGATTTCGAGAGCCGCCACCGGCCACTGCTGGAGGAGCTCAGCGGCCTGCCCCAGGTGCGGCGCCCCCGCTGCCTGGGCACCATGGCGGCCTTCGATCTGCAGGTGGGCGAGGCCAGCTATCTCAATCCTGTCGGCAAGCTGCTGCAGCGTCTCTGCCTGGAGCAGGGCGTCTACCTGCGGCCGCTGGGCGATGTCGTCTATCTATTGCCGCCCCTCTCGATCAGTGAGGCACAGCTGCAGCGCTGCTACGGGGCGATCGCGGCGGCCCTGCCCGCACTGGCCTGATCGCGCAGGCGTCGCCCCAGCAGCAGCAGCCCCAGCACCGTGGTGGCGCTCACCATGAGCACCAGGGCGGCGTACTGGGTGGCGGTGATCAGACCCCCCGCCAGGGCGGTGGAGGCGAACACCAGGCCGGGCAGGCCTCGGGGCATCAGGCCGAACACCACGATCCAGCGATCCACCCCAGCGGCGCGATCGGCGGCGCTGATCCCGAAGCCGCAGAGCAGCTTGCAGCCCACGGCCAGAGCCAGCAGCAGCAGGGCCATCCACCAGGCCTCCGGCCGCAGCAGGCTGCCCGCCTGTACCCGCATGCCCACACTCAGGAAGTAGAGGGGCAGGAACACCTCCGAGAGCAGGGCCAGCTGGCCGCGCAGCTCCCCCGCCGTGCTGCTCTCCTCCTCCAGGGGCGCCAGGCGCCCCAGCAGGACCCCACCCCAGAGGGCGCCGAGCAGGCTGGTCAGTCCGCAGAGCTCACCGAGCCAGCTGCAGCCGATCAGCAGGATCAGCACCCCCAGCAGATCCGGCTGCCAGGGGCCGTGTCGCCGCTGCCAGAGGCGGCTCAGCGGCAGGCTGGCCATCACCAGCGCCACCCCCAGCAGCGGGCCCGCGCCGACGGGTGCCCCGCCCGCCGCCGCGCTTCTGGCCCCCAGCAGCATCGACACCGTCAGCAGCGCGATCGCCGGCAGGTCGTCGAGTACCGATACGCCCACCAGCAGGCGGGCCGAGGGGGTGTGCAGGCAATCGGCCTGGGCCAGGGCCCGCAGGGTCACGCCCGTGCCTGTGGCGCTGAGCACCGCCAGCCACAGCACGGTTGCGGCCGTGCTCAGCTGAAAGGTGTGCTGCAGCGGCCACCACAGCAGCAGCGGCGCCAGGGCCGAGAGCAGCACCGTGCGCAGCACGGCGGCGGGCCTGGAGCCGAGCAGGCCGCCGCGCGCCTCGAGCCCCACCTGGAAGAACAGGCTCAGCACCCCCAGCTCGGTGAGGCCGGCCAGGGGGGCGATGCGGCTGTAGGGCAGCACGGTGTTGCCGAGCACCACGCCCACCACCAGCTCCAGCACGATCGCCGGTACCGCCCAGCGGGCCAGCCGTGAGGCTGTGAGCCGGGCCAGCAGCACGCCGAACAGAAGCAGCAGCAGGGTGCTGAGCACGGAGGAGCCCATCGGTGCTGCGTCCTGAACGGTTCGTGACGACCCGCTCAGCCTGGCAGGATCACCTGGTCGATCACGTGCACCACACCGTTGTCGCAGACGACATCGGCGCTGACCACGGTGGCGTTCTTCACCTCGAAGGGTTCGCTGCGGCGGATCGGCACCGGCGCCCCCTCCAGGCTGGCCCATTCCGCCTGCTGCACCAGGGTCTCCCGTGAATGGGCCCCGGCCAGAACGTGGTACTTGAGGATGCGGGCCAGCTGGGGCGGGTTGTCCACCAGGGTCTGCACGGTGCCGGGGGGCAGGGCGGCGAAGGCCTCGTCCACCGGGGCGAACACCGTGAACGGGCCGGGGCCCTCCAGGGCACCGCGCAGCCCGGCGGCATCCACGGCGGCCAGCAGGGTGTTGAAGGCCCCGGCGGCGGTGGCGGTTTCGAGAATCGTGGCCATCGGTGTCAGCGTCGTGGGTGTCAGCGGTAGTCCTGGCTCTGGATGTCGGCGAGGCGGGCTTCCGGCCGCAGGAAACGGTCCATCTGCGCCTCGAAGAAGCGGCGGTTGGCCAGCAGGTGCTCCGGGTCGGTGTCGTCCAGCGGGTAGAGCAGGGCGCAGCGCAGGGCCTGGATCACCGCCGAGGTCACGTTGTACATCGAGCGCTGGAAGGTGATGCCCAGCTGCACCAGTTCGTCCTCCTCGCCGCGGCGATGCTGTTGGTAGATCTCGCGCAGGTAGGGCGGCAGGAAGTGCAGCATGTCCTGCATCAGCAGCGTCGGCGGGATGCCGGCCGAGCCCACCGGGTACACATCGGCGTAGAGGATGCCGTAGTGGAAATCGGCCTGATCCGCTGGCACCTGATGGGCCTGGGCGTTGTAGCTCTTGGTGCCACGGAAGGGTGAGGTGCGGTAGAACACCGCCTCCACGTAAGGCAGAGCTGCTTCATAGAGCCAGGTGAAGCCCTCGCTCTTGGGGATGATCTCGTAGCACTCCTCACCGATGTAGAGGTGGTGGTAGATGGGGCGCCCGGCCACGGCGAAGATGCCGTTCACCAGGAAATCCATCGCCTGGGGTACAGAGGTGAGTTTGCCCTCGTCGTAGAGGTCGCTCATCTCGAAGAACACCGGCGCCATCACCTCCCAGAACAGGCCGAGGTTGGCGTAATAGGAGAGCTGGCGCACCTGCTCCAGGAACATCTCCGGGAACAGCCGGTACAGGCCCAGCATCAGCGGGTTGCCCTTGAAGTAGGCCTTGATCGCCCGATCGGCGTTGGCCTTGTAGGCATCGCTCTGCAGGTAGTCGTTGAAGCGGCCGCCCATGCCCTGGTGCCAGAACATGGCCTGCATGCAGGCCTCGGCGAACTCCATGTTCACCCGGTCGTGCCAGAGGTGATGCAGCAGCTTGGGCATGCGGCCGGTTTCGCCGCGCTCCATGAAGGCCAGCAGTTCCGGGTGGGCCTTGTCCGTGCCGCGCCAGATACGCAGTGGTGAGTGATCACCGGCGTAGCTGTTGGGGCGATCGAGGTACTCCTGGGAGATGAAGTACTTGAAGGCCGGCAGTGGATTGAGAAATACCCGCTCGGCGATGTAGAGCAGGTCGCGCCAGTAGAAGTCCATCGGCACGGCATAGGCCTTGTAGATGCCGATGATCTGCCTGAGGTTCTCCGCTGTATCCGGCAGCATCGAGCCGCCGGCTTCGAGCCGGTGGATCACCTCGGCGTAGCGATGCGTCGAGGGGGGAATCAGCGGAGTCTGGGAGCGCTCCGGGGCGATGGTGGCGGTCATGCGGGCAGCGGCGAGGGGGCAGCGGGTGCGAGGGCGATCACGGTGACCGCGTCACTGGAGCGCAGGGCCAGCGGTGCGGTGGCCGCTTCGCTGAAGCCGGTCAGGGCGGTGGGCCAGAGGCCGGTGAGCAGCACCAGGCCGGTCAGCACCAGGGCCGGTGCGCGCTCGTCCCAGCCGGTACTGATCCAGTCGGCATGGTCGTTGTCCAGCCGTCCGAAGCCGACGCGGTTGAACAGGCGCACCGCGTAGACGGCCGTCAGGCCGGAGGCCACCAGGCAGACCAGCGTCGGGATCGGGAAGGCCACCCAGCTGCCTTCGAACACCAGCAGCTCGGCCACGAAGCCCGCCAGGCCGGGCACCCCGGCCGCGGCCATCAGGGCCACCAGCATCAGCCCGAGGGTGAAGGGCAGGCCCCGCTGCGGATTGAGCAAGCCCGAGAGCTCGGGGATCGCCGTGGTGCCGGTGCGGGCCTCGATCAGGCCCACCAGGCAGAACAGCAGGGCGATGATCAGGCCGTGGGCCAGCATCTGGGCGATCACCCCCTGCAGGCTCAGGGGTGTGGCTGCCGCCAGGGCCAGCACCAGCATGCCCATGTGGCCCAGGGAGCTGTAGGCCACCAGCCGGCGCATGTCGAGCTGGGCGATCGCATTGAGGGCGCCGTAGATGGCGCTGATGGCGCCGATCGCCGCGATCCAGGGCGACCAGGCGCTCCAGGCATCGGGCAGACACCCCACGCCGAAGCGCAGCAGGCCATAGGCCCCCAGCTTTGAGACGGCACCGGAGAGCAGCATCGCCACCGGCGTCGGCGCCTGGCTGTAGGTGAGCGGTTGCCAGCCATGCAGCGGCACGATCGGCAGCTTCAGGCCGAAGGCCAGCAGCACCAGCGCCAGGATCCAGCGCTGCTGTTCCGGCGTGAGGCTGTGGTCGGCCAGGGCTGCGTAGCTGAAGTCGAGCCCGCCGGGGTTGAGCCAGCCGAAGGCCAGCACCGCCGCCAGCAGGGCGATGCCGGATACGGCCCCGTAGATCAGGAAGCGGATCGCGGCACCGGCGCGGCGCTGGCTGCCCCAGATCGCCACCAGCAGGGTGGTGGGAATCAGGATCAGTTCGTAGGCCAGCACGAACAGCAGGGCGTTGCGGGCCAGGAACGAGCCGATCAGCCCCAGGTTGGTGGCCAGCAGCAGCGGGAAGAACAGGCGCGGGCGGCTCTGGTCGGCTGGCGTGGCCAGCACCGCCATCGCTGTGAGCAGGGCCGCCAGCAGCACCAGCGGCAGCGACAGGCCATCGAGGCCCAGATCCAGCTGCAGGCCGAGGCGCGGCAGCCAGGCCAGGCTGAGATCGGCCGGTGGCTGACGCCACAGCCAGAAGCCGAGTGCCAGCTGCAGCAGCGGCGCCAGCAGGGCGCCGCGCCGCACCCAGGTGGAGCCGGCCGGCAGCAGCGGCAGCAGCACGCCGGCCAGCAGTGGCAGCAGGGGAAGGAGCAGCAGGGTCATGGCAGGCGAAGCAGGGGAGCTGGGGTCATGACGGGATCAGCGGGCCAGTAGCCAGGTGGCCATCAGCAGCACGCCGAGCACCAGCGAGAGGGCGTAGGCCTGGGAGCGGCCGGAGGTGGTCAGGCTCAGGCGTCTTGCCCCCTCCAGGGCCGCGCCGCCGGTGCCGCTGCTGAAGCCATCCACTAGGCGCAGATCGCTCCAGGCGCTCAGCCGGGCCAGCCCCACCACCAGGGCCACCACGGTGCGGTGATAGAAGGCCTCGGTGTGCATGTCCTCCGCCAGCCAGTGCTGCAGGCCACCGAGGCCGGAGGGCAGCTCCGCCAGGGGGTGCGGCCGCAGGTAGAACCAGGCCGAGCTGCCGGCCCCCAGCAGGGTCGAGGCCAGCAGCGGCCAGGCCAGCGGCCCCCAGCCCGGCAGGGGGCTGAGCCGGTAGAGGCCGATGTGAACCAGCAGCTGCGGGATGTGCAGCACCAGGCCCATCAGCACCAGGGTGGGCAGCACCATCAGCCACAGCACCTCGGCTGAGCGGGCCGTGAACGGCGTGGGGCGACCGCCCCAGATCAGGCCGAACACCCGCAGCAGCGATGCGCTGAGCAGGGCATTGGTGAGCAGCACCAGGCCCCCCAGCAGCCAGGGCAGACGGCTGGCTGCGGTCAGCTCCAGCAGTTCGCGCAGGGCGGCGAAGCCGCCGAAGGGGGGCAGCCCCATCAGGCCGGCCGCCCCCACCAGGAAGGCGATCCCGATCAGCGGCCGCCGGCTCCACAGCCCACCGAGCTGGGTCAGATCCTGGGTCACATTGCTGATCACGATCGTGCCCACCGCCATCAGCATCAGCGCCATCGGCAGCGGGTAAACGAGCAGCAGGTGATCGGCCACGCCGATGCCGCCGAGACCCACCGCCACGAACAGCAGGCCCAGCCAGCTGCTCACCAGGAAGCTCATCGCCCGCTTCACATCCACCTGCCCCAGGGCGATCAGCGCCGCCACCAGGGCCGTGGTGCCGCCCACCACCACCAGCACCCCCTGCACCAGCGGGCTCAGTTCGATCAGGGGCTCGAGGCGCAGCAGCACCCAGGCACCGCCGATCACCACCACCGAGTTACGCAGCACCGTGGAGGGCAGAGGACTCTCCATCGCCTCATCCAGCCAGAGGTGCAGGGGGATCTGGGCGCACTTGCCCATCGGCCCGGCGATCAGGGCCAGCAGGATCAGCTGGAAGCCCGGCGGCAGGGGCTGGCCGTTGTTGGTGAGATCCGCAGCCCAGCCCTGCAGGCCATGGAAGTTCCAGGTGCCGGTGAGCGGCAGCAGGGCGATCACGCCGGCCAGCAGCACCAGGTCACCGATCCGCTTGGTGAGGAAGGCGTCGCGCGCCCCCTTCACCACCAGGCTCTGGTTGTACCAGGTGCCCACGATGATGTAGGTGCCCACCGTGAGCAGCTCCAGCAGCACATAGCTGAAGAAGACCGAATCGGTCAGCACCAGGCCGCACAGGCCGGCCTCGAAGAAGCTCAGCGCCCCGAAGAAGCGGGGCCAGCCCCAGTCCATCTCCAGGTAGCCGATCGCGTAGATCTGCACCAGCACGTGCAGGCCGGTGATCACGGTCATCGCGATCAGGCCCGGTTCGGTCACCAGTCCGTCGAAGCCGACGCGCAGGCCGGCGGTGTCGAGCCAGGTCCAGTGGAAGCTCGGCGGGGCGTAGAGGGCGGCCGCACCGGCGGCCGAATTGCTGTGCAGGCCGATCAGGGCCAGCAGGCTGTGGCAGAAGGCGATCGCCACCATCAGCAGGTTGATGTAGCCGCTCGGCCGGGGCCCGGTGCGGCGGATCAGCCCGGGCGACCAGAGCAGGCTGAAGGCGGCCCCCACCAGCGGATACAGGGGCACGAGCCAGGCCGTCTCAATCCAGGACACGGTCATCGGCAATCAGAGCGACAGGCAACGGAGAACCGCTGGAACCGGCTGGGGCGCCGGCGATCTGGGCGATCCCGGCGCGCCGGACCTCCGACGTGGCCGGAACGGTAGAAACTGGGATCAGCCGTTGGGTCCGTCCGGCAACAGTCGTTGCTGATCGGCCTGGTCAGTGCTGCTGATCGGTGCGGCCGGCCCTCAGGCCGGCAGGTAGTAGCGCACCAGCGTGAACACCCGGTTGCGATGGGCATCGAGGGCCCGGCGCAGATTCAGGCCGCGCTGATTGAGCAGCAGATCGTCGAAGCGGTAGCGGGGAATCGCCATCGGCATCACGATCGTGAAGGTGCTCTCCGGATGGCGCTGCTCCTCCGCATCCACGAAGGCCACGAACGGATCGATCGCCGAGGCGAAGGGGCTCTCGAGCAGTTGCAGCTCCAGCCCTGCCCCTTCGCCTTCTGCTTCGCCAACGCTCCGCTGCCAGTTCCGCCGGATCTGCTCGCGGTCATCACCCTCCGAGCAGACCCACACCCCCACCACCCGATCGGAGATGGTGCAGGCGTAGCGCAGCGCATCGAGGGCTGGCCGGCCCCAGTAGGGCAACCAGACGATGCTCTGATTGCCCAGGGCCTGGCTGCGCACCGGCAGCCGGACGCGCAGATCATCGCCGGGCTGGAGGTTCAGGGCGGCCTGAACCCGCCGGTAGCGCCGCCGGGTCCGCGCCAGGGCCAGCACCAGCAGCGGAATGGCGATCGTGATCGTCCAGGCCCCGGCGCTGAACTTGCTGACCACGATCACCACCAGCACGACGCCGGTGCTCAGGGCCCCCAGCCCATTCATCAGCAGGCGTCCGGCCCAGCCGTCGCTGCGGCGTCGCCACCAGCGCACCACCATGCCCGCCTGCGAGAGCGTGAACGCGCAGAACACGCCGAGGGCGTAGAGGTTCACCGCCACGCCGGTTTCACCGCCGCTGATCACGATCACGGCCGCGGCCGCCAGCAGCAGCACCACGATGCCGTTCTGAAACACGAGGCGATCCCCCAGCCAGGCCATCTGGCGCGGCAGAAAGGCATCGTTGGCCAGCATCGCCGCCAGCCTGGGGAAATCGGCAAAGGCCGTGTTCGCCGCCAGGGCGAGGATCAGCAGCGTGCTGATCTGCAGGATCCAGTAGAGCGTGCTGCCGGCGCCGAACACCCGCTGGCCGATCTGGGCCAGCACCGTGATGTCCGGGTGGGGAGCGATGCCGTACAGGAAGCCGAGACCGCTCACCACCACGAACATCAGCGCCAGGATCAGCCCCATCACCAGCAGGGTGCTGCGGGCGCGTCGCTCCGCCGGAGCCCTGAACACCTTCACGCCGTTGGCGATCGCCTCGATGCCGGTCATGGCCGAGCAGCCCGAGCTGAAGGCCCGCAGGATCAGGAACCAGCCGAGCGGCTCCACCGCCCGCATCAGCGGCGGGGCATCCGGTTGGAAGCCATGCACCGTCACCAGGTTGTGCAGTCCCGCCAGGGCCAGCAGCGCGATCATCACCACGAAGGTGTAGGTGGGGATGGCGAACATCCGCCCCGCCTCGCGCATGCCGCGCAGGTTGATCCAGCCCACCAGCGCCAGCAGCAGCAGGGCCAGCGGCGTTTCGTAGGGCAACAGCGCCGGGAGCAGGGACGACAGCGCCTGGCTGCCGGCCATCAGGCTGACCGAGGCCGTCAGGGTGTAGTCCACCAGCAGCGATGCCGCCGCCACCAGGCTCGCCGTGGTCCCCAGGTTCTCCCGCGCCACGACGTAGGAGCCACCTCCCTGCGGATAGGCCTCGATCGTCTGCCGGTAGGAGAGCACCACGATGCCGATCAGCAGCACGATCGCGGCGGTGATCGGCAGCGAGAACGCCAGCGCACCGCTGCCGGCCAGGATCAGCACCCCCAGGGCCGCCTCCGTGGCGTAGGCCACCGAGGACAGCGCATCGGAGCTCAGGATCGGCAGTGCCAGAACGCTCGGCAGCGTTTCGCCGGCCTGGGCACTGCGCGGCAGGGGGCGCCCCAGCAGGCGACGGGTGAGGGCGACCAGCACGGGCTGCAGCGGATCTGCCTTCAGGATGACGGGGTTCCGGTTTGCTGCACGGATCGCACCGGTGCCATGACGGAGGCATCGCCGGGTTTCCCGATGCGCGCCAGCCTCCGAGATCTGCTCAACCAGCTGGTGCAGCGTGGCTGGGCGAAGGTGGATCTACAGCCGGATTGCTTCCGGCCGGCGCCCGCCGGCCCTTGGTGGACGATCGATCTGGGTACGGTCACCACGGTCACGCTGCATCCCTGGGGGCAGGGCCTGCTGGAGTTCACGCTGACGGTGCTGGCGGATCCGGACGATGTGATCCTGTCGTTCGAACTGGACTGCAACGCCATGCCCGTGCCGGTGGCGTTGATCAACTGGTGGGGGGGACTCGATGCCGCGCTGCTCCAGGCCCATTGGCTGCGGGACCAGCTGATCGAGGCCTGGAATCACGAGATCAACACCGGTGGTGAGGTGCCGTGAGGGGGATCTGTTCAGGCGTAACGGCTCAGGCGAACCGGCGCCGCCCGTCGTTGAACCCCTGAAAGCTGACGGCGCCACCATCCTGGCCGGACTCGCCGCGAGCCTTGGCCTGGCTCAGCCGCCAGACGTTGCGGCTCAGCCGCTGAGCCCGGAGCCCACCCCGTTCCACCGCTTCGCCGCCCGGCCGCGCTCCCAGCAGGAAGGTCACCTCGGCGGTGCTCAGGGGAGCCCCGGTGCGCAGGGCCAGATCGGTGAGTTCGAGCCTCTGGCGCAGGCTGCCCACATCGCAGGCGCCGCCATCCTCGGACTCATTCCAGATCCAGGGCAGCTCGCCGCTGGCCGCCAGCTTCTGCATCAGGCCCATGCTCATCAGGGCGAGCGCCTGCTCCGGCTTGATCGCACCGGGATCGCCGCCACCCTGATGCTGCGGACCCTGGTTTGCCGCTCTGGCAGCGGAGTCTGAGGAGCGCTTGGCGGCCACGGCGGCAACGGCTGCTGATGGCGGGACCCTACCGGCTTTCGGTCGCCGTGCAAGAGGGGTATGTCATCCGCCCCGGGGATCGCCAGGAGCCTGAGCCCCTGGCGGTAAGATCGCCCCACTTCCCGCGGCGCAACCCGGGGATCGGCGCGCCCTGCTGCCTGCCAAAACCGCCGCCCCAGGAGCTTCCCTTCCCTTGGCCGACCGCACCCACAGGCGACGCGCAGGCGCGGTTCAGATCACCGGCACTTCCCTGGGTTTCAGTGGCAGCGGCGGTCAGCGCGACGAGCTCCATCCCTCGGCCGCCAGCTGCGTCATCACCACCGACAGCGAAGCGCGGCTGGTGAGCCAGGCGAGCGCCGTCGAGTCGATCGAGCTGCGCACCTACGTCTTTCTCGACTCGCTGCAGCCCCAGCTGGCGGCCTACATGGGCACGGTCAGCCAGGGCTTCCTGCCGATCCCTGGCGACGCCTGCCTCTGGCTTGAGGTCTCGCCGGGCATGGCGGTGCACCGCGTCACCGATATCGCGCTCAAGGCCAGCACGGTCCGGCTCGGTCAGATGGTGGTGGAGCGGGCCTTCGGCTCGCTGGCCCTCTACCACCGCGATCAGAGCAACGTGCTCCACTCCGGTGATGTGGTGCTGGAGGCGATCGGCAGCAGCGTCGAGCGGCGCACGCGCTGCAGCGTCACCTGGACCGAGATCATCCGGGCCATCACCCCGGACCATGCCGTGCTGATCAACCGTCAGAACCGTCGCGGTTCGATGATTCAGGCGGGCATGAGCATGTTCATCCTCGAAACCGAACCTGCCGGCTACGTGCTGCTGGCCGCGAACGAAGCGGAAAAGGCGAGCAACATCACGGTGGTCGACGTGAAGGCGGTGGGAGCCTTCGGCCGCCTCACCCTGGCGGGCCGTGAAGGCGATGTGGAGGAGGCCGCGGCGGCGGCGATGCACGCCGTGGAGCACATCAACCGCCGCTCCAAGGGCTGAGCGGATCAGGCATCCACACCGAGCAGGTGCTTGAGCCCGTCGGCGATGGCGCGGGCGGCCTTGCCGCGGCTGCCGAGCCGGTCACGGAGGTGCTGGTTCATCTCGGCGTAGCTCATGCCCGCCTCACGCACCCAGAAGATCGGGTCGTAGCCGCCGCCGTGCCCCTGCGGTGCCGTCAGGATCTCGCCCCGGCAGACCCCCTCGGCCTCCAGCACGGTGGTGCCGCTGGGATCGGCCAGGGCCATGGCGCTGTTGAAGCTGGCGCTGCGGTAGGGGGTGGGGCCCAGTTCGTGCAGCAGGCGGTGGATGCGCTCATGGTCGGTGGGGGCATAGCGGGCCGAGTAGAGGCCCGGGGCGCCGCCGAGGGCATCCACCTCCAGGCCGGAGTCGTCGGCCAGGGCCCAGCAGCCGCTGATGCGGGCCACGGTCTCCGCCTTGAGCCGTGCGTTCTCCAGGTAGGTGCGTCCGGTCTCCTCGATCTCGAGGCCTTCGGGCTGTCGCAGCACCTCCAGGTCCACGGCCTGGAGCATGGCGCTGATTTCGGCCACCTTGTGGGCGTTGCCGCTGGCGATCACCAGCCGGGGCCGTTGCCGGGGCATGGGCATGGAGGCGGCAGAGCCCACGGTGCGACGGCAGCGAATCGGGGCCATCGTGCCAAACCGTCCGGCTCGTTTCGCCCAGCGGGCCGGGTCAGGATGGGGCGATTGGCCGAAGCGGGGAAGTGAGAGACAGGCCGGGTTGAACATTCCACCCCCTGAATCGCTCCAGAGGTGCCTGTCTCGATTAAACGCTAGGCAGCGATTTCCGCCAGGGCAAGGCGTGTGCCGCTGCATGTGTGCAGTGGCGGACAGGCCTGCGGCGCGGGCGTAGCGTTTTTGACAATCGCCTGCACCGGGCCTGCCATGGATACCAGCCTGGTCCTGCAGAACTTGCTCACACCGCCGGTTCTGTTCTTCTTCCTCGGCGTGGTTGCCGTGCTGGTGGGCTCGGACCTGGAAATCCCGGCGCCGCTGCCGAAGCTGTTCTCCCTCTATCTGTTGCTGGCGATCGGTTTCAAGGGTGGCCTTGAGCTGGCCCATAGCGGCCTGGGGGGGCAGGTTCTGCCCACCATCGCCTGCGCCGTGGCGATGTCGCTGCTGGTGCCCGTCTACAGCTTCGCGGTGCTGCGCCTGAGGCTGGATGGCTTCAATGCGGCGGCCATTGCCGCCACCTACGGCTCGATCAGCGCCGTGACCTTCATCACGGCCGAAAGCTTTCTTGAAACCCAGAAGCTTCACTTCGACGGCTTCATGGTCGCGGCTCTCGCCCTGATGGAATCACCCGCCATCATCGTTGGCCTGCTGCTGGTGAAGCTCGCGGCTCCACAGCAGCAACAGCGGCCCGGTGCCCAGGGTATGCAGTGGGGGGCTGTGTTGAACGAGGCGTTCCTGAACAGCTCGGTGTTCCTGCTGGTGGGGAGTCTGGTGATCGGTGTGCTCGTGTCCGGTTTCAGCCCCCACAGCGCCGAGAAGATGCTCCCCTTCACCGACAAGATGTTCTATGGAGCCCTGAGCTTCTTCCTGCTGGACATGGGCATCGTTGCGGCGCAGCGCCTCGGCGACCTGCGGCGGGCCGGCACCTTTCTGATCGCCTTTTCGGTGCTGATGCCCCTGTTCAATGCCCTGGTGGGCGGGCTGATCGCCCGGGGCCTGGGCCTCTCGCCCGGCAATGCCCTGCTGTTCGTGGTGTTGTGTGCCAGCGCCTCCTACATCGCCGTGCCCGCCGCCATGCGCATGACCGTGCCGGAGGCGAATCCAAGCCTTTACATCTCCACCGCCCTGGGCCTCACCTTCCCGTTCAACATCATCGTGGGCATCCCGCTCTACATGGCCCTCGTCAACAAGCTCATCCCCGCTGCCGGCTGAACCGATGAAACGCGTTGATCTGATTCTCAGCGAGCGTGAGCTCAGTGCCGTGATCAAGGCCGTCGAGGCTGCCGGTGCGCCCGGCTACTCGGTGATGCGGCATGTCACGGGTAAGGGGCCGCACGGCTCGGTTTCGGAGGCGATGGACTTCAGCGGCCTCGGTGCGAACGCCCACGTGATCATTTTCTGCGAACCGGAGCTGCTGCCGAAGCTGCGCGAGGGCATCCAGCCCCTGCTCGATTACTACGGTGGCGTGGCGTACGTCGCCGAGGTCACTCCCCTGTGATGTCGGTCGCCACGGCGACCGCCCAGGCGGCCCATCCGTCCGCGCTCAGCAGCATTCCCAACGTTTTATGTTGCACTGATCAGGCCTCCTTATCAATCCCTGCGTGGAGAGTGATGGTCTCGAGGGCCCCAATGGCTTGACGGGGGGCGCGCCTGCCGAGCATGGTTGCAGGCGAACATTCCACCCCTCCTCCAGGAGCAGGTAATGGCTAACGAAACCATGGGCATCGCCCTCGGCATGATCGAGACCCGGGGCCTGGTTCCCGCGATCGAAGCCGCTGATGCCATGACCAAGGCCGCCGAAGTGCGCCTGATCGGTCGTGAGTTCGTGGGCGGCGGTTACGTCACCGTTCTGGTGCGCGGCGAAACCGGTGCTGTGAACGCTGCCGTTCGCGCCGGCGCCGATGCCTGCGAGCGCGTGGGTGATGGCCTGGTTGCCGCACACATCATTGCCCGTCCTCACAAGGAAGTTGAGCCTGCTCTGAACAGCAGCGCCGGCTTCGTGGGTTCGAAGGACTGAGGTCTGAGCCGCGCCCCTGAAGGCCGCTCAACCCTCTGATTCCCATTTCCCTCGACCCAACCGGAGATTCTCCATGGCAAAGAAGTACGACGCAGGGGTTAAGGAGTACCGCGACACGTATTGGACTCCTGAATACGTCCCCCTCGATTCCGACCTGCTGGCCTGCTTCAAGTGCACCGGCCAGGAAGGCGTGCCCCGTGAGGAAGTCGCTGCAGCTGTGGCTGCTGAGTCCTCCACCGGCACCTGGTCCACCGTGTGGTCCGAGCTCCTCACCGACCTCGACTTCTACAAGGGCCGCTGCTACCGCATCGAAGACGTCCCTGGCGACAAGGACTCCTTCTACGCGTTCATCGCCTACCCCCTCGACCTGTTCGAAGAGGGTTCCATCACCAACGTTCTGACCTCCCTGGTCGGCAACGTGTTCGGCTTCAAGGCCCTGCGCCACCTGCGCCTGGAAGACATCCGCTTCCCGCTGGCCTTCATCAAGACCTGCATGGGTCCGCCGAACGGCATCCAGGTCGAGCGCGACCGGATGAACAAGTACGGGCGTCCCCTGCTGGGCTGCACCATCAAGCCGAAGCTCGGCCTGAGCGGCAAGAACTACGGCCGCGT
>Ga0315899_10000621_pt1 | contig 42470 bp, 27 predicted proteins | sample LakEriMetagenome_2_FD_203518 | JGI IMG/M metagenome (GOLD analysis project Ga0315899, IMG submission 203518) | Freshwater fungal communities from buoy surface, Lake Erie, Ohio, United States - Buoy 4 MA112 | ecosystem: Environmental > Aquatic > Freshwater > Lake | place: USA: Lake Erie, Ohio...
CGGCGTGCCGCCGTTGTCGCTGAAGAAGAAGATCAGCGTGTCCTGGGTCTGTCCGCTGGCCGCGAGCGCGCGGGTGACCTCGCCGATGGCGTCGTCCAGCAGGCTGATCTGCGCGAGGCACTTGCGACGGGTCGGGTCTTTTACGTCCGCGAACTGTTTCTCGCGCTCGGCCGTGGGCATGTGCGGGGTGTGCGGGGCGTTGAACGCCAGGTAAAGCATCCAAGGCGCGCCGGCCTGGCGGGTGACGAAGGCCGCGGCCTCCTGGCCGAAGGCCGCGGTCAGGTGGGCGGGGATTTCCGTGGTGGCCTGGCCGTCGCGGGTCAGCGGGACGTTATATTCTTTCTTCACGTCGATCGCCCAGCCGGAGAAGGAATGGCCGCCGCCGATGAAGCCATAGGTCTGTTGGAAACCGCGGGCCCAGGGCGTGTGCGCCGGCGTCGCGCCGAGGTGCCACTTGCCGATCCAGCCCGTCCGGTAGCCGGCTTCCTGCAGGAACTGCGGCAGAAGCTTCTCGGTGAGCGGCAGGCCCGCCACGGCGTCGGTCGGATTATAGGCCGGATTATTCTCGTGCCCGAAGCGTTGCTGGTAGCGGCCCGTGAGCAGGCCGGCGCGCGTGGGCGAACAGAAGGGATGGGACACGTAGCCGCTGGTGCAGCGCACGCCGGAAGCGGCCAGCGCGTCCAGATGGGGCGTCGGCACGGCTTTGCCGCCGTTGAAGCCGACGTCGGCGTAGCCATGGTCGTCGCTGACGATCACGAGGATGTTGGGCTTACGGTCGGCGGCGAAAGCCAAGGCGCAGGCGCAGGTGGCGAACAACAGTCGGAGGGTGTTCATGGTAAGGTTATTTGGAGACCTCGGTCGCGGCGCCGGTCTGGCCTGGGCTGGTGCCGAGGTTGAAGTCCGCGGGCTGGCCTTTGCGTTGACGCGAAAGCCACAGCACGCCGGCCGAGGATTCGGAGTCGTGGCCGCCTTCGAAGACGGTCACGCGGGCATTGCCGGAGGCGCGTCGGAAGAGCGTGGCCTTCTGGCGCTCGGGGTCGGCTTGGGTCTCCGCAGCGAGGTCGGCAGGAATCTTCCGCTCGCGGACCATGAAGGCGATCGCTTCGGCGGAAACCTGCTTGTCAGGGGTGGCGAGCACGTTGAAGGCATATAGCGAATGGCTGACCGGCACCGAGCCCGTGTGGCCGTCGTGTATGCCGGTGTTGATGTCCAGCGGCACGCCCTTGGCGGCGGCGAGATGGAAGAGCGGGGAGCGATGGCGATATTGCGCTTCGGTGGCGGGGCCGGGCTTTCCGCCGCAGCACTGCTCGATCATCTTGGCGTAATTGTTCTTACGTGCCGAGCTCTCGGCGTGCCAGGCCGCGAGGTCGGAGATCGGCACCCAGGCGCTCACGCCGGCCCAGAGCTCGGGCGCACGGGCGGCCATGACGAGGGACATGTGGCCGCCGCCGGAACCGCCGATGAGGTAGATACGGTTGGGGTCGATACGCGCGTCGCGGCGGGCGTAAGCCACGGCGTCGAGGATGTCCTGCGAAGCAAGGTCTGAGGCGCAGGCCTCGGGGCGGCTATTCGGTCCGCGGAAATCAGGGGCGACGAGCACCCAGCCCATTTTCTTGGCCTGGGCGATCCACGGCGGGCCCTGTTCGAAGCCGCCGCTCCAAGAGTGCAGGAAGACGACGAGCGGAACCGCAGGGCCGGTGGCGTCATGCGCGGCGGACTCCGGACGCCAATAGATGACTTTCTGCAGGGTGCCGTCTTTCGAGCTCGGGATGTCGATGGCCAGCTTCATCGCGGCCGCACGGGTCTCCGCGGCGGAGGGACGTTTCGCCGTGACCTTGGTTTCGGCGGCGAAGGCGACGACGGAGAGCAGGAGCGCGATGACTCTCATTTCAGTTCGGGGCGCAGGGCCGCCTTGATGTAAGCGATGTCGGTCGCGTGGACCACGTTCGGGGCGCCGGGGTAGACGAGTTCGCAGCGGACCTGGTTGGCGTCGCAGTGTTCCTTGAGCTTCACGCCGAAGTTGGCCGTATGGGTCGGGTCCTTCTCGTCTTTGCCGAGATTAGGAGGCGTGGAGTAGAAAAGGCCGACGGGCGGGTCGTCGCGGCTGACGAGTTCGTAGGGGGAGTATTGCTTGATCCAAGGCAGGATGCGTTCGCGCTCCGCGTAGAACATGTCGAACGACGAAATCTTCTTTTTCGCGTCCCAGCTGATGCCGAAGGCGTGCGCGCCGTATTTGCTATTGGGCGTCCAGGCGCGCATCTGATGCGGGTCGAGGGTCGTCTGGGCTCCGCCGACCGCAGCGCAGGTCACGCGGGTGGATTCGCGAGAGATCGGGTCGGCGCTCTGCGGGTCGGCTAAGTCGTCATGGAAGGCGAGCCAGAGGCTCGTGCACGCCCCGGCGGAGCCGCCGGCCAGGGCGACCTTGGTCTTGTCGAGATTCCATTCCTTGGCCTTGCTGCGGGTGAACTGCAGGGCGCGGGCGCAGTCGAACATCGGGCCCTTGACCGGCGGGACGAGCCCATCCGCCGTCGAATCCTTGATGGTACGGTATTCGACGGAGACCACGGAGATGCCGGCTTCGAGGGCCGGCTGGATCATGCTGCGGACCACCGAGCGGTCGCCGCCGGACCAGCCGCCGCCGTGGATATAGAAGAGCAGGGGCGTGGGCTTTTCGGACTTCGCGCGCCAGAAGTAGATCCGCTGCATGCGGTGCGGACCGTAGGAGACGTTCTCGTCCGGCTCGACCGGCAGGGGATATTTGCGGAACTCCGGATCGCCGGCTTTGGGCGCCGCCGGTGTCTTGGTCGCCGGGTCGGCGGCAAAGAGCGATACCGCGCCCAAGGTCAGGGCGACGACGGAAGCGAGCAGGGGGTTCATGCTGCCTTTGAGACAGTCCAAACCCCCTCTGGTTGCGAGGATAACCTTACTTGGCAGGGGCCGCCGGAGGGACCTTGCAGGACTGCCAGGCGAGGAACTTCCATTCGCCCTTTTCGAGGCGCCAGACCGCCAGGAAGCTGATCGTGCTTTCGGCCGCGTTGCCTTTGACGACGGCCTTCACGTCGAAACGCCCGGCCATGAGGGCGATGCCGGGGGCCGGGAAGGTCACGGTACGCTCGTGGAAATCGTATTTCAGATACTTGGCTGAGCCGTCGAGCAAGGAGTCGATCAGCGAGGCCTTGGTGTCGATCTGCCCGTTGGAGTGCGTGTAGCGAAGGTCGGGCGAGAGCACGGCTTCGAGCTTCTCGCGGGTCGGCGCGAGCATGGCGGCGACGCGAGCGTCGTTCGCCGCGTGTACGCGGGCAAGCTCGGGATGTTCAGCCGCCGAGCAGGTGAGCGTGAAAAGGAAGGCGAGGAGGAGGCGCATGGGTGGAGTGGATGAAAGATGACGGAGGACAGATGACAGATGGAAACGAAGATGATCGCTGAGATAGGGTGAGACTTGATTTATCCGTCATCTGTCATCTTCACTGCCTTACGGCAGTGACAATGCTCCGATCGCACGCGGTGTCCTGATGGCGGATGTCGCCGAAGCCGGCTTCGGTCAGGAGCTTGCGCATCTCTCCGGTGCCGTAGCAGCGGCCTTCGGTGACGCTCATCAAGAGGGCAGAGTAGGCCGCCACGGGCGCCGGGCCGGTCTTGTCGTCGTTCAGGTGGGCGTCGTGCACGATGAGCAGTCCGCCCTTGGGCAGGGCCTTGGCCGAGGCGGCCAGCAGGAAGCGCACCTTGTCGGTGTCCCAGTCATGCAGCACGTTGGAGAATAGGTGGACGTCGTAGCCGGCGGGCAGCGCCTCGGTGAACATGTCCCCGGCCGTGACGTCGACCCGATCCTGGAAGCCGCGCTTGGCGATCATCTTGCGGGTGATGCCGTCGACTGGCGCCCGTTCGAAGACCGTGGCGCTGAGCTTGGGGTGATTGGCGACGAGCGCGCAGGCGTAGATGCCCGAGCCTCCTGCGATATCGAGCAGGCGCGTGCGCGCGCCGATAGGGGAGGCCTTGGCCATGGCGGGCCCGAGGGTGAAGCCGCGGGAATCCATCGCCGCGGTGAAGCTCGTGGCGAACGCATCGGTGAGCATCGCTTCGCTCCACGGTTTCTCGTCCTTGTAGCTGCCCCAGTTGGCCGGCTTGTCGGTCTTGAGGATGACGATGAAGTCCTTCACTACCGGCCGGTCCTTCAACGAGGCGTAGTAGGGGCCGAGGAAGGTGGCGGACGTGCTGACGAGGTGCTCCTGGCCAAGCGGGGTGACGGAGTAGACTCCGTTCTTCAACGCGAGGAAGCCATTGGCGGCGAAGAGCGTGAGCATCACGTCCGTCGGCCGGCGGTGCGTGCCGAGGTCGCGGCAGACGGAGTCGAGATCCGCCGGCTTTGCGGCGAGCTTGGTGAAGAGGTCGAACTCCGTGATCGCGGCGGCGATCAGGTCGACGGCGTAAAGCCCGTCACGGAAGCGGTAGATTTCCAGCGGGTCGTGCGCGGGCGCACGGGTGAGGTCAAGCGGGGCGGACATGAGCAAGGGCTGCACGATGACAGCCCTTGCGGAGAAAACCACCCGTTTTCTTCGGCTTACTTGGCCTTTTTCTTTTTGCCGGCCTTCTTCTTGGCGCCCTCTTCGCCATCGGCGGCGGGCTTATCGGCGAAGTCAGGGATCTTGAAGTCGATGGCCTTGGCCTGCTTGGCGTATTCCGCTTCCAGCTGCTTGCGCAGGTCGGCGTAGGCGGGGTCGGCGGCGAGGTTCTTCAGTTCATAGGGGTCGGCCTTGAGGTCGAAGACTTCGGTCCATTCGTCATGCCCCGGATACTTGATCAGTTTAGCGTCGGAGGTACGGACGGCGGTCGTGAGCGGCGAGCCGAAGCCCTTTTCGTAGAAGTAGCAGTAGAAGAAGCTCTCGCGCCAGTCGGCGGACTTCTCTTCCAGGAGGGGCTTCCAGCTGCGTCCGTGCATGGCGGCGGGCACCGGCTGGCCGGCCAGGTCGAGGAAGGTCGCGGCAGGGTCGATGTTGAGGACCATGCGGTCGTCGGTGCGGCCAGCCTTCACCGCGCGCGGATAGCGTACGAGCATCGGGATGCGCAGCGCTTCCTCGTAGGCGGTCCGCTTGTCGCCGAGATTGTGTTCGCCGAGGTAGTAGCCGTTATCGCTCGAGAAGACGAAGACCGTATCCTCGGTCAGGCCCTGTTCTTCGAGCGTCCTGAGCAGCTTGCCCACGTTGTCGTCGACCGCGTTGATGCCCCGGAACATGCCGAGGTTGGTCGGGACTTCCTTGGCGTCGGTCTGCTTGCCTTTGGCGCCGTTCGGGCCGGCCGGCGCATAGATCGCGGGCACGCCGTAATTCGGCACATTGCGGGCCAGCGCGCCGTCGTAGGCCTTTTCATGGCGGGGCGGGGGCGTGAACGGCCCATGGCAGGTCTTGAGGCCGAGGATCATCAGGAACGGCTTGTCCTTGTTGGCCTTGATGAAGTTCGCCGCATACTCGGTGGTGACGTCGTCGACGAAGCCCTTGCTCGGGGTCTTGACGCCGTCGACCTCGACGGGGCAGTCGAAGTAGACGCCCTGGCCGACGAAGCTGACCGAGGTGTCGAAGCCGGGGCGCTTGCCCGATTGGTTGCCATGATGCCACTTGCCGAAATACCCGGAGACATAGCCGGCGGGACGGAGCAGGGCGGCGAGGGACAGGTTGCCTTCCGGGTGCGGCGTGTGGTTGTTCGTCACGCCGTTGACGTGGCCGTATTGGCCGGTGACGAGCGAGGCACGTGACGGGGCGCAGAGCGAATTCACCACGAAGGCGTTGCGGAAACGGAGCCCCTCGTTGGCGAGGCGGTCGAGGTGCGGCGTCTTGAGCCAAGGGAAGCGACCTTTCTCGCCCTGTTCCTTCTGGACGACCCCGAGCGCGTCCCAGCGCTGGTCGTCAGTGAAGACATAGACGAAGTTCGGCTTGCGGTCCGCGGCGGACGCGAGGGACGCGAGGCCGGCGAGGAGGAGCAGGGCGAGGTTTTTCATAGGTGAATTATTTGGCCTTACCTTTGCCCTTGGCGGCGGGAGCGGGCGCGGGAAGCGGGGCCCAATCGTCGGTGCGGAAGGGCGAGGCGGGCAGGTCGGCGGAATTCACGAGGTTCGTTTCCGGGAAATCCAGCCAGGCGTAGCGCAGGGCGATCGGCGCGGCGACTTCCGCGCTGGTCACGATGAGCTTCGCGCCTTCGATCCGGGCGGTCGCGGGCTTCCACTGCTTGTCCGCGCCGGCGAGCTGGAAGCCCTTCACGGGGCCGCCGTCGCGGGTCTTGAGGCCTTCGGCATGGGCGAGGGTGACGATGACCTCGGCGCCCTTGATCTCGTGTCCGGCCGGCAGGGGGCCGCTCGTGGCGGCCACCTTGCGGCCATAGACCGTGCCGAGCGCCCACAGCGACAGGCGTCGGCCGACTTCCTGTTTGTTCTTCGGATGGATGTCCTTGGCTTCGCCGATATCGATGGTCACGGCCATGCCGGTCTTCGGCAGGGAGAGGGTCTTCAGCATCGACTCGCGCATCAGGGGCCAGCCTTCGCCCGGACGGGTGAAGTTAGGCAACTGCACCCACGCGAAGGGGAGTTCTTCGCCCCAGCGGGCGCGCCAGTCGGTGACGAGCGCGCTGAGCTGATGGACGTAGAGCGGGGCGCGGGTGTCGGAAGAATTCGCTTCGCCCTGATACCAGAGCATGCCCTTCACGGTGAATGGGACGAGCGGGGCGACCTTGCCGTTGAACAGCTGGCCGTAAGTGCCTTTGCGTTCACTGACTTCGGCGGCGTTACGCGGCGGGCGGGGGGCTTTCGTGCCTTCGGCCACGGCCTTGGCTTTGGCGGCCTTGAATTTCTTGAGTTCGGCGGCGTAGTCAGCTTTGGCCTTTTCGGGGTCGATCTTCGGGGTGGCGGCGCTTTGGGCTTCTAAGGCGGCCTTGAGCGCGGGCTTGGTCTCTTGGACTTCCGGAGCGATCCAGGCTTCGATCGGGGTGCCGCCGACCGAGGTGTTGATCAGGCCGATCGGTACGCCGATCTCCCGGTGGACCTCGCGGCCGAAGAAGTAGAGCGTCGCGCTGAAACCGCCGACGTTGTCCGGCGTACAAGCGAGCCACTTGCCCTTCGATTGCGTCTGCGCCATGGCGGCGCCCGCGGACTCTTCCTTGAAGTGACGGATCAGCGGGAAGGTCGCGGCCGTCTTCTCCTGTTCGAAATCCTTCGCGCGGTTGACCGTCATGGCCATGTTGGACTGGCCCGAGCCGAGCCAGACGTCGCCGACCAGCACGTCGGAGATCTCGGCCTTGCGGCCATCCTTGCCTGTGGCGATGAGCTTGCGGCTCTCCGCACTGGCGGTGAGCGGGTCGAGGCGGAGCGACCATCGGCCGGAGGCATCCGCCTTGGCGGACTTCTTCTGGCCGGCGAATTCGACGGACACTTCTTCATCGGCATCCGCCCAGCCCCAGACCGCTACGGGCTTCTCGCGTTGGAGGACCATATGGTCGGAGAAGACCGCCGGCAGGCGGAGGTCGGCGGCGGCGAGCGAGGCGAAGGCCAGGCAGAGCAGGGCGAGCAGGGGGATGCGCGGGGTAGGCATGCTTATTTAACAACTCCAATGGGCGGGAGTTGCGAGCAATCTCCGCCGGAGGGTCACTTCAGCGTCCGGATGTAAAGGACCAGCGAGTCGACCTGGGCGTCGGTGAGGACGCCGGCGAAGCTGGGCATGGCGAACTCGGACTTCACGAAGGAGGCGTGCTTCTTAGCGTTGGGTTCGAGGATCGATTCGCGCAGGTAAGCCGCGTCGACGACCGTCGAGCCCTTCTTGCCTTTATCGGTCACGTAGTCGCGCTTCGATCCGAAGAGGCCTTTCCACTTCGGGCCGACGTTGCTCATGGCGGTGTCGGTGACGGAGTGGCAGGCGACGCAGCCGAACATGGTGGCGAGGCGCTGGCCTTCCTTGGCGGAGACGACCTCGGCTTTCTTCGCGACCGCGGCGCGCGGGGTGAGGTCGACTTCGATCGGACCGAAGCCTTCGGCGACGGGGTCGAACTTCGTCAGCTCGTAAGGCGTCGTGTAGGCGTTCGCCCGCATCTCGGAGCCGGACGAGGAAGCGAGGTCCCAGCCGAGGCGGAGCTGTTCGACGGTCTTAAGGCCGGGGATGCCGATGAAGACGCTCTTGCCGTCCTGGCTCACGTAGGCGCTGCTGGCGGTCAGCCAGTCATTGCCGGTCTGGCCGTCGGCTTTGTATTGGGCCGAGCCGTAGGAAGGCGCCCGCTTGTAGCGCCAGGTCGCAAGCGAGTAGCTCTCGGTGTTGGCCGCCTTGGCCGGATCGAGGGCGACGTCGAAGCGCAGCAGGATGCCGCGGTCGGTCGGGATGATTTCGCGCGGGGTGAGCGACGGAGCGCCGGTGTAGCGGACGCGTTCGATGCCGGTGAGGGTGTCGAGGGTGTTGCCCCAGCCGGCAATCTGGAAGCCGGCGATATAGAGCTGGCCGTCGACGGGATTGACGGAGCCGTTGAGCGGCGGGGTGGCGAACCCTTTGGCGACGCTGACGACGCTGGCTTGGGGCTTGGCGCCGCGGTGGTTCCAGAGCACGCGCAGGAGATCCGGCTGGTTGAAGCAGATCTGCACCATCTGGTCGTTGAGCGGCCCCATCTGCGCGTCCACTAGCCAGACCTGCGAGAGGGCGGAGGCATTGACCGCATGCGGAATCCAGGTGAGCGGGGCGGCGATCGGCGCCGGGTAGCTTTCTTTCGGGAGTTTATCGCTGAGGAAGCCGTAGAACTGGTCGCCTTCGATGATGTGCAGGGGCGTGCTCGGGATGTAGTGGCCCTGTTGGTCGCTCGAGACGACGAGACCGGTGCGCGGATGGACGGAGATATTCGGCTGGCGGAGGCCATAGCCGAGGCGGGTGGCGGTGCGGCCGTCGGCGGAGAGGCGTAGGACGCTCCCGTTGTGCTTGCCGATGGTCGTCCCTTCCTGTCCGCCCTTGGCGATCACGAACTCGCCCTTCGGTCCGAGGCGCAGGGTGCTGGGGAACTCGCGCATGTCGGCCGTCTGCGCGAAGGCGTTGGAGAAGAGGTCATGGACGTCGGCCTCGCCGTCGCCGTCCGTATCGCGGAGGCGCCAGACGCCGTTGCGGTCGAAGACGAAGATCTCGTCGTCGCGGACGGCGCAGGTCATCGGCTCATGCAGGCCGGAGGCGAAGCGTCGCCAGGTGACATCGGTCGCGCCGACCTTCAGGCCGCGGGCCAGCCAGACGTCGCCATCCAGCGTGACGACGACCGCGGTGCCGTCCTTGCGGAATTGGATGTCGCCCGTACGGACAGCGCGTTTCCAGGGATTGTCGACCGGCAGGGCGACATGATCGATGGCGAAGGTTTCGGCGCTTTCGGTCACGGTAACCTTGGTTTTCACCTCGGCGTTCCAGCGACGGGCCGAAGGACCGGTCGGGATGGGCTGTGCGGCCACCGCCGGCGCGGCATGCTCGTCGGAGAGCGTGACGCAGAGGGCGGCGAGCGCGGTGTTGGCCGGCACCTTCACCGCGAAGAAATCATCGTCGGAGGCGAGTTCAGCCGGGCCGGTGACGGTGACGCCGGTCTCGAGTTCCTGCGAAGGGCCTTGGCGGCGCGTGCCGACGATGAGCAGGAGGTCCTTGGCGTGGGCGGAGACGGCGAGGTGGCGTTCGATGACGACGTGGCCGTCGCGCTCGCTGGCTTTCCAGAGTTCGCGGATGGTGGCGTCGGCGACGCGATAGGTCAGGACGACGTCCGGGCCGACGAGTTCGACGGACTGGAAACGACCGAGGGTTTCCGGCAGCGGTCCTCGGCCGACTTCCTGGGGCGACGGAGCCGGCGTGCGCGGATCGGTCAAGTCGACCTTCGTCCCGGTCTGCCAACCGGGAATGATCGCATGGCCGAGCCAGAGTTTGCCCTCCGGTTGCGGGGCAGGGAACTGACCGCCGAGCGTCTTACGGCTCGGGTCATGGTAGGAGCCGGGCGCGAGGGCTTTGTCGCTGACGCCTTTGCCGCGCCAGACCGCAGAGACCCGGAGCAAGTCGGTGTCAAAGCAGGCCCAGGTATCGTGCGGCAGCTTGATGATCAGCCCTCGAGGGGTGAGGTTATCCTTGCCGGCGCCTTCGCGACGGGCGTCGAGGATCGAGGAGAAGAACGGGAAATCGGTTTCGACCCACTCGCCCCACGGCTGCGCGGCGTAGGTCTTCGTTTTGCGGCCTTCCCGAGTCGCGGGCTTCTTCGCCGGTTCCGCCGCAAGGCAGGTCAGCGCTCCGCAAAGGAGGGCAAGGACAAGACGAGCTGGACGCATGGCGAGGAGGGTGAAGGGGCTATGGTGCGGGTCTGGCAATTACTTGGAAGGAATGTCCTTCATCGATCCTCCATCGTCTATCCTTAATCTTTTGTCAGAGCCCTTGGAGCCAGCGGAGGAAACTGCCTTCTTCCGAGGCCAGGATCGAGAGCAGGTCGCTACGCTCGTCGGTCCAATACATGATGCGGGCCGGGAATTCGACGGTCTCCTTGGTCACGTCCTTCAGGAGGGGCTGTTGCAGCAGGACTTGGTTGCGGGTCATGATGATCCAGTCCGAGCCATAGAACCCGGCGTCCTCATAGGCCGTGTCGTTGTCATCGATCGTGATGGCCGGGAAGCCGATCTTGTCGGCGATACGGTAGACCACCGGGTGCAGGTCGAGGTAGCGGTTGGAGACGTGGACGACGATGACGCCGTCGGGCTTGAGGTGTCGCTGGTAATGGTCGAAGGCCTCGAGGGTCAGGAGGTGGACCGGGATGGCGTCGCTGCTGAAGGCGTCGAGCACGATGACGTCGTATTGCTGGTTTGCTTCGAGTTCCATCGAGAGGCGGGCGTCGCCCATCACGAGCTCCGTCTTGGCCTTGGAGTCTTTGAGGTAGGTGAAGGTGCTCGTCGCGAGATGGGCCACGTCATGGTTGATCTCGTAGAAACGGAAGGTATCGCCGGCGCGGCCCCAGGCGGCGAGCGTGCCGCAGCCGAGGCCGATCGCGCCGACACGGCGCCCGCCGCCCGGTTTGTGGGCGCGGAGGAGGCGACCGATGCCGCTGGTCGAAGTGTAATAACTGCTCGGGTCGGTGCGCTTCTCGGGGTCGACGTATTGCAGGCCGTGGATGGTCGCGCCGTGCTGAAGGGTCAGGTGGTGCAGCCCGTCGTTGCCCGCGTCGTTGTCGTTGACCTTGAGCACGCCGTAGAAACCGCGCGTGGTCGAGAGCGAGCCGCGGAGCGAGGTCGTGGCGACGTCGGCGAGTCCGTAGCCCAAGGCGGCCAGGGCGACGAACGGAACAGCCCAGGCCCAGCGGGCCCGACCTTCGCGGAGGGGGAGGGTCGAATCCTGGCGGAGTACGACGAGCACGAGCGCGGCGGTGAGGAAGAGCGCGAGGTGCAGTTCGAAGTAATCGGGGAAGACGAACGGGGCGACCAAGGCCACGAAGAGCCCGCCCGCGGCGCCGCCCGCGGACAGTGACAGGTAGAAGCCGGTCAGGCGGCTCGCGCCGGGACGCAGGCGGTAGACCTCGCCGTGGCAGACCATGCAGGCGACGAACAGCGTGCCGAGGTAGAGCGTGGCGAGCGGGGTGATGTCGGGGTGCGACTCGGCTTTATAGAGGTTCTGGACCACCAGCCCGAGCAGGACAGCGAGCAGGGGGATCCAGAAGGCGCGATGATACCAGCGTGGGCTGTCGAAACTGATGATGAAGGACAGCAGGTAGAGGCTCAGCGGCAGTACCCAGAGGAAGGGCACCACGGCGATATCCTGGCAGAGCTTGTTGGTGATCGCGAGGAGGAGCATCACGCCGCAGGCGGGCAGGGCGAACCACAGCAGCTTGCGCCCCGCCGAGGCGGGCGCTTCCGCTTCCGCTTGCTTGGCCGTCTCGCCGTCCGCCGCGGCGGACTTCCAGACCTTGAGGCCGCACCACGCCGTGAGTCCGGCATAGATCGCCAGACCCCAGGACCAGCCGTCGGCCTGCGCTTGGCGGCTCAGCTGGGGTTCGAGGTAGAACGGGTAGATCAGCAGGGCGAGGAGCGAGCCGACGTTGGAAAGGGCGTAGAGGCGATACGGCGAGACGCCCGGATTGGCCTTGCTGAACCAAGCCTGCAGGAGCGGGCCGGTGGCGGAGAGGACCAGGTAAGGCAGGCCGAGGCAGCCGAGGAGTAGGAGCAGGATGTGGCCGGCGGCGTGTGACCCGTCGGTCGGCTTCCATGCGTCGCCCGGCGTGATCGGCAGCAGTGCCACGGCCAAGGCCAGCAGTACGAGGTGGGTGATGACCTGTCGGCGCGGCGTCAGCCGGCTGATGCTGAAGTGGGCGTAAGCGTAGCCACCCAGGAGAAGCAGCTGGAAGAAGAGCATGCACGTCGTCCAGACGGCCGGGCCGCCGCCGAACCAAGGCAAAATGAAGCGCGCGATCAGCGGCTGGACGAGGAAGAGCAGGAAGGCTCCCCAGAAGATGGTCAGGCTGAAAGCGAACATGGCGGGGTGTGCCTTTGAAACCCCGCCGGGCGGCGAAGGTTGGGGCCAGGGAGACCTATCCCGACCGCCGGAGGCTGGCAATCCCGTTCAGGCCCGGGGCCGGAACTTCAGCACGAGCGAATCATACCCCAGCTTACGCTCGTAGGAGTGCTCGGTTTCAGTGCGTTCCTCGGCTGAGACGATCTCCATGCCGTTGAGAAGTTCGACGCACTTCTGGAGCAGCGTGCGCAGGAGCAGGCGGGCATGCGGGGCGCCGAGGCAGAGGTGTTCGCCGAAGCCGAACGAGAGGTGCGGGTTCGGCTTACGATCGATCTTGAAGACGTCGGCTTCGGGGAAGACCGACTCATCGCGGTTGGCCGAAGCCCAGCCGAGCGAGACGCGGCCGCCGGCGGGGACCTGTTCGCCGTGCACGGACGTGGCGACGGGGCAGACGCGGCCGATGTGCGTCAATGGCATGAAGAAACGGAAGAACTCTTCGCTCGCATGCACGATGCGCTTCGGGTCTTCGCGTAGGTAGGTCAGCGCTTCGGGGTTGGCGGCGAGATGTCCGAGCGCGCAGGCGATGGTGTGGATGACCGTGTCACGGCCGCCGGCGAAGGTCAGGTTGGCGAAGCCCATCATCTCTTCGCGCGTGAGCGGGCGGCCTTGGAAGCGAGCCTGCGTGAGGGCGCTGAAGAAGCAGCGGCCGGGCGCTTGGCTGACGGCGTCGAACTTACGCGTCAGGTAATCCTCGAGCTCCACGCCTTTCTTCAGGCCGCCGCGGACGCGGAAGACGTGGACGCCCCAGCCGATCCAGGTGTCGGCCTCGCGTTCATCGGTGTCGAGCAGGTAGGTGAGGGCGCGGGCCTGGATGGGCAGGGCGAAGCCATGCACGATCTCGGTCGTCTCGCGGGCGAGGGCCGCCCGCAGGAGCTCGTCGATCAGCGCTTCGACCTTGGCGACCATCTCCGGGAGCTTCGGGCGCTGGAAGTAGGGCTCCGCGATGGCGCGGTATTCTCCGTGCACGGGCGGGTCGGTCTCGATGGGCAGCTGTCGCATCGAGCGGGCTTCCTCTTCCGAGGGGATCGGCACGCGGAAGGGGGCGTCCGAGCTGTAGGTCTTCCAGTCCTTCGCGGCCTGCCGGACTTCGGCGTGACGCAGGATCATCGGAATCTGCTCGCCTTGGAATTCATAGCGGGCGACCGGTCCTTCGGCCCGCTTCTCCTTGAAGGGGTCGGACGGCTTGTGGCCGAAGGGACATTTTCCACCGAACATAGTCTTTGATTACTGGCCGAGTTCCCGCTCAAGCCAAGGCGTAATCTTTTCGGTCCAGGCGGCGGCATGCCTGCGGAGGCCCGGTCCGCTGAAGTGTACGCCCTTGCCGCCGCGTTCGCGCAGCTCGCCTTTGAGCGCGTCGCTATCCGGACCGGCGAGCGCGAGGCCGGATTTCCAGAGCGCGGCTTGAGCGGCGCGGATATCTTCGGAGGCTTCGTCGCCGGGCACATGATAACTGACCTGCGCGACAAACCATGGCGCCTCCCAGCCTGCTGCTTGGCGAGAGTCACGGATGATGCGACCGAGGTGCTCTTGATAGAGCGAGCCGGGCAGGGTGCGGGTCGAATCCTTCTGATTGGCGTCGCTTTCGCCCTGATGCCAGAGCACCGCCCGGAAGCCGCGCGGGCCGAATTGCTTCAGTCGTGAAACGAGCGTTTCATAGGCGGCGCCCTTGCTCTCCCAGTTGCCGTCAGGGCGTTTCGTCACGCGGGAAAGGATCGTCGGCGGGGAAGGGAAGGCGACTCCGGTTGGAAGCCATTCGCGGACGCTGGTGGCGCCGATGCCGATCGGGATGAAGCCGATGGGCACGCCGAACTTAGCGGCCAGGGCATCCCCGAGCGGGGGCAGGAAGCTGCCGCCTTTGCCGGAGGCTCCGCGTTGCGGGTCGTGGGCGACCTGCCAGTCCTTGCCGTCGAAGGACGCGACCAGACCGGACTTCGCGGTCTGCTTCTCTTCGCCGTGGTTGGCGGAATTGGATTGGCCGGCGACGAGGAAGACCTCGCCGATGCCGACGTGCGCGACCGAGGTCTCGGCCACGGCCTTGCCGTCCTTGGTCAGGCGGGCCTCGAGGCGATACCATCCGCCGGAAGGGGCGGTGATTGTGCCGCTAAAAGCATCCTCGCTGCCCGTGTCGAGCTGACGCCATGCGCCTTGACCTTGCGCGTCGAGCAGGCGGAATTCGAGCTGAGTGCCGCGAGCGTCCTTCCGCACGCCTGAGATCGTGAGCCGGCCTTCGGCTCGCGAATGACGTTGGACCACCTGATGGTCGGTCGGTGACATCAGCTTGATCTCCGGAATGCCCCAGAGGGAGGGCGGCGCGAGTGCGACGAGGGCGTAGAGAAAGCGCCTCATTTCTTCTTCGTCTTCTTCTTGCCGCCCTTGGCGCCTGGTGCGGGGAGGACTTGCGCCCGCTCGGCCCAAGCCTGCCACAGCGCGGCGAGTTCCTTGGCCTTTTCGGGCTGACTCTGGGCGAGGTCGTGTAGTTCGGTGCGGTCGACCTTGAGGTCGTAGAGTTCCCACGGCCCATTACGTCCTTGGCGGACGAGTTTCAGGTCGCCTTGGCGGACGGCGGCGTTGCCTTCGTGTTCCCAATAGATCGCTTCGCGGGCGATGGGCTTGTCGGCGAAGGCCGGCACGAGGCTGCGTCCTTCCATCGGCCGGATCGCCTTGCCGTTGAATTCCTGCGGATAGACGGCGCCGGCGACGTCGACCACCGTGGCCATCACGTCGATGACGTGCCCTGGCTGGCGGCGGAATTCGTTCTTCGCCGCGATGCCTGCCGGCCAGTGGGCGATGAGCGGCGTACTGATGCCTCCCTCGTGATTGAAGTGCTTGTAGAGACGGAAGGGGGTGTTTTGGGCATAGGCCCAGCTCTCGCCGCAGAACCACTGGGAGCCGCTGTTGCTGGGGTCGCCTTCGGTCCGTCCCTTGGCGCCGGCCTCGGCATTGCCGCCGTTGTCGCTCATGAACAGGATGAGGGTGTCGTCGAGCACGCCGCGCTTCCGGAGCCCGTCCACGAGGTCGCCGACGGTTTTGTCCATCCGGGACATCACGGCTGCGTAAGTGGCCATGAGATGATCGAAGCGTTTCTGCTCCTCGGCGGGAACGTCCTTCCACGCCTTGATGGCGGAGGGCCTCGGCGCATTGGTCCACTGCTTGTCGATGAGCCCCATCTCAAGCTGGCGGGCGTAACGACGGGCCCGGACCTCTTCCCAGCCGATGCGGTATTGACCGAGGAATTTCTCGATCTCGGCCTTGGGCGCCTGGAGCGGGAAGTGCGGGGCGTTATGGCAGAGGTGAAGGTAGAACGGCTTCTTCGCGGCCAGCGCATCATCGACGAACTTCAGGCCGAAGGTCGTCCAAAGGTCGGTGGAATACCAGTCTTTGGGCAGGCGGGGGTCGTCCTTGGCGAGTTTCTCGCCGTCGAGGAAGAGTTCGGCTCGCGGGCTGTCGGCGAAGAAGAAACCGCCGGCGACGGCGTTCAGGCTGCGGTCGAAACCGCGGGATTTCGGGGTGACACCGTGGTTCTGGCCGACGTGCCACTTGCCGGTCATCGCGGTGAGGTAGCCAGCGGGGCGCAGGACCTCGGCCATGGTCACGCAGCGGTCGTTGAGGCGCCCTTCGTAACCGGGCTGCTTCTGGTCGTCGGTCATCCAGCCGACTCCGGTCTGGTGGGGGTAGAGTCCCGTCAGCAGCGCGGCGCGCGTCGGGCAGCAGCGTGCGGTGTTGTAGAACTGGGTGAACCGCAGCCCGTTCTGCGCGAGGGCATCGAGGTTCGGCGTGGGGATCTCGCTGCCGTAGCAGCCGAGGTCCGAGAAGCCCATGTCATCGACGAGGATGACGACGATGTTAGGCTTGGGCGCCGCCCCGGCCGACGCACACAGGGCGAGCAGGGCGAGGAGCGAACGGAAAGCGCGCACCGGAGTCATTTGGCGGCTTTCGCCTGCGCCGTCTTCTTGGCGGGCGGGCGGAGTTCGTCGGCGGTCCAGGAATTGGGATGGTCGGCGCTCTGCTTGCGCACGCCGGCGACGAACTTGGCGTCGACGGGCGAGCCGTTATGCTCCCACTCGCGGCGGATATAGGTCAGCACGCTGGCGACGTCCTCGTCGCTGAGCATGCCCATCGGCGGCATGGAAAGGTCCCAGGTGCGGTTGCCGACCTTGATCGGGCCGCCGAGTCCGTTGAGCACGATCTTCGCGGTGACGTCGGGCTTGCCGAGCACCCAGTCGCTGTCGACGAGGGGCGGGGCGAGTCCGTCGAGTCCGTAGCCGTGCGGCTGGTGGCAAGGAGCGCAGAGCGACGTGAAGATGACCTTGCCCTTTTCGAGGCGCGCAAGCTCGACCTTGGTGAGCGCCGTGACCTTAGGCGCGGCCGGGGCGCCGGGCTTGCCCATCCACGCGAGGCGAGAGGAGAGCGAAGTCAGGTTGGCGAGGCCGCCGGAGGATTTCACGGTGGCGCGTAGTTTGGCGAGCGGAGCGGGTTCTGAACTCAGCCAGATGGTCTTCAGCGGCGAGGTCTTCTTGGTCTTCGCATCACGAATGGTCTGGTCGAGGCCGCGGAGCACCGCATCGCGGAGGTTGGTCCGGTCATCGAGCGTGACGGCGACGGCGAGCATCTGTTCGAACGGGCCGCCTTTGCCGGCCTGCGAGACGAGCGCAGCCAAGGCTTCGAGCACCGGGCCGGTCTCGGTCAGGTTGGCGCGCGTGGCCACCGTGGCGACGGCTTGGGCGAGGGCGACTTCGCGGCCGCGAGCGCCGGAGAGAGCGCCTTCGCGGATGAGGGCGTTCTTGCCATGACGGGCGAGGAGGTCGGCAAGCGTGCGGTCCGCGGCGGGCTGGTTGACGGCCGAGAGGCGGATCGCGAGGTGCGCGAGCACGAGCGGGGCGGAGTCATCCTTCACCGCGAGCAGGTCGGGGAGGAGGTCCGCCGAGGCTAGGCGCACGGCGGCCGCGCGGACTTGCGCGTCGGCGTCCTTGAGGGCGGAGCGAACGTCTTCGGGCGTGATGGCGCCAAGGCCGTCCAAGGTCCAGAGAGCGTGGAGGCGCGTCACGGCGGGAGCGGCCGCGTCGGCGAGCAGGGCGCGAAGGGCGGGGGCCGCTGCCGCGTCGCCGCTTTCGACGAGCAGGCGCTGGGCGGCGTCACGGACCCAGCCGTTGGGATGAGAGAGGCGAGCCACGCGTTCGGCGGAGCCAGCCGGCAAGGTCGTCTTGGTCGGAGCCGCCTTATCGTCGCGCACGATGCGCCAGATGCGGCCTTGGTTGACGGGCGTCTCGAGCTTACGCGCCTTGATGTTGGCCATCAGGTAGTGCGTCAGGAAGCCGGGGTGCTGGAGCATGCCGCGATACATGTCCACGACGTAGAGGGCGCCGTCTGGACCGTTGGCCATCATCACCGGGCGGAAACGTTCGTCGGTGGACGTCAGGAATTCGGTGCCGGGGTGCGCGTCCTCGGCGGTGATCACGCCGTCCTTCTCGGTAAGCTTGAGGCGCTTCACGAGATTGGAGGACGGTTCGGGGACGAACGCGTTGCCACGGTATTCGGCCGGGAAGGCGTCGCCACGGTAGACCACGGCGCCGCAGGTGGAGGTCGCGCGGGCCAGCGTGCCGTCTTCGCGCAGCGTCTTCGGATCGTAGCCGCGGTTGACGCCGGGCGTCGGGTGCGAAGGGAAGACCGCCTGATCCTTCATCACCTGGAAGTTCACCGAGGAGGCCGTGCGCAGGAGCGGATTGCGGGAGAAGGCGGCGGCGGGCAGGAGGTCGGCGCGGAGGAGGTCGGAGTTGTAGTTGAAGAATAAGCGGCCGGCGTCGTCTTGGCAGAGGCCCCACTGGCCGCGGCCGAGGCCGGGTCCGCGCTGCCACGTATCGCCCTGCGCGCGGAAGCTCACGCCATAGCCCGCGGAGTAGATGCGATTGTCCATCGCCCAGGTCGGCGTGTTGGCCATGTGTTCCGGCTGGCCGCCGAAGGTGCCGTAGTCGTTGGCCACGATCGTGCGGCTCTCGGCTTTGCCGTCGCCGTCGAGGTCACGGCAGAAGAAGAGGTTCGGCGGTTCGGCGACGAGTGCGCCGCCTTTGACCGGCATCACGCCGCGCGGCATGACCATATCATCGGCGAAGGCGGAAGCGCGGTCCATGCGGCCGTCGCCGTCGGCGTCGGTGAGCAGGGAGACACGGCCGATCGGTTCTTTCTCCGTGGTGCCGTCGACGTCGCGCATGTAGCCGCGCATCTCGACCACGAACATCCGGCCTTGGTCGTCGAAGCTGATCGCGACGGGCGTCTCGATCATCGGTTCGGCGGCGACGAGTTCGATGCGGAAGCCCGGCGGCAGGCGGAAGGACCTTAGGGCTTCCGCCGGCGAGAGGGGCGCCGGGGCGGGGAGGTCGAATTTGAGGGTGACGTCCTTCGGGCCGGCATTGCCCTTGTTCAGGGCGAAAGCGGACGTGGCTCCGACAAGCAGAGCCATGACGGCAAGCGGGGTCTTCATGCAGGCTTTTAAGACAGGCCAAAAGGGTGGGGGTTGCAAGGCGAACCCCCCGTTTTCCCCCTAGGGAAAGCCGAGGCCGAGGGCTTACTTCTTGCCCTTAGGCGCGGCGGCTACCGCGGCCGGCCAGTCGTCGGTCCGGAAGGGGGAGGCAGGCAGGCCGGCGCCGTTGGCGAGGCTGTATTCCGGCCAATCCTTCCAGGCATAGCGGACGGCGGCAGGCTTGGCGACTTCGCCGCTGCTGACGACGACGGTCTCGCCGACGATCTTCGCCTCGGCCGCCTTCCACTGCTTGTCTTCACCGGCGATCTGGAAACCCGTGAGGGCGCCGCCGTTCATGGACTTCAGTCCGCCGTTCGTATGCTTGAAGGAGACCGTGATCGCGTTGCCGCTGATCGAGGAGCCGGCCGGGAGCGGGCCGCTGATCGCGGCGACGTTCTGGCCGTAGACCGTGCCGAGGGCCCAGAAGGAGAGGCGCTTGCCGACGTCCTGCTTGTTCTTCGGGTGGATGTCCTTGGCGTCGCCGAGATCGATCGTGATGGCCATGCCGGTCTTCGGGAGTTCCAGCGTCTTCATCATCGATTCGCGGACGCGGGGCCAGCCTTCGCCGGCCGCGGTGTAGTTCGGAAGCTGGACCCAGGCGAACGGGACTTCGTCGTTCCACAGCGTGCGCCAGCTCGTGACGAGTTGGGAGAGCTGCTTGTGGTAGAGACCCGGGTTGCCGGCGTTGCCTTCGCCCTGATACCAGAGCATGCCGCGGAGCGTGTAGGGGGCGAGGTTGACGACCTTGCCGTTGTAGAGTCCGGCGGGTCCGCCCTTGAGCTTGCGCATGGCCAGCGGATTCTTCGGCGCCGGGGTCACGAAGGGCGTACCGTTGGCCTTGGCTTTGGCGACAGCGGCTTTCCAGATGTCCGTCTGCTTCTGGAAGAGTTCGGGCGCCTTCTTTTCATCAAAGGCCAGATAGTCCTTCAGCTTCGCGTCATAATTCGCCTTCGTTTCCGAGTCGGAAGACTGCGCCTCGGCGGAGATCCAGGACTCGATGACCGTGCCACCGATGGAGGTGTTGATCAGGCCGACCGGCACGCCGACTTCGCGGTGGATTTCGCGGCCGAAGAAGTAAAGCGTCGCGGAGAAGCCGCCGACGGTGTCGGGCGAGCATTCCTGCCAGAGTCCTTTGCCTTCGGCGGCGGGGGACGCGGAGTGGGTCGAGGACTCGCGATAGTGCCGGATGAGCGGTAGTTTGGCGCGCGCTTGCTCGGTCGGGAAGTGATTGGACGATTGCACGGTCATCGCCATGTTGGACTGGCCGGAGCCGAGCCAGACTTCGCCGACGAGCACGTCCTGCACCTCGAGCTTATGGCCGTCCTTGCCCGTGACGGTCAGCGTGCGGGGTTCGGCGGAGGCCTTGAGGGCGTCGAGTTTCAGCATCCACTTACCGTCGGCGTCCGCGGTGGCGGACTTCGACTGGCCGGCGAAGGCCACGGTCACCGTCTCGCCGGCGTCGGCCCAACCCCAGACCGCCACGGGCTTCTCGCGCTGGAGGACCATGTGGTCCGAGATCGGCGCGGCCAGGCGGAAGCCGGCGGCCAAGAGGGAAGAGCAACCGACCAGGACGGCCAGCAAGATGGGAAGGAAGCGAGGGGTGCGCATGCTTATCTAACATCTGAAATCCGCCTAGGTTGCGAGAATAGACCTGAGAACAAGGGGTAGGGGCAGGGGTGGGGGTAGGGGTAGTGAACAACTACGATGCAACGACGCAGAATCTGCGAATGCGTCCACCATGCAGTATGGTTCTGGCCCTTGGGTCGCGGATTTCTGCCAACCCCAACCCCTATCCCTGCCCCTACCCCTAAGTCGTCTCCACTAAGCCAACAACTTCTTCACGACATGGCAGGGCTCGACGCCGGTGAGGCGGAAGTCCAGGCCGGCGTTGCGGAAGGTGAGTCTTTCGTGGTCGACGCCCAGGCAATGGAGAATCGTCGCCTGCAGGTCGGGTACGCGGACCTCGTCCTTGACGATGTTGAAGCCCATCTCGTCGGTCTCGCCGATCGTCTGGCCGCCCTTGATGCCGCCGCCGGCCATCCACATGGAGAACGCCTGCGGGTGGTGGTCGCGGCCTTGGCTGCGGCCGAGCGAGACGCTGGATTCGACCATCGGGGTGCGGCCGAATTCGCCGCCCCAGACGACGAGCGTGCTGTCGAGCAGGCCGCGGCGTTTGAGGTCCTTGACGAGCGCGGCGGAGGCCTTGTCGGTCTTGGCGCAGTTGTTACGCACGTTGCCGGCGACGTCGCTGTGCGCGTCCCAGCCTTCGTTGTAGATGTTGATGAAGCGGACGCCGCGCTCGACCATGCGGCGGGCGAGCAGGCAGGCGCGCGCGAAGGACGGCACCTTCGGATCGCAGCCATAGAGTTCGAGGGTCTCCTTGCTCTCGGAAGAGAGGTCCATCAGGTCGGGTGCCGACGACTGCAGGCGGTAGGCCATCTCGTAGTTGGCGATGCGCGTGGCGATCTCGCTGTCGCCGTCGAGGCGGAGGCGGCGGTCGTTCATCGCGTTGATGAGCCCGATGGTGTCCTTCTGCGTCGCCGGGTCGATGCCCGCGGGCGTGCCGGTGTTGAGGATGGCGTCGCCGGTGTTGCGGAAGCGGGTGCCCGCGTAGGAGCTCGGCAGGAAGCCGCTGCTCCAGCAGGCCGCGCCGCCGCTGATGCCGGAGCCGGTGCTCATGACCACGAACGACGGGAGGTCCTTGGCTTCGGAGCCGAGTCCGTAGGTGATCCACGAACCCATGCTCGGCCGGCCCGGCTGCGAGAAGCCGGTGTTCATGTAGATCTGGGCGGGCGCGTGGTTGAACTGCGTCGTGCGGCAGGACTTCACGATGGCGATGTCGTCCGCGATCGAAGCGATGTGCGGGATCATCTCCGAGAGCTCGGCGCCGGACTGGCCGTGGCGGGCGAACTTATAGCGCGGTCCGAGCACGGCGGCGTCGGGACGGATGAACGCGTAACGTTGGCCGTTGATGATCGAGGGCGGGAGGGGTTTGCCTTCCAGCTTGGCCAGCTCGGGCTTGTAGTCGAAGAGTTCGAGCTGCGACGGTGCGCCGGCCATGAACAGGTGGATGACCGCCTTGGCCTTGGGCGGGTGGTGCGGCAGGCCGGACATCTGGCCCGAACCGGCGGCGGCGAGGCGGCCCATGGCGCCGTCGGCTACGAGGGAAGCGAGGGCGATCTTACCGACGCCGAGGGCGCATTCCTGAAAGAAGTATCGGCGGGTGACGTTGGGGCGGGACATGGCGGAAGGAGGATGGAAGATTGAGGATGATAGATGGATGATGGACGATGGCAGATGACAGATGGCAGAGGACAGATAGCGGGAGATGTATGAGTTTTTTGTCCGTTTTGGTGATTATCGGTCTGTCATCTGTGATCTGTCATCCGTCATCTACTCTTCACGGATGCACGATGCTCTCGTCGAGGTTGAGGGCGGCGCGGGCGAGGGCGGTCCAGACGTCCTTGTCGGCGACCTTGCGGGCGCGCTGGGCGTCGACGAAGGCCTGCATGGTCTTCGTCTCATCGGGCGCCGGCGGGCGGGTGACGCAACGACGGAGGATGAAGGCGATGCGGCCGGCGTCATCGGAGGCCGCCGTCATGGCCTTCGCTCCGAGGGCGCGGGCCGCTTCCATGAACATCTCGTCGTTGAGCAGGGTGAGGGCTTGGAGCGGGCTGTTCGAGACGTCGCGGCGGGCGATGCACGCTTCGCCGGTGGGCGCGTCGAAGGTCGTGGCCATCGCGAACGGGGCGGTGCGCTTGATGAAGGTGTAGAGCGAACGACGGTAGCGGTCTTCGCCTTCGCTGGGCTTCCACTCGATCTTGCCGTAGGCCCCTTCGCTGGTGACGCTGGCGGGCTGCGGCGGATAGACGCCGGGTCCGCCCATCTTGAACGAGATCAGGCCGGCGGCCTGGAGCGCGCCGTCGCGGATGACCTCGGCGTCTAGGCGGAAGCGGCTGCCACGGGCGAGGAGGAGGTTCTCGCGGTCTTTCTCGGCGAGCTCGGGCGTCACGCGCGAGGACTGGCGGTAAGTGGCGCTGGTGACGATCAGGCGGTGCAGTTTCTTCATCGACCAGCCGGTGCGCTGGAATTCCACCGCAAGCCAGTCGAGCAGCTCCGGGTGCGTCGGGGCTTCGCTCTGGTAGCCGAAGTCCTCGAGCGAGACGACGAAGCCACGGCCGAAGAAGGCCTGCCACTGTCGGTTCACGGCCACGCGGGCGGTCAGCGGATTCTCAGGCGCGAAGAGCCAGCGGGCGAAGGTCAGGCGGTTGGCCGGGGCGTCCTTGGGCAGACCGGGCAGGAAGGCGGGGACGCCGGGCTTCACTTCTTCGCGCGGGTTCAGGTATTCGCCGCGGTGATAACGCACGGTTGTCCGAGGGTTGGAGGCCGGGCGCTCGCGCATGACGAGCGTGGGCTGTCCGCGCGGGATGCGCTTACGCAGGGCGGTGAGGGCCTTGGCGTGCACGGCGACTTCGGGGGCGGTCTCGAGGAAGCGCATGCGCAGGGCATCCCGATCCTGCGGAGCGGCACCGGCGAGCATGGCTTCGATCGCCGCGGGGTGACCGGTGGCGGTGGCCTGCTCGTCGGTGGTGACGGAGAGGCGGAAGTGTCCGAGCGAGCAGGAGAAATGTTTTTCGAAAAGCATCTTCAGCGTCCAGCCGGCAGGGAGGTCGGTGGGCTTGGCGAAACGGAAGACGGCCGTCTGGCGCTGGCCGTAGCCGCCCAGCACCTGCCAGCCGCTCGACATCTCGCCGTCGAGCGCGGCGGAAGCGTTGTTCTTCTTTCGGGCGGCCTTGCCCTTGGCCTTGGCTTTGGCCTTGGGCGCGGCGGCGGCGTCGCTGATGCGATCTTCCTCTTCGTCATTGGTCGCGAAGGCTTCGCCGAATTCGAGCCGCTGGTTACCTTGCCAGGCTTGGAGTTCGCTGAGGAAGAAGCCGCCGAGCGGTCCCTCGTAGTTGGTCAGGCCCGGGCCGTCGTTGGGCAGGGAAGGGTGGTCGGCGACTTCAAGCCGGATTGCCGTGACGCCTTTATGGGCGCGATCGAACGTGAGGTCATAGACGTCGCTCTTGCTGCTGTCGCCGCCGCCGAGGATGAAGCCGTCGGGCTGGACCTCGAGTTTCGGCATGGTGGTCGTGAGCTTGGCCGGGCGGAGCACTTCCCACTTGGAGGCTTTGGGCGCTTCGGCGGCGATCCACGCGTCGACCTTGGGGTCGAGGGCGGCGACGCCGCCGGGGAACTTGCCGGGCAGGGATTCTTCGGCGGCGGCGATCTTACGCGCGTGCTCGGCGACCTGCGCGGCGAGGTCGGCCGGCGGAATATGATAGGTCGGTTCGTCGGCGTTGTTCAGCAGCGCCATGACGCCGAAGTAATCCGTGTGCAAGATCGGGTCATACTTGTGCGTGTGGCACTGCGCGCAGTTCATCGTCAGGCCCATCCAGGCCGCGCCGGTGGCACCGACGCGGTCGACCATGGAGTAGAAGCGGTATTCGTTGGGGTCGGCTCCGCCTTCTTCGTTGAGCATCGTGTTGCGATGGAAGCCAGTGGCGATGTGGTCGTCGGGCGTGGCGCCGGGGAGGAGGTCGCCGGCGAGCTGCTTGATGCCGAACTGATCGTAGGGCAGATCGGCGTTGAGGGCCTTCACGACCCAGTCGCGGTAAGGCCAGATCGTACGCGGGCGGTCCTTCTCGAAGCCGTTGGTGTCGGCGTAGCGGGCGAGGTCGAGCCAGCGGCGCGCCCAGCGTTCGCCATAGCGCGGTGAAGCGAGGAGGCGGTCGACGAGTTTCTCGTAGGCTTCGGGCGACTTATCCTGGACGAAGGCGTCGGCCTCTTCGGGCGTGGGCGGCACGCCGGTGAGGTCCAGCGTCACGCGACGCACGAGGGCGTAGCGGTCGGCTTCGGGCGAAGGCTTCAGGCCGGCCTTCTCGAGTCGCGTGCGCACGAAGGCATCGATCGGGTGGACGCCGGCCTGCGGCACGGGCGCCTGCTTAGGCGCGGAGAAGGCCCAGTGTGGTTGGTAGACGCCGCCTTCGGCGATCCAAGCACGCAGGGTCGCCTTGTCCTTCGCGGAGATCGGCTTCTTCGCCTCAGGAGGCGGCATGATGTCGTCCGGATCTTCGGAGAAGATGCGATGGATGACTTCGCTTTTGTCAGGCTGACCCGGGACGATGGCGACTTCACCGGACTTGCCTTTGCCGTAGGCGGATTCGACGAGGTCGAGGCGGAGTTTTCCTTTGCGCGAATGCTCGTCCATGCCGTGGCAGGCGAAGCAGTGCTGGGCCAGGATCGGCCGGACCTCACGGTTGAAGTCGACGGCGGACGCGGTGGCGGCAGACGCGAGAAGCAGGAAAGCGGACGGAAAGCGCGGCATGGGTGCGGGGGTGAACGGTCGGGGGTGCGACAGACTAAGATAAGACACTCTAGACCGTCCGGGGTTGCGAGCAATTAGCAGGTAGGGTTTGGCGGTTGCGGGCCCATGATAGGTGGCTAATTTCGCGATGTCGTGCCCCGCTTAGCCCTCATTTTCTGTCTTATCGCCGTAGGGGTGTCCGCCGCTGACGGCCCGAAGTTGGGCGATGGCTCGCAGCAGAAATGGCGGCAGGCGCTGGGCTCCCCGAGGTCGCCTTTCGGTCAGGTTGGTCCGGCGGAGCTGGTCGAGTCCTTCGACACTCCGGATTTCCGGGCGCAGCTGTTCCGCCAGCGTACTGGTCCGGAGACCTGGCAGCGGATTCTTCTCCTGAAGCCCCTGCGGCTCGAGGCACGGACCGGCGGAGTCGTCGTGCCTTTCTATGACCCCGATCGGATGTGCGGTTATGATCTGCGGACGAAGCAACGGCTCGGACCGGAGCGGAATACGGCTTTCTTCGGCCTGCACCTCGTGCGGCAGGGCTACGTCGTCGCCGCGGTCGAGGCTTACCCGTTCAACCTGCTGACGCCGGAGGAGCAGAAGGCGAGCAAGGGTGGGATGGGCGTCTGGCGTGACGCCGCCGCCAAGCTCGCCAGGCAGGAGCCCGGATGGACGGGCATGGGTAAGCTCACCCATGACACGCTCCTGGCGGCCGATCTCCTGGCGGCGGATGCGCAGGTCGACTCGGCTCGTCTCGCGGTGATGGGTCATTCGCTCGGCGGCAAGATGGCCTTCTACGCCGGCTGCCTGGATCCGCGCTTCAAGGCGATCGTCGCGAGCGATTTCGGCCTGGCGTGGGATTCCTCCAATTGGGGCGACGCCTGGTATTTCGGCGACAAGCTGAAGGCCATGCGCGCGGACTGGCTTTCGCAGGAACAGTTGCTCGCATTCTATGCTCCGCCGTTCTTCCTGATCGCCGGACAATACGACAGCGAGGCGACGTGCGGCCCTTTGTTGGACGCGGCCCGCAAGACACGGGAGCTCACGGGCCGGGCAGGCGGCATCGAGATGTTCGACCATCATTCCGGACACCAGCCGACTTGGCCGTCCTTGAAGGCCGCCTATGTCTGGCTGGCACGCCGGATGGACATGCCCGCGCCTGATTTCGCGTATCTCGACCAGCTGGCCCGCGAGCAAGCGAAGTCCGCCAAGTAGGCGCTCACTTCTTTTTCTTCTTCGCGCCGGCTTTGCCGGCTTCCGCGCCGAGCGCCGGGCCGTTGTCGGCCGGCAAGGTGCGATGCCAGGCGAGCACCGCGGCCGTGAGGCGCGCGACGACGGCCGGTTCTTTCGCCGCGAGGTCGGTCGTTTCGCCCTGATCCTTGGCGAGGTCGTAGAGCAGCGGCTTCGAGCCGTCATATTCGCAAAGCAGTTTCCAGTCACCGTCACGGACGGCGAGATCGGGCTGCGGCACGGCGAGGGCGGGGAGCCAGACTTTCCGTTCCGGGGGGCGACGCCAGAAGATGGGGCCAGGGTGGGAGGCCGGCGCGCGTCCGAGCAGCGTGCCCGTCAGGTCGGCGCCATCGAGTCCCTCGGGCGCCTTCGCGCCCGCGAGGCGGGCCAGCGTGGGGGAGAGGTCCATCGCGGCGAAGACCGAGGTCGCATCGAGTGTGCCGACCTTGGCTTTGTCCATGAGTCCGGGCGCCCAGACGACGAGCGAAGAGCGGAGGCCGCCTTCGAAGAGCTGGGACTTCTTGCCGCGGAATGGTCCGGCGCTGCCGGCGCCGGGTTCGGGTCCGTTGTCGGAGCAGATCACGAAGACCGTGTTATCGCGTAAGGCGGCATCGCCGCGGACGCGTTCGAAAAGGCGGCCAAGCTGGCGATCCATCTCCTCCAGCACGGCGAGGTAAATCTGGTGTTTTTCCGGCGACCATTTCTCGAGCGGAGGGAAGTAGGGGCTGTGGACGTCGTCGGGCCAGAGGTCGACGTAGAAGGGCTGCTGTTTCGCCGCGGCAGCGTCGATGAACCTGAGGGTCGCGTCGGCGTAGCCGGTCGTGATCTCGGTGCGGTTCATCCAGGTCACCGGGCCGCCGAGGCGTTCGGCGTCGGCCCAGATCTTCTTCGGCTCCTTGTCGCCGGGCTTGAGCGTGAGCGGGAGGAGCTTCGGTCCCATGCCCTCGAAGTTGGTCAGCGACGCATCGTAACCGTAGGCCGTGATCGCGGGGGCGTCGTCGACGTCGCGCTGGCCGCCGAGGTGCCATTTGCCGAAGTGTCCGGTGGCGTAGCCGGCGGACCGCAGCGTACGGGCGAGCGTCGGAGCCTGCGGGTCGAGCCACTGCGCGTTGCCGCGGCGGGTGTTCTCGGCGCGGTTATCCAGGAAGGAGTTGATCCGCCAGCGCTGTGGGTATTGGCCCGTCACGAAAGCGCAGCGGGAAGGGGAGCAGATCGGCGAGTTGACGTAGAACTGGGAGAAGCGGAGGCCTTCGGTGGCCAGCCGGTCGATGTTCGGCGTCTTCGCCTCCGTGTTGCCGAAGCAGGAGAAGTCGCCCCAGCCCATGTCGTCGATGAGCACGAAGACGATGTTGGGCTTCGTCGATTCCGTCGCCCCCAGGAGCAGGGCGGAGGCGAGCAGGCAGAGGAAGCGCATGGCTTAACGCACGCCGGAGGGCACGGCATCCTTCACCAGTTCGGCGAGCCGAGCGCGCATGGCCTTGACGCGTTCCGGCTGGGCTTCGGCGAGGTTCTTGGCTTCGGAGGGATCGGCGGAGAGGTCATACAACGCCACGGCCTCGTATTTCCCGGCGGCTTTCTTGCCTTTCTTCTTTCCGGTCGGCGCGACGTCGGCGGCGCCGCCGTCGACGATCAGCTTCCAGTCGCCCATCCGGACCGCGGCGCGGGAGGGGCCTTGGGTCGATACCGAGAGAATGGCGTCGTGGGGCGAAGCGGCCTGCTTCGTCAGCATCGGCCAGATGTCCAGGCCGTCGACGGGCAGTTTCTGTTCGAGGGAGCCACCGGCCTGCTTGATCAGCGTCGGATACCAGTCGACCATGTGCATCGGCTGGCGGATGCGCTGTCCGGCCGGAATGTGGCCCGGCCACGTGGCGAAGGCCGCGGCGCGGGTGCCGCCTTCGAAGATCGAGCCTTTGAAGTCGCGGAGCGGGGTGTTGTCGCCCGGCGACGGTCCGCCGTTGTCGCTCGAGAAGACGATAAGCGTATTCTCCAGCCGGCCGGCCTGCTTGAGCGCCGCTTCGATCTGGCCGATGGCTTCATCGACCGCGGCGAGCATGCCCGCGAGCTTCTGGCGATTACCCTTCAGGTGAGCATAGGGCTTGAGATAGCTATCCGGGACTTGGAACGGGCTGTGGACGCCGTTGAAGGGCACGTAGAGGAAGAGGGGTTTGGATTGATCGCCTGTCGCGATGACCTTGCAGGCTTCCTTGGCGATCAGGTGCGTCGTGTAGCCTTCTTCCTTGAGCGACTCGCCGTTGCGATACCAGTCGAGCTTGTTCATCCGTTCATGGGTGAAGTAATCGAGCATCCCGAAGAAGTGGCCATACTGGTGATCGAAGCCGCGGGCGTTGGGCTGGTAGGCTTTCTCGAATTCACAGAGGTGCCACTTCCCCGTGAGCGCGGTGCGATAGCCGGCCGAGCGCAGGGCATCGGCCAGCGTACGTTCGGCGAGCGGCAGACCCCAGCCGGCCCCCGGCGAGACGATCGTGTAGACGCCGGTATGCGTCGGGTAGCGACCGGTCAGCAGGGTGGAGCGGGTCGGCGAGCAGACCGGCTGGACATAGTGGTTCTCGATGATCGCGCCGCTCTGGGCGAGACGGTCGATATTCGGCGTCTTGATCTCCTTGCCGCCGTTGAAGCCACAATCGGCGTAGCCCAGGTCATCGATCAGGAAGAAGACGATGTCGGGCTGCTTGGCTGCTTGGGCGCATAGGTTGAAGCAAAGCCAAGAAAAGAGCAGGGCGTAACGCATGGGGTGGCGTAAGGCTTACCCCCGGCGCTCCGAGTTGTCAAAAGGCTTAATGCCAGAGCGGCTCGGCCTGCGTCTTGCTCCATGCTTCCCATCGCTCAATCAAGGTCTTGGTCAGCTCTGGGTGACTCGCGGAGACTTCCCTTTTTTCGGAAGGGTCGGTTTCCAGGTCATAGAGTTCCCAGCGGGGTCCGCCCTTGAAGAGTTTCCACTTCCCGGATCGCAAGGCGCCGCTCTTGCCGACTCGCCAGTAAAGCGTCTCGTGGAGCGGTCCGGCCTCAGGATTCGCCAGCAGGCTGCGCAGGTCCTTGCCGTCGGCGTTGGTCGGAGCCGCGACGCCGGCGGCGGCGAGGGCCATGGCGGTGAGGTCGGTGGCGATGACAGGCGTCTTGATGACCGTTCCCGGCTTCGTCACGCCGGGCCAAGTCACCGCATAGGGCACGCGGATGCCGCCTTCAAGCAGCTGCCCTTTTTCGCCGCGGTGAGGATGGTTGCTGGACGTAAGCTCACGCGTGGGGCCGCCATTATCGCTGAGGAAGACGATGACCGTGTTCTCGGTCTGGCCGTTGGCGTCGAGCTTGGCCAGGAGCTTGCCCACGGATTCATCGAGGTGCGTCAGCATCGCGGCGAAGATCCGCCTTTGCACGTCGGGGATATCCTTGAAGCGGGCCATGTGGGCATCGGTTCCCTGCATCGGGCTGTGGACGGCGTTGTAGGCGAGATAGAGGAAAAAAGGTTGCTCCTTCGTGCGGTCAAAGAACTCCATCGCCTCGCGCGTGAACGCATCGGTGAGATTACTCGGTTCCTCGATGGCCTTATCGCCGCGCATCATCGGGTTGTCTTTATTGTATTCCGGTTCGTCGGACTTCAGGTGGTCGCTCTGGATCAGGCGGCCATCCGGTGAGGTCCAGCGCCCCATGGCGCCATCGGGTAGGTTCTTCCGGCGCAGCCAGGTCGTATTGCCCTTGCCGATTACGGGCTCGAAGTAGCGGCCTTCGTGGAGGAAACCGAAGAAGTCAGCGAAGCCTCGCTGCTGCGGGTGGAAGGGGGCGGTGCCGCCCAGGTGCCATTTGCCGACAAGGCCCGTGTGATACCCGGCGGTGCGCAGGCGATCGGCGATGGTCGGTACGCCGACGGGCAGTCCGATGCCAGGCTCCAGGTTCTTGCTGCCGATCGGGTTGAACTCGAAACCAAAGCTCGTCTGGTAACGGCCGGTCAGCAGCGCGGCGCGGGAGGCGGCGCAGAAAGGAGCCGTGACGTAGCCATCCGTGAAGCGAGCGCCCTTGGCGATGAGCCGATCGATGTTCGGCGTCGGGATGCCCTTGCCGCCATAGCAACCCAGCTCGCCGTAGCCTAGGTCGTCGGCGACGATGAACAGGATATTAGGCTTCTTCGTTTCCGCCGCCAGAAGCGGAAGCAACGAAGTGAGCAGCAGGCTGAGGAAGGTGAGCGGCTTCATCGGGATATACGCCGAAATTATCAACGTAGGCCCTCGCTTGGCTACGCGCAATTCAGGCGCGTAGGTTCCGATTTTCGGCAATTTGCAGGGGCAGATTCTCAGCGCTCCACCGGCAGCCACTGCACGGCGTCGACGATCACATGTCCGTCAGTGCCGGCATTGGAGATTTCGACCCAGCCGGCCTGTCCGGCGCTGATTTCAAAGGTGCCGACGACATGGAAGAGGCCGTCGACGGAGGGCTTGAGTTTCTGGTTCACGAGGACCTTGGACTCGCCCTTGGCGTGATGGATCGTGACCGGGACGTTCGTGGCGCGGTTGCCGTTGATGCTGTAAGAGACTGCGACGCGGTAAGAGCCCGCGGCGGGCAGGGCGGGGATGAAGCGTGCGGTCATCGCGCCCTTCTCGGCGTTGCCGTCATGACGATAACCGTCGCCGACATAGCGAGGGCTGGTGTGACCGGTGGCTTCGAAGCCCTTGAGCGCGGCGGCAGCGTCATCCACGACGACGCCCGGAAGCTTCGCCTTGTCCACGCCATGGGCACCGCCCGTCGCGGCGGCGGGGATGAAGTCGAGGACCTGGCCTGCGGCGAGGAGGCGTTCCTTGAGCGCGCCATAGTCGACGGCCTGGACGGTGGTGCCGCGCTCGATGGCGAGGCCGGCGGCGGTGGCGGCGGACTGGCCCATGACCATGAAGACCGGCTCCATGCGGATCGAGCCGTAGGCGATGTGGCTGGCGCTCAGGCAGACCGGCACGAGCAGGTTGGTGCATTCGGACGCGCGCGGGCGGATGCTCCGGTAGCTGACCGGGTAGGGCTTGCTGCCGACCTGGACGTCGCCTTCGTTGCGCACGAAGCCTTCCTTGGTCACGAAGCGCTGGATGTGGTGGGAGTCCATATTGTAGGCGCCCATCCCGACGGAGTCATCGATGACTTCGGTCCGGCGGCAGTTCTTCTCGGACATCACGTAATCAGAGACCATGCGGCGGGCTTCGCGGACGTAAAGCTGGCGGGGCCAGTTACCGTTGTCCTTGAACTCATCTTTCGCGAGGCCGAGCTTCTGGAAGGCCAGGCGCATCTTCTCCGGCACGCGCGGGTGATGGGCGTAGGTCCACATCAGGCCCTTCTGCCAGTCTTCGTGGGCCTGCCAGATCTTGGCGCGGGTGGCGTAGTCGGCCTCGGCGTAATCCCAGTTCTGGCCGATGAAGTCGGTGCTGATGGCGAAATTGTTGTTCGTGTCCGTCTTCCGGTTCGGCATCGGCGTCGGGGCCCAGGAGTTACGGTCTTCGCCGGCCTCGACGTTGCGGAGCGCGAGCTCATACCAGCGCTCGTCGTAGTTGGCCGGCTTCTCCCAGTCGCGGCGGTTCTCCGGGACGTCCGTCGTGCACATGCGGAAATTATAGGCCTGCACCTTGCGGTCGCCGGAGCCGTCTGGTCCTGGGATTTCCTTTTCGATGCCAGGCAGCAGGCCGCTGGAGGGATCGCCTTTCTTCACGTAGGGGTCGACGTTGACCTTGAACTGGTGGGACTTCGCGTGGCCGACCTGCACGCCGTTGAGCGTCTCGCCGTAGGTGGCGTTGGCTTCGCGGCCGACGTGGTAGCTGACGCCCGCCTTGGCCATCAGGTCGCCTTCATAGGTCGCGTCGATGAACATCTTGCCCGAGAACTCCCGGCCGCTTTCCATGACGATCTTCACGATACGCGTGCCGTCCTTGACCACGCCCTTCTTCAGGTCGAGGCGTTCGCCGAAGACGACGGTCACCTTATCGCCGGCTGCCTTGAGCATCCGGTCATAGAGCGCCGAAGCCACGTGTGGCTCGAAGGTCCACATCGTGCCTTCGTCGGCGGCGTTGCCGTGGGGACGGCGCGAGAAATAGTCGGCCCGGGTCTGGTGGACCCACTTCGCGGAATCGGCGTAATGCGTGCCGATGCCCGTGTAGAATTCCCGGGAGAGGCCACCGATGGCCTTCTTGTTGCCGATGTCCGTGGCGCCGAGGCCGCCGGTGGTCAGGCCGCCGAGGAACTTCGTGGGCTCGATGAGCACGGCCGTGCGGCCTTCGCGGGCCGCCTGGATGGCCGCGGTGATGCCGCCGGAGGTGCCGCCGTAGATGACGATATCCTGGGCGGGGAGGGCGGCGGTGAGGCCGAGCAGGGACAGCAGCAGGGAACGCATGGGGGTTGGGCTGATGTCAGCAGGTCCCGATGGCCCTGCAATCCCGTTCCGAGGCTTAGCGACCTAGTGCAGGCTTGAGCAGCGGGGCCAGCTTCTGGGCGTAGACTTCGTAGCCAGCCAAGGATAGGTGGATGTTATCAGGAGTGAAGAGCGCCTGTTTGATCGTGCCGTCGGCGTTGAGGAAGTCTTTCGTCAGGTCGAGCACCTTGACCTTAGGGTCGGCCCCGAGGTTCAGTTTCTCGATCTCGGCGTTGGTCAGCAGGATGTCTTCGTAGAAGCGGACCTTCGGGGCGTGGCAAGGTAGGATCTTCGCGACGACCACGTCGGCCTCGGGGAATTTCTCGCGCAGGTTGGCGAGGCAAGCCTTCACGCCTTGGGCGGCGGCGGTCACGCCGGTCTCGGGCGTGAAGAACATGTTGTTGTTGCCGATCATCAGCACGATGACCTTCGGCTTTAGGCCTTCGACGCCGCCGTGGTCGAGACGCCAGAGCACATTCTGGGCTTTGTCGCCGCCGATACCGATGTTGATCGTCTTGGTGTCCGGAAAGGCTTTGCGCCAAGCGGCATTGAGCACGCCCTTGTCGAGCGGGCTACCCCACTGCTGGGTGATTGAGTCACCGACGAGCAGCACGTCGCATGGGCCAGCGTTCTTCTGGACGTAAGCGACCAGCTTCGCGTGCGTATCGACCCAGCTAGTGCCGCCCCAGGAGCCGGCGGACGGCACGGCGGGCCAGAGGTGTGGCAGGTGTTTGTTCACCTCGCGGCCTGGCCGGCGTTCGAACTCTGGCTTGGCGATGAAGGCGCTTTCCTCCGCCGAGAGCGGCCAACCCGTCGGCTGAGGGTCCGCCGGCTTGTGCGCGTATTCGAGGCCTAGGAGCGGAGCGGCCAGCAGCATGTAGAGGGCGCGGCGCATGGCGAAAGGTCTCAGCGCGCCTGGTAGCCCTGCCAGAGCCACTCCAGGGCGGCGGGCAGGAGTTGGGGGCGGGCGTTGCCGATACCGTGGCCGGAATCCTGGCAGAAGTAATACTGGTAGGGGTAGCCCTTGGCCTTGAGGACCTTGGCCATGCGGTGGTTCGCCTCGACCCAGTCATGCATGCCGTCGCGCATGACGTTGGGGTTGTAGTTGTCGCGGTCGCCGACGGCCATGTACAGGCGGATGGGCTTGCGCTCGCTCTGCGGGATCAGGGTCTCGTGGAAATCCCAGGCGCCGCCCGGGGTCTTCGGGTCGAAGGGCCACTGCTGGTTGACGAACGTGCCGGAGAGCGTGAGCACGCGACGGAACCATTCTGGGTGATACCAGGCCATGATCAGCGCGGCCGAACCCCCGGAGCTCGTGCCCATCGTGGCGCGGCCTTCGGGGTCATTCGTGAACTTCACGCCGTAGTTCTTCTCCACGAGCGGCAGGACCTCGTGCTGGATGTATTCCGCGTAGAGGCCGGACATATTGTCGTATTCCTTGCCGCGCTCGTGGCCCTGGGCGTCGCCGCCGCCGTTGGCGATCTGCACCATGATGAGGGCGGGGATGCGCTTCTGGGCGATGAGGTTGTCGAGGATGCGCGCGGTGTTGAGGTCCGGCTTGCCGAGGCCGGGGCCGTCGTGCGTGACGAGCAGAGGGGCGGCGGTACCCGGGACGTATTGCGCCGGGACGTAGACCGTGATGGTGCGCTTGTAGTCGATGGTATGCGTCTTGACGATGAGGGTCTTGGGGTTGTTCGGATCGGGGATGCCGAACTCCTCGCGCGCGATGCCGGGGTTGAAGCGCTGCGTGGTCTTCGAATCGATCTGGAACTGCTGGATCTTGCCCTGCGGCACGCCTTCGACGGCTTTGGTCTCCGGGGCGGCGACGTAGGTCGGGCCCACGAGGTAGTTGCCGTCGGCGAGCGAAGTCTTGTCGCCGAGCTTCACGAAGGCCGGCGCGCCCGGGGCATCGAACGCGCGCGTCGGCGGCGTCGGGCGGGCCTGTTTCTTGGGCGCCTGAGGGGCGGCCTTGGGCTTATCAGCCGCGGTGAGTGCCACCAGCGGAGCTAGCAGCAGGAGGGCGAGGAGGGGGCGCATGATTATAAGATAGGGGTAGGGGTGGGGGTAGGGGTAGGCTTTTACTTCTAGCCAACGGGTCAACCGTTCAACGGATCAACTTCCTATCTCCGGCTTACTTCGCCTTCTTCGCTGGGGCGTCAGTAGCCTTGGGCACGGGCACGCGGCCAACGGGGCGGCGGTTCTTGCCCTTCTGGTTTGTGGCGGAGTCTCCAATGTCCCCGCGCATCCGCTCCGCCAGGGCGCGCAGGCGCTGGGCGACTTCCGGGTGTTGGGCGATCACATCCTTCGTTTCGCCGACATCCGCCGTGAGATCGTAGAGCGCCTCGGGCAGAAGTGGCAGGTGAATTCGTGCAGAGGCTCTGGCCAACCGGCCAACTGATCAACGGATCAACTTTGTATCTCCGACTTACTTCGCCTTCTTCTTCGCTGCGCCTTTGCCGGCCTTGCCTTTGGGCTGTTCGGATAGAGTCAGCTTGGCGAGAGCGACATACTCGTCGGTCTGCTTCTGCCAGAGGTCGGCGAGTGCCTTGGCCTTCTCGGGCATCTTGGCGGAAAGGTCGAACTGTTCGGCGCGATCGGTGCTCAGGTCGTAGAGGGCCCAGGCGTCGCCCTTGGCGGCGACGAGTTTGAAGTCGCCCACGCGGATGGCCTTGTTCTCTTCGTGCAGCCACCAGAGGCTCGGGCGTTCGATGGTCACATCGGCTTTGAGCGCGGCCACGAGGCTCTTGCCAGGCGCGGCGGGGATGGGCTGGCCTTTCCAGTCGGTGGGCTTGGTCACGCCGGCGACTTCGAGGACGGTCGGGACGACGTCGATGACGTGAGCCGGGGTGCGACGGAGCTCGCCCTTGGCGGCGAGTCCGGCCGGCCAGTGGGCGATGAGGGGCGTGCTGATACCGCCTTCGTGCACCCAGGTCTTATGACGGCGGTGCGGGGTGTTGGCGGCGTTGGAGAAGCCGGGCCCGAGGCAGAGGTACGTCGCGGCGCTGCCCATCTCGGCCTGCGGGTCGTGGCCGCCGTCGCGCACCATGATCTCGGCGCTGGCGCCGTTGTCGGAGGCGAACAGGATGAGCGTGTTCTCGTAGGCGCCCATGGCCTTGAGCTGGGCGATGATGCGGCCGATCTCCGCATCCATGCGGTCGACCATCGCGGCGTGGATCGCCATCTTGGTGGCCTGGAAGCGGCGCTGTTCGGCGGTGAGCGAATCCCAAGGGAGCGGGCGGTTCACTTCATTCGGGCCGAGCTTGGCGATGGCGTCAGGGAAGGCGTAGGGCGGACCGACTTCAGGTTCGACCGCGGAGAGCGTCGTGTTCGTCAGGCCGAGTTCCTTCTGGCGGGCATGGCGGGAAGCACGCAGGGCTTCCCAGCCGGCGAGGTACTTGTCGCGATACTTGGCGATGTCTTCGGGCAGGGCGTGGAGAGGGAAGTGGGGGGCGATGAACGGCACGTAGTGGAAGAAGGGCTTGTCGGCATGGTTGGCCGCGTGATCCTTGAGGCAGTCGATGGCGTGGTCGGCCGTCGCGATGGTAGCGTAGTAACCTTTTTCATCGGCCGGGACCTTCACCGGCACGTCGTCGATCGAGTTGCCCTTGGCGCTGAAGAAGTTGCCTTGGTTGCGCATGTCGAGCGAGCGGTCGAAGCCTCCGGCGAGGACCGGGCCGTCGATGTGCCACTTGCCGCTATGGTAGCTGCGATAACCGGCCGGCTTAAGGAACTCGGGGAGCAGGCGCGCCCAGGACTGGCGGATGCCTTGGCCGCCGCCGCCGATGCCTGGGAGGGCGTCGCGGTGGATCTGCTGGGCGTAATAGCCGGACAGAAGGGCGGAGCGGGAAGGCCAGCAGCGGGCGGTGTTATAGAACTGGGTGAACCTGACGCCGTTCTTTGCCAGGCCATCAAGGTTCGGGGTCGCGATCTCGCTGCCGTAGCAGCCGAGGTCGGAGTAGCCGAGGTCATCGGCCAGGATCAGGACGACGTTGGGTCGCTGCGGGGCGGCGAGGGCCGTCAGCGTGGCGAACAACAGGGCGAACAGGGAGCGCATGGGGGTGAGGGGGAAACTACGGGGCAAGGGTGCCGAAGGGCAAAGACGGAAATGGGGTCAGACCCCATTAAGAGGGTCTGACCCCATTGAGGCCGGGCTGGGTTCGGGCTTACTTCTTGGCTGGGTTAGCGGTCTTTTTCTTCCGACCGGCCTTGGCTTTGGCGTCTTCGGCGGCGAGTTGCTCCTTGCTCGGGGGCGTCCACTCCGCCGGAGAGGGGTTGGCCACGCTGAGCGGGAAGGCGTCGTCGTAGGCTTTCATTTCCGCGCCGAGCCGTGCTTGGAGGCGACGTAAGGTTTCGGCGTGGGCCGGAATTTGGGCGAGGTTGGTCAGTTCGCGCGGGTCCTTCTCCAGGTCGAAGAGCTGGGTGCGGTCGACGAGCGGGTAGCGGATGAGCTTCCAGCGTCCGTCGCTGAAGGAGCGCATGCAGTCACGGTAGGCCAGGTAAGCCCCGTCGCGGACCGACGGTTTTTCGCCGCGGAGCACCGGCGTCAGGTCGAGGCCATCGACGCCGTCGGGCGACTTGGCGCCGGCCAGCGAGACGAAGGTCGGGAAGAGGTCCATCAGGTAGGTGAACGCGGCGCTGCGTCCGTGGGGGATGCCGGGTCCGGCGATGACCATCGGCACGTGCATGCCGCCAAACTCGTAGAGGTTCTGTTTGCCGAAGAGCCCGTGCTCGCCGAGCGAGAGGCCGTTATCGCCGGAGAAGACGATGATGGTGTTCTCCCACTGGCCGGTCTCCTTGAGGGCGGCGAAGATCCGGCCGACGTGGTGGTCCATTCCGGTCACGCAGGCGTAGTAGTCGGCGGTCTGTTGCCGGGTGTCTTTTTCCGTGCGTGGCCACGGAGCGAGGCGTTCGTCTCGCACCGCCATCTCCCCGTTGTCCCAAGGGTGTTGCGGCAGGAAGGCCGGCGAGAGTGCGATGCGGGCGGGGTCATACATCGCGTGGAAACGCGGTTCGGCCGAGCGCGGGTCGTGCGGGACGGGCGGGGCGAGATAGGCGTAGAAAGGCGCGGCGTCCTTGCGGGCGGCATGCTCCTTAAGGAAGCCGATCGTGCGGTCGGCTAGGCGCGCGCTCGCGTGGGCGCGATCGGTGGCGGGATCGCCCTCTTTCTTACCATCGTCGAGGATGCTGGTCTGGAACGTCTTCAGTCCCTCGGTGAACGCGTTGCCTCCTTTGCCCATGTGCCAAGTGCGATAGCCGGCCGCCGCCAGCACGCTGGGCAGGAAGGTCTGCGGGTCGTTCGCGCCGGGGCGGGCGGACTTCGCTCCCGGGATGCGCTGCCAGGAACGACCGGTCAGCATCATCGTGCGGCTCGGGGTGCAGACCGCGCCGATCATCGAACCTTGCGTGTAGGCCCGGGTGAACGTCATGCCGCGTGCGACGAGGGTATCGAGGTGCGGGGTGAGGAGTCCCGGAGCGCCGAGCGCACCCAGACCGTCGGCCCGGTGGTCGTCGGCGTGGATGTGCAGGATGTTCGGCCGCGCCGCCAAGAGCTGCCCGGCGAAGCAGGCCGAGAGCAGAAGAAAGAAAGCGCGCATGGAGCTTACTTCTTGGCCGGGGCCTTCTTGGCGGGCGGATTCTTGCCCTGGGCGCTGACGACCTTGGGCTTATCGATCTTCTTAGAACCGGAGGGGAGCACGGCTTGGTCGAAGGGCAGGAGGGCGCCGTCCGTCAGCTCCTTGAGCAGGACCCGCTTCACGTAGGTCTTATGCGGATTGCCGGCGTGCAGCTGGATGGCGATGAGGCCTTCGAGGGCGCGGCCCTTCTCGTCGTGGTCGATGAAGACCGAGGTCGTCTGGCCGTTGACCTTGTGCTCGAGGCGGTTGCCGCGGGCGATGACCGTGAACTCGTTGTACTGGGAGATGTCGGCCTGCACGCGCGGGCGTTCGCCGACCTGCCAGCGCTGGCCCGTCGGGTCCATCACCACGTCGACGCCGTTGTAGCCGAAGATGCCGCGGCCGCGTTCTTCGTAGGTCATCGCCGTATGGACGTCGGTCGGATGGACGTCGCACTGGTAGCCGAGGATCGTCCAAGGCGTCACTTCAGGCAGACGGCGGCTGCGATACTGCACGCCGGAGTTATTATCACCGACGACCTTGACCGTGGCGCGGATCTCGAAGTCCTTTACCTTGCCGTTCCAGATCAGGAACGAGTTCGTCTTCGGCTTGCCGACCTCGCTCGTGCCGACGATCACGCCGTCCTCCACGGCCCAGAGGCCGGGTTCGCCGTCCCAGCCGGAAAGGTCCTTGCCGTTGAAGAGCGGCGTGAAGCCGTCCTGGGCGAAGACGGGCAGGGTGAGCGCGAGGGCGAGGAGGGAGAGCAGGGACTTCATAGGGGTGGCGCGAAGATACAGTGCAAAGGTGCAAAAGTGCAAAGACGAAGAAAGGGACAGGGCAAGCCCTGTCCCTTTCGTGTTACCTGACTTGGGTCGCCTTAGAGGGCGAGGAAGACCAGCTCGCCCGCCTTGCTGTCGGGGACGATCAGCACGCCGGCCTGTTCGTCGAGGAAGTGGTCGGCGGCGGCCTTCAGGCCCTGGCCGAGTTCCTTGGGGGCGGAGCCATCGGCTTCATAGCGGGTGACGCGGCCGGTCATGACTTCGGAGACGTAGAAGCGGCCCTTGGAGTCGTGGACGATGCCGTCGCCGGAGCGGTGGCCCTTGGCGATGGTCTTCCACTTGCCCTTGTTGTACTCGAGCACGTCGCCGGTGAAGAACTCGGCGATGCGGATACGGCCGTTGGTCATGACGTCGATGCCGTTCGGGTTGAGCATCTTGGCGGTCGGGGCGATGACTTCGGTCACCTTACCTTCGAGCGTGACCTGGAAGACGCGGGCGATGACCGGGATGGCCTTGTGCTCAGCGCTGTTGATTTCGAAGAGCTTGCCGTCGGCACCACGCATCTTGGTGACCGCGCCCATGTCGGTGATGAGGACGCTCTTCTTGTCAGGCGAGACGACGACGTCGTTCAGAAAGGTGGGCGGGGTGGGGAAGGCGGAGGGTCCGGCGAGCAGGGTCTTCTTGCCCTTGGCGTCGATGGACCACACCTTATCGAAATCGGCGGTGATGAGCTGTTTGTCGACGAAGACGATGCCCTTCGGGTCATCCAGTCCTTCGGTGAGCACCGTCACCTTGTCGCCGTCGACCTTGACGATCTTGCCGTCACCGTCGCCCTGCTTGCGGGAGGTACCCATGAGGGTCACGTAATATTTTCTACCGAAGCCCTTGGTCACGCTCTCGGGCGTGGCGCCCACGGCGAGGTTACGCTGGACGGGGACGGCCTTGGCCGGAGCGGCGGCGGGCGCAGCGGCTTTGGCCGGTGCGGCGGGGGCGGTTTCCGGGGTCTGGCAGCCGACGAGGGCGAAGCCGGCGAGGAGGGCGAGCAGCGGGGTCTTCATAAGACCCTTATTTCCGCTTTCCCGCCGAGCGGAGTCAAGCGGTCAGCCGATGATCAGCCAGACCGCGGCGAAGGCCGTCAGCCAGGCCAGGACGGATTCGAAGGCATCCTGCTTGATGCGCTTCAGGATCTGCCAGCCGAGCACGATACCCGCGATCACCCCGGGCAGGAGCACCAGATTGGTCATAAGTGACGGTCCGGTGACGAGTCCGAGGTTTCCGCTGAAGGGGAGTTTGAAGAGGTTGATGAAAAGGAAGAAGCGGCAGAACACGCCGAGGTGCTCCTTTTTCTCCAGGCGCTGGGCCAGCAGGTAGACCGTCATCACCGGGCCGGCGGCGTTGGCGAGCATCGTGGCGATGCCCGCGATACCGCCCATACCCCAGGTGAAGGTGCGGTGGCGCGTGAGGGCCAGGAGCTGCTCGCGCCGATGATGCAGGACGACGTTGAAGGCGAGCAGGGCGAGGATGAGGACGCCGATGACAATGCGCGCGGAGCCGTTGTCGACTTGGTCGAGCAGGAACCAGCCGGCGAAGACGCCGACGACCGCCGCGGGAATCATCGGGATAATCTGTCGCCAGCTGCCGCCCTGGCGGTTGATGAGGTAGCCCATCAGGTCGGCGACGATGAGCATCGGTAGCACGATGCCCACGGAAGGCTTGGCGCCGAAGATCTTGGCCATGATGACGACGTTGAGCGTCGCGGTGCCGGCCAAGCCCGACTTCGAGAGCCCGATGCAGAGGGCACCGAAGAGCGCGAGCAGCAGGATCCACCCGTCGGCGGGCAGCAGGGTGTGGCCTTGAATCCAGTCGAGCATCGGCCGCAGTCAATCAGCGGACGACGCGTCGCTCCAGCCTGGTTTTCCTTCCGCTTGGCTTATCGCGGTGTCGCCGAACAGCCGGGGTCCGCTTTGGTGGGCAGCGTCGCGTTCCATTCCAGCGCGAGCTGGGTCAGGCGGGCGACGATCTCGGGGTGTTCCTTCGCCTGATTTTTAGCCACATCTTCGGCGCGATTTGCTGGCAGGTTGTAGAGTTCGGAGCGCTTTCCGTCGAAGGTGGTGACCAGTTTCCAGTCCCCCTCGCGCACCGCCAGGTCAGGCCAGTAGTCCGCTTCTCTCTTGTTGCCGCTGATGCGCCAGAAGATGGGCCGCGTGCGCCGAGCCGCTTCGCCTTTCAGGGCCGGCAGCAGATTCTCGCCGTCGATTACTTCGGGCGGGTTGATTCCGGCGATGGCGCAGAAGGTCGGGAGCAGGTCCACCGCCGTCAGCACGGTGGCGTCGTTTTTCAAACCAGCCGGCGCCCGGCCCGGCCAACGCACGATGAACGGCACGCGGACGCCGCCTTCGAAGAGGCTGGTTTTCTGGCCGCGCAATCCGCCGGTTTCGCCGACGTTGTAGTGGCCGCGATATTTCCCGGGGACGCCTTGGTCGTTCGCCTTGGGTTTCGCCGGGCCGTTGTCGCTGGAAAAGACTACCAACGTGTCCTGGGCGATGCCGCATCGCTCCAGCGCATCGAGGATCAGGCCGACCTTATCGTCGCCATCGGTGATGACCGCGGCGTAGACCTGTTGCCGGGGTTCGAGATGTTTCCACTGCGCCATGGCCTTGGCCGAGGGGCTGTGGGCCAGGTGGCTTTCGTGCAGCCACACGTTGACATAGAACGGGCGGTCTTTGTTCGCCTCTATGAACTTGATCGCCTGATTCGGAATATCATTTCCGTAGGGCCCGACTTTCGGCCCCGGCCCGTGATAGACGGCGGAGTCGTCAAAACCATAGTCCGCCATGGTCGGCGTGCCTTCGCCCAGATGCCACTTTCCGAAGTGTCCGGTGCGATAACCCGCAGTCTTGAGCATGCGGGCAATCGTGGGCGCCCGGGGGTCCAGCCAGTCGGGCATCTCCGGCGGCTTGGTGACGCCGAAGACCGTGTTGATGCCGAAGCGACCAGGGAAACGCCCCGTCATGGCCGCCGCTCGGCTGGGGGAGCAGACCGGGCTCAGGACGTTGAACTGCTGGAAGTCGATACCTTCG
>Ga0315899_10000622_pt1 | contig 42335 bp, 33 predicted proteins | sample LakEriMetagenome_2_FD_203518 | JGI IMG/M metagenome (GOLD analysis project Ga0315899, IMG submission 203518) | Freshwater fungal communities from buoy surface, Lake Erie, Ohio, United States - Buoy 4 MA112 | ecosystem: Environmental > Aquatic > Freshwater > Lake | place: USA: Lake Erie, Ohio...
TTGCATCGATCGCGTTGATAACTGCCCGAATGACCCCTGTAACCAATTGTTCTTGTTCGCGTAACAATTCCGAGTTTGCGGCGTGCGAAGACAGGATTGTACCCAGACTCGCCAGAAGTCCGGCCTCGAAAGTCCCAAACTGAAATCCATTCGGATCAATCATCAGGAACTGTTCTGGAGATTGACAGAATAAATCGACTTCTTTATTAAGAGCTAACAGGTAACCGTAGACTTTTCCGTTCTTCTCAAGCCTCGTAAAGATGCAGTTCCGCAGGCCTGGAAAACCGTCGAATACCGCGGATGAAGACTGAGTGTTGAAAACGGACGTTACCCCTTTCGAATTAGATTCACATCGGTTGACGAATTCAACAAGTCGTTTGGTGGGTAGCGACAGCGCGCCTGACGTCGAAATCGTAGCCAAATCATCTGACTCGGAAGCAGACATGATCTCAATCGGCACCAATCCGATAAACTCTGCATCAATAACTTGTCGCAGCTTGGGTAATTGAGTCGAGACCAGCTCCTCAATGCTCTGCCGAAATGTTGCATTACCAATATGCTGGGATACCGATCGGAGCCATGTGAGTTCCTCAAAGTCCTTTGTTACTTGCTTTACAAATTCCTGGCGTTGAGTCTTTTGTCGGAGCAGTTCGTCAGAACTTAGTTCGTGTTGCCACGATACGGATGCTAACTGGGTGAATAGGCTTGGTTCGAACGGTGTATCGGGATTTATGCTACATAAGAAATAACAGCGTTCAGTAGGGAATACGCCTAGGTAGATGTAATCGTTTTCTATACCGATTTGGTTTCCAGAAATCAGATGGAACGGTCCGTCCATCCGATCTAGTATTGCATCAGCCCGCAACCAATCTATGGTGTCCAGGGTGCATTCCAACTGGCTTAGGTTTCGTTCACCGTGACAGAATATCTTCATCCGATAGGCGTCGATTCGACGAAAGACGGCTATCTCAAATGACCCAGACTTTTCCAAACCGGTAGCCCAGCGACGAACGGTCGCTAGTTCACGGCTAGATAGTGTCATTTGTCGGGTGGAGTCCATATATAGCGATTCTTACGACGATGCGATTTAGGTTGTCGAACACGATAACTTCACATGTATCTAACTCATGAATTGCCAATGAGAAACTGATTTAAAGAAAAAGTAATGAGAAATACACGAAAGAGATTTGCCTCTGCAATATGTGAGACTTAGAGTTGCCCGCTCACGAATGGCAAAGTATTTATCCTCAACATGTATCCATACTCAATAAACGACTCTAACTCGATTGCAGGGCACCACATCCTAGTGGTCGAGGACAGTATTGTGCTTGGTGAGGTACTTCGCTTCAACTTGGAGCAAGAGGGCTTTCAGGTAACATGGGCTGCGGACGGTAAAGAAGCCATCGAGCTATTTGCTCAGGGTGGTTACGATCTCGTAGTGACCGATTACGAGATGCCCATTCTAAATGGTGAGCAGGTCTGCGACCAACTACGTAATGAATGCCTCAGCGACGTACCTATTATTATGTGTACGGCGAAAGGGATGGAGCTCGATCTTCATAGGCTCGCCGACAAATACGGCGTGAAAGCACTGCTTCAAAAACCCTTTAGTGTGTCAGAACTGGCTGATTTAATAAGAGGGTTGTTTGCTGTAAGAGCCGCCGTTTAGTCGCAATCCTTGATCCAATTGCTAGAATGTAGTGCCTAGATCTTTCGCACCAACATTAGGATTGTTCCATGCGACCATATTCGTCGAAACCTGTTTTTTGTCTGAGCTTGTTCTGCTCCCAGTTCCTAGCTTTTGTCGTTGCCCCACTCTTCGTTTTGCCCGGGTGCAATCCTGCACAGCCAGCTGGGGGCGGAAAAAAGCAAGCCTCTCAAAGCCTCAACCCGGACCAAACAGAAAAAGCTAAAGAGCTTCTCGGGGGAGCCAGTTCGAAGAGTCTTTCGAAGGTTAAGCTTCTACTAAACTGGTATCCTGAAGCGGAACACGGTGGGTTCTATGCCGCCAAAGCAGCTGGCATCTATGAGAGATATGGACTCGACGTAGAAATTGTGCCTGGCGGTAAATCTACTGTCGTCCCCCAAGAACTAGTTCTGGGACGAGTTCAGTTCGGCGTGGGCAATGCTGACGATGTGTTAATCGCTAGAAATCAAGATATCGATCTAGTTGCTCTCATGGCCCCAATTCAAGACGGTCCCCGATGCATATTGACCAGAAAAGACTCGAACATCGATTCCTTTGAGAAGTTAAAAAATGTAAAGCTACAAATCGACTCCTCAAGACCCTACGTTCCGTTCCTCAAGAGCAAGGGCCTGATTGGTGACAATGTTGAGGTCGTACCCTATTTCGGTTCGGTCGCACAAGTCGTCGCAGACAAAAATTTTGCGTGCCAAGGATACAACTTTAGCGAACCATTCATGGCTCGCCAACAAGGTGTAGACGTCAACGAACTGATGATGTCGACCATCGGTTACAACCCCTACGCAAGTTTGTTAATCACAACGTCCAAATATGTTAAAACAGAAGAAGCAGTATGTCGCAAAATGGTACAAGCGAGCATCGAGGGTTGGCAGTTGTATCTGGAATCACCTGAAGAAGCAAACAAGATAATCCTCGGTCAAAACAAACAAGGCTTAGAAAAAGCCGCGTTAGACTATGGCGTTACCGCTCTCAAGGCACTGTGTATACCAGCATCGAAAGACGCGACCATCATTGGTGATATGACCCCAGAACGTTGGGAGGATTTGTACAAGACTCTGAGCGAACTTAAAATCGTCGATCCCAAAAAGGTTACCATTAACGATGCCTTCACATTGCAGTTTTTAAAGAAGTAGCCTCTGCATGTAAGTCTGAGCCAACACTTGGCAAGGAAAAAACGGTCGAGATAGTAAGCGTTCTTGAGTAGGCATACCCCTGCGACTGACTAGAATCCATGATTTACAGAATTCGGTCAGCCGGAGGTTTAGTCATGACATTTCGAGCTCTAAGCGTTAACGCTTTATGTCGATCCACGTTTGCCTGCTTATACATCCTAGTCTTATGTTCGATTCCGTCGTCATTTGCGGCTGATGACTCCTGGCAAGGCACTGTTGTTAGTTACAACATTCGCCATGGCCAAGGGATGGATGGCAAACTGGATTTGGATCGCACTGCTGATGTCCTCAAAAAACTATCGCCCGATTTTGTCTGCTTGCAAGAAGTAGACAACAAAGCTCGTCGCAGCGATTCCGTCGATCAACCTGAATTTCTTGCAAAGAAGCTGGGGATGAACCCCGCGTTTGGCAAATTCATGGACTATGACGGTGGGCAATATGGATTGGCGATTCTAAGCAAATATCCGATTCTAAAAAGTGAGGTCATCGAACTGCCTCGGGGAAACGAACCACGTGTTGCGTTGACTACTCTCGTACAAATCCCGAATGGCGAAAAGATAACCTTAGTAAATCTTCATTTCGATTGGGTTAAAGACGACAAGTTCCGCTATGCACAAGCTGAAAAGCTAAAAGAACATCTCGATCGATTGCAAACTCCTTATCTATTGTTGGGTGATTTCAACGATCAAGCCGGTTCCAGAACGCTCGAACTATTAAGCAGCAATGCCGTCGAAGCCTTTAAGCCAACCTCTAGCCGCTTCACTTTTCCTTCAAATGAACCGGCAATAGAAATCGACTTTATCTTCGGAGGTCCGAAAAATCGTTGGGAATTTGTGGAAACAATGGTAGTCCAGGAAACCATGGCTTCAGATCATCGACCTATTCGAGCGGCTTTTCGATTACAATTTTCCAAATAGTTCCACCATTTTGTATCGATAATTAACTCCTTCCGATCGATCTTATGAACGCACAACAATACTCTGACGACCTGTTTCGAATCGGACCCTTATTCAGAGTCCTCTTCGCATTCTGGCTCGTTGCAAATGTTTCTTCGGCGCAGGAAATTGCTTTTCCAACAGATCGTGAGGAAACGGAATTTGAGAATCACGTGCAGTCTGTATTGTCTCGCAGTGGTTGCAACATGGGAGCGTGCCATGGTGCATTGGCTGGCAAAGGAGGGTTTCGTCTTTCATTGCGCGGTTATGATTCGTCGACCGATCACTTTAACATCACTCGTCAAGATCGCGGTCGACGCATCGACTTATCGAATCCTGCAGAGTCTCTTTTGCTGATGAAGGCTACGGGCACTGTTCCACACAAAGGCGGAGTTCGATTACAAAAAGAGAGCGACGATTATCGATTGCTAGAGAAATGGATTGCGTCCGGCGCTGTTGGTCCTCGTCTCACCGATCCGAAAATTGAACGTATCGAAATCTTTCCTCACGATATAAGTTTAGTGACGAACGATAAACAAGACATTTTGGTGAAAGCGATCTACTCCACCGGTCGGGTTACCGATGTCACGAAGTGGGCCAAGTTTACATCGACCGATGAATCCGTAGCCTCTGTCGACGAACACGGAAAGGTCACGGTGCTGGGTGCTGGAGAAGGTGCGATATCCGTTTGGTTTGCCAGTAAAATCGCTCTCGCTCGGATCAGAGTTCCCTTTGCAAATACCCAAAAGATAGCTAGTACTGACAGTTCTCAAGATCGGTATCGAAACAAAAGCCAGCTCGACCAAATCGTCTCGGATCATTTGGCCTCCCTAGGTCTAGAGCCCTCTGCCGTATGCAGCGATAGCGAGTTTGTTCGCAGATCCTCGCTCGATGCTACGGGTTGTCTCCCGTCCGAGGAAGCGGTCCGAGCGTTTTTAGCGGACACTTCGCCAGATAAGCGAAACAGATGGATCGACCAGCTTCTGAGCGGTCCGAGCTATGTTGATTATTGGACCTATCGCTGGAGTGATCTACTCACCCTGAATAGCAATTTGCTTCGAACAGATGGCATGAAAGCCTATTACAAATGGATACGAAGCCGAGTGGAGGCCAATACTCCATGGGACGACTTCGTTCGCGAGATCATAACCGCCCGCGGAGAGGCTTTAGAAAATGGCGCCACCAACTTTTACGCCATTAACCAAGATCCTGAAAGCATGACCGAGAATGCATGCCAAGCTTTTCTAGGTTTATCGATTGGTTGTGCCAAATGCCATAATCACCCGCTCGAAAAATGGACCAACGACCAGTACTATGCCATGGCCAACATGTTCGCACGTGTGAGGGCCAAAGGATGGGGTGGCGAAGTGCGAAACGGTGATTCGGCGAGGACCGTTATGGTCGCTGATCGGGGTGATTTGATACAACCGTTGCGAGGTGTCCCTCAGCCTCCCGCTCCGCTCGATGGCACACCCTTGGATCCAAACGATACCGCAGATAGACGCATCGCTTTGGCCGATTGGATGGTGTCCCCAAACAATCCCTATTTCACTAGAGCAATAGTCAATCGGATTTGGGCTGCTTACTTTGGTGTTGGGATTGTTAATTCCGTTGATGATCTTCGACTCAGCAACCCTGCAAGCAATGAAGCGTTGATGGATTATCTTTGCCAAGAATTGGTCAAGATGGACTATGATCTAAAGCAGTTCATGCGATTGATCATGAATTCCGAAACCTATCAACGAAGCAGTCAAGCGAACGATCGGAACATCAACGATAAGAAGTACTTTTCTCGATTCTATCCACGACGACTGATGGCTGAGGTCATTCATGACGCCATCGTCGATATCACAGGCGTTCCGTCCGTTTTTGACCGCATCGCCTATTTGGGTGGTGATAAGACGCCGACCACACTTTACGCCAAAGGTACTAAAGCCATTCAACTGTTTGATTCGAGCGTTGAAAGCGGGTTTCTTCGAACCTTTGGTCGCAATCAAAGAAGGATTACTTGCGAATGCGAACGAAGCGACGAGCCTAGTATCATTCAAGTATTAAATCTCAATAACGGTGATACACTCAACGAAAAGTTGTCAGCATCCGGTGGTTTTATCGATCAGCTTTTAGAGAAACACGGTACCGATCATTCTGCGATCATCGAGTCCGCGTATCTGCGATGTTTGTCGCGATACCCAACAGAAACGGAGCAGCGTTTGATGCTCGAAGAATTCCGGAATGTATCCTCTTCAGAACAAAAGACATTCTTAGAAGATTTTCTTTGGAGCTTGATGACCTCGCGTGAGTTCTTGTTTAACCATTAATCATCAATCATAAGAAGGACATTTGTGTTACCAAAAATGTTCAGCCGTAGACAACTTCTCTTAGGCAGCGCCCCCACCGCAGCCCTATCTTTGCTTGGCTGGACCTACTTTATTGAACCGCGTTGGCTCGACATAACTCATAGCGAGTTGCTGATTCCGAATTTGCCTCCGGAATGGTCGGGGAAACGATTACTTCACATCACTGATTTGCATTCAGGCAAAGTCACGACGAGTTACCTACAAAAGGTGATTCAAATCATCAATGACTTGGATGCCGACCTGCATGCGTTTACAGGTGACTTTATTGATCATACCGGTGGCATTGAAGAACTAAAGGTGGTACTTCATGATTACCGCCCTGCTAAACTTGGCTCGTTCGCTTGTTTAGGAAACCACGATTACGGGCTAGGTTGGTGGCAAGTAGAGGTGGCTGATAAAGTCGCTGAGCTTGCAAACCAGCGAGGAATCGAAGTACTGAAGAACTCTCGAATCGAGCTTGATGGTCTGCATTTGGTCGGTGTGGAAGATATGTGGTCCCCTCGATTTCGACCTACGTTAGCCTTCCAAGGTTGGGACGCAAATAACGCCAGTATTTGTTTGTGTCACAATCCAGACGTTTGTGATCTGCCCGTTTGGGTTAACTTTAGAGGGGCTATTCTCTCAGGGCATACCCATGGTGGTCAATGTAAGCCACCTTTTTTGCCACCACCGATGCTGCCTGTTATGAATCGCCGTTATACCTCAGGGCACTTTTCGATTGACGCGGCACGCTCGCTTTACATATCGCGTGGTGTGGGCCATACGATGCGAGTAAGATTCAACTGCAGGCCGGAGATCGCGGTGCTTACTTTGAAGCCAGCTTAGTTCTTTTGGGGAACAACAATCTCAGGCTTCAACGATTCAACTTGGATGTACGCTGGAATACTCGCTGGCACGGAACTTTGAGAACCCGTGCTTTGGGATGGGCTTACCGATCCCGTTTCGGAATCGTTGGCTACGATTTTCGAATCATTCCAGAGTTCTGTGATATCAACATCCAGTGTCCGGAGCATATCAAAGACCACTGGCTGCAGATCCTTTACGTTGTAGGCCAAACTAACGACGCGTCCTGCTCGGGCAATGTTAAGACCGACAAAATTGCCGTCGATGTCAACGATAGGCCCACCGCATTGATGGGGGAGCAAGACCGTATCATGTTGCATGACATTTTTGAAACCAGTTGCCCGAGAGCTGATCTCTCCATTGACTTCCATTTCGGTGCTATCAAAGAGTGAACTTGTTAGATCCATCATTTGAGCCCGAAAAGTCATCTTACGGCCTTCGCGGTCGCACGTCAGGTTAGCGAATTGACCGGCTGTGATCGACTTTAGGTGATCGAGAACGCGAGCGCGATTTGGAAGCTCAACACCGTCAACCTCTTTGATGACGTCACCGGATTCGATGCCTGCGCGATCAGCCCCACCCCCTACTACGACACTTTCGATCAATGCCCCTTTTTCGCCCTCGGGAGCTTCGCCCAAACGAAGCCCTAGAACAGGTCGCTCGGAAGGAACGTTGCGTTTGGCAACACTTAATACGCCGACATTTAAGGGAGTAGATCGGATGTTGGTACTAACTAACCAACCTCCGAGAGGTACATCAACTTTTGGATTGAGAACAACTGGTTGCAAACCTTCTCGTTCAATTTTGAGAATAGCCAAATCGAGATCTACTTTTCTCAATACAGTCGATCCGATCGCTTTGGTGCCATCAAACAGCTTAACATCGCATTGATCGGGGACTTCGCTCGATTTGGAAACAATCCAGCCTCCGGAATGAACAATGGCACCCAAAGCCACTTGTCGATTTCTATCGAAGATTTGAACGGTAGATTTCCAGGAATTGCCAACGGAATCTCGAAAAGCTCTCAACGTTTGGTGGTGGGTCTTAGTGTGTCCACGACCACCGGAGAAGCCAACTTGATCACCGACGCTATATCCCTGCTGAACCAGAAGCGACTTACCGGAAGATTCGTTTGGCTGAGATTGTTGATCATCAGAATCAATCGTATCCGCTGGCCCTAAGTCGTCCGAAGCGTAGGAAACAGAACCGATGGATGTATGAAATGCCGACGGATCAGAGGGCCTTACATGACAAACACAAAACGAAATTAAGGCCGAGGCCAAAGCAACGCGAGCATGTCGGTTTATCCGTTTCATGTAGCAATCCTCAATTCTATTCTGCAATTACGCTTCCGAATTTGGCAAGCAATCTTCCCGAGTTTGCGGACGATTGACAGGCCAGAGTTGAACAAGGTATGAGTCCAGTATAGGTACCTAGCAATCACTAGGATAGCAAATTCCCAATCGGAAATGGTCACTAACCTTGGGAACTCGCACCGAAAATCAACTGTGTTTCATCTCAAAAGCTCAGACAATCCAACTAGTTTTTGGAACCAATGATCAGCCGGAGCCGCATTTTCTTTGTGTCTCGCTCAATCTCGACCATCACCGAGTCCCCAGGCACCATGGCATCCACAGCGTCCTTGAGTTGCTGGAATTTTGTGATCTCGTTCCCATCGAACTTCAATACGATATCGCCAGCCTTGAGTCCGGCGCGGAAAGCCGGCGTATCTCGACCAACTTCCTGGATCAAGCATTTACCGTTGCTCACTTCTTCGCGAGCTCCGGCGACTCCGATAAACGGCTGGAAACCAGGGAGCGCACCCCAAACTTCTCGACTGATCAAACGCTCATGATTGTTGTAAAACACCTCAACAGGAACGTGCATGTTTTCCTCAACATCAACACCAATTCGGCTGTGAATTCCGATCAGTTTGCCTTCTAAATCGAAGAGCGGGCCACCGCTATCGCCACCTATTAATGGACAATCTGTAACCATTGTCGAGTCAATCATTTTCAAAACGCGCCCGACTCGAATCACCGCGGGTCGGTCCGACTGCCAACCACCGGGATGACCAACCGCGATCACCCAGGATCCGTTTCGCAAGTCGCTGGAGCGACCTAAACAAGCATGAGGCCAAGGCTGGTTTGGATCGCTTAGCGGAGTAGTAATTTTTACGACTCCAGCATCTTCATTCCGGTTCAATCCCAAAGACTCCCCCTCGACCCTGGTGCCATCGTGAAGCGTTATTTGAATTCTTTGCGATGCTTTGCCAGCAACGTGAGCGGCGGTCAGGACATAACCGTCACCACTTACGATGACACCACTTCCCTGAGTATTGCCATGTTGCAAATTTACTGTGACAAGTGGCAAAAGTTTCGACAGACTGGCTTGCTGTTTTTGAAGAAGAACCAATTCGTTTTTGTCTCGAGGATCAGCTCCCTGAGCGAGAGACTTTAGCGTGTCTGGAATCGGAATCTTGGTCGTCGCGGATGGGCTATCCACTACAGTAGAGAAGTAACTCGCCACCGCTGGCTTTGCCGAGGTTCTTGACTGCGGCTGGCCGTCAACAGACCGTTCCTGACCAAATGCTGGATCAGCTAAGAGTGAAAATACGAGAATCGAGGCAAAACAAAATAGTCCTAATACCGCGGTATTAAGGAATGTGGCTACGAGGCGGGATGGGCAATCACCATACTTCCTAGCTATCATGTTTCACTTTCCATTGATCTCGAGACAAAGATCTAGTTTAAACGGCACAGCCGTCCCTTTCCGACTTCGAAAACGATTATTCGCTAAGCATAGTCAAAATGAAACCCACCAACTTTAAGAAAAATCCAAAACATTTCGAAACGGATGGACACCCGAGAGGCATTATGCCGATTGCCGCGAATCAATCATTGAGGTAAATCATGCCGACCAAGCTAGTTGTAGGGTGCGGCTACGTGGGATTTCCTGTAGCGAAGCGATGGGTTGAACAGGGTGATAGGGTATTTGCTATCACCAGACGTCCTGAGTTTGGCCCTGAATTGGAACGCGCAGGAGTTCAGCCAATTGTCTGGGATTGGTACACTCCCTGGGACCAAACCCAAAGTCTACTCGAGCTAGTCGGAGGTCAATTATCAACGATTCTGATATCTGTTTCCCACGCTCAAGTCCCGAACCGCCCGCCCGAACGCACCCATGTTGATGGCCTAGACCATCTTACGGCCGCTCTATCTCCAAACAAAAGTGCCTGTGTCGAGGCTTCGATTGCTTCGCCGGTTGACTCTTCCAGATGGGTCTACCTTTCGACGACGGGAGTCTTCGGAAGTGGATCTTCTGGTGATTGGTTGGACGAAGACAGTTTGGTTTCTCCGATGAGACCAGGATCGATCGCGGCTTGCGAAGGAGAACGTTGGATTCGCGAACATGTCGTGAAAGAGAACCGTTTGATTTTGCGACCATCAGGGATTTACGGACCTCTCAGGGTTCCCAATTGGCGGGCCATTCGCGATGGCGATCCTCTCACGATGCATCCCGATTCATTCGTGAACCTTATTCATCTTACGGATCTCGTCGAAGCTGTTGTGGAACTATCCTCCCGCCAAACCGATTTTGATCTGTATTGTGTATCGGATGGGATGCCGCCAACTCGGCTGGAGTACTATTCACACGTTGCCAAATTAGGTAACTATCGCGAACCAATATTTGCACCGGAGTCATCGGCAAAGCACTTGCGTTCTGATTCGAACAAACGCATAAGTTCGAAGCGACTGCTGCAGGAACTACAGAGACCTCTCGCCTTTCCAACGTATCGCGAAGGACTCGAAAGCTTGTTGCCTGAACTAACCTGAGATACAAACCGCCCTGGAGACGTCTAGAATCGTGAACCGAAACAACGAACAAAAAGCAATTATCGTCGGTGCCGGATTATCCGGACTCATAGCCGCTCGTGAGCTGGAAAAAATGGGTTGGACGGTTACTGTACTTGAGGCTCGCGATCGAGTTGGTGGACGCGTTCAAACCGATTCTGTCGACGGCTTTCTCCTGGATCACGGCTTTCAGGTTTACTTGACCGCGTATGAAACCGCAGGCAAAGAGCTAAATCTGCCGGAGCTAGAGTTAAGGTGCTTTCCTGCTGGTGCACTTATACAGATGAACGGTAAAAGATATCGAGTGGGTGATCCGAAACGATGCGATTTGACGCAGGCTATAGGGCAACTCCTTACAACGGCGATCGCTCCGATAGGCTCCGTTTCGGATAAATGGAAATTGCTTCAATATCAGAATCGCATAACTCGATTGTCCGAGCAACAAGTCTTCCGTGAGTCCAGAGTTCCTGCATTGGACCGGCTTCAACAGCTCGGATTCTCTAGCACCATGATCGAACGCTTTTTTATTCCATTTTTCCGTGGAATATTCCTCGATTCCAATTTCGACATCGCTTCGGATCGCTTCGATTTTGTATTCCGTGCTTTTAGCTCTGGATTTGCGGCGTTGCCAAAAGGTGGCATGGGAGCCATCCCCCACCAGATAGCATCTTGTTTATCCGACGGTAGTATATCACTCAACAAATCTGTCGCATGCGTGAAGCCTGGTATGATTGTTACATCCGACGGACAAGAGTTGCTCGGCGACGCCATCGTCGTTGCCACAGAAGAACCGTGCGCAAACCGATTGCTATCGTCGTTCATACCCCAAAAGCATAGCTCTACAGCACCGAACAGTACTGCGTGTTTGTACTTTGCCGTAAACAATCCTCCACTCCGCGAATCGACTCTGGTGCTCAATGCTGATGGAACCGGTCCGATCAACAATCTTTGTTTTCCGAGCTTCTGCCAGAGTTCCTATTCGGCGGACCATCGAACGTTATTGAGTGTAAGTACCGTTGGAATCCCCTCGGAACGAGGAGACGATCTGGTTGCATCGGTTCGTAAACAGCTTGTGGAATGGTTTGGCTCGCAAGCTAGTTCTTGGCAGCACCTAAAAACGTATTTGGTTCCCTATGCTCTTCCATCTCAATCGGTTAGTGCTATCGCTCAAACGCCAACACTTCGCGTTGCCGAGGGGATATATCGTTGTGGTGATTACTGCAAATCGGCCAGCATAGAAGGTGCGATTCAAAGCGGCTTAGAAGTTGCAGGTTGTATTCAACGAGAACTCAAGGTCTAGGAAAGAGATTCGAAACATACAATGCCGAAAGTTTCATTACCCATTGATGCTCACTTAGAAGCGATCTGGGAATCTGTCTCAACCAACTCGATTGTTGTTGTGGAAGCCCCGCCAGGGTCTGGGAAGACCACTCGAGTAGCACCCTACATTGCGTCTCGGCTGCAAAATCGAAACGATGACCGTCGCATCCAGCTGTTGCAACCTCGAAGACTAGCTGCTCGATCTGTGGCTCAAAGAATTGCGTACGAAGAAGATTGCCAACTAGGAGATCGCGTAGGTTATCAAGTTAGGTTTGAAAACCGCACCAATCAACAAACGCGGATTGTTGTTTCGACCGAAGGCATCCTCCTTCGCCGGTTGCAAGACGATCCGATGATTGAGGATATTGCGATCGTGTTGCTGGATGAATTCCACGAAAGATCTTTGGATTCGGACTTGACCCTCGGAATGCTTCGTCGATTACAGCAAACCATGCGCGAAGATCTACGAATTGTCGTTATGTCTGCCACGATTGACACCAACTCCATTCAGCGTGCACTCGGACCTGTCCCAATCGTATCGGTTGATAGTCGCTGCTATCCCGTCCAAATTCGATTCCGTCCCATTCCATCGCCTAAGATAAAACCCGTGGAACACATGACGGACACATTGTTAGATATTGTGCCCAAGCACGATGGCGACGTGCTCGCATTTCTACCCGGGGCTGGCGAAATCGAACGGGCCTCATCTCTATTGGAACGATCGTCGCTCGCAAGAGACTGTGACATTGTCAAGCTTTACGGCACCATGCCACTTGAGGAACAGGTAAGGGCTATCGAAACAGGCGATCGACGCAAGATTGTGTTAGCGACCAACATTGCTGAAACATCGCTAACGATCGAAGGCATTAGGGTGGTCGTCGATAGCGGACTTGCGAGAGTCATGCGATTTTCCTCCGACGTTGGTTTAGATCGATTGTGTCTAGAAAACATTAGCCAAGCGTCTGCTACACAGCGCACGGGTCGGGCTGGACGAGTTGCCCCCGGAGTATGTTATCGATTATGGTCCGAGGCCTCGGATCGGTCTCGCGCTGCCTACTTGGAACCAGAAATTGTCCGCGTCGATTTGGCTTCTGCAGCTTTGCAACTCTATGCATGGGGTGAAGGAAAAGCCGAAGACTTTCCTTGGTTAGAACCACCACATCCTGAAGCTTGGCAAGCCGCTGAAGAGTTACTCATACATCTAGGAGCGATTAAAAACTCCAAAATTACCGAGCTTGGGAAACACTTGGTACGCCTACCGATCCATCCTCGTTTGGCTCGTGTACTGGTTGAATCAGTCCATTTGCGATGCCAACAAAGAGCTTGTCTCCTTGCAGCTATTTTGTCCGAACGCGATCCATTTGATCGAAGAGAAAGTCGAGATTCGCGACCGGGCATGGTGACCAGAAATGTCAATCGTTGGGACAGTGATTGTATCGAGCGATTGGAGCTGGTTGAAGATTTTCTCGACGGACACAGTCGATCTTCTGCTTTCGGAGAGATGAACCGAAATGCAGTCAGCAACATTGCTTCAGTCGCTAAGCAACTTTTTCAGGCTCTGCGGGACTTATCGTTCGGTCCCGTCAGGGAGTCTAGTGCTTGCTCGGATCGTGAGTCTCTGATGCTCTGCTTGTTAGCTGGTTACCCAGATCGACTCGCTCGCCGTAGGGGACCAGGAAAAAACAATGGTCTAATGGTAGGTGGCAAAGGTGTTACTCTCTCGCCGCAAAGTGGTGTCTGTGAGCCCGAATTTTTTCTTTGTATCGATGTCGATTCGGGACGAGGTGATGCCAATGTCAGACAAGCCAGCGGCGTTAAGAATGATTGGGTGATGAAAGGTGCGGTCGAACGAGAAGAATGTTTCTATCACCCTACGCAGAAGCAGATTGTTGCACGCAAGCAGACCGTTTGGATCGATTTGGTACTGAATGAGACCCCAACTTCGATTACTGATTTAGCTCGAGCGAAGACAATATTGTTTCAAGCGGTTCGTCAGAGTTGGGACACTACCTTCCCGAAAGATGACGAAGGCATTGTTAGCTTTATCGAGAGAGTCAATTGCTTACGCGATTGGTTGCCTGAGTTGGAGCTGCCACTGATCGATCAAAACATCTTGTTCAGTGTCGCAGAACAACTCTGTGAAGGGGCCCGTTCTTTAACGGAAGTCAAAAATGGAGCTTGGCTCGATTGGCTTCGCTCAAAACTCACAACGGAGCAACTGAACGCCGTCGATCGAGAAGCCCCGGCCAGGATTGTTGTACCAAGTGGCAGCTCGATAAAACTGCTGTATGCAATAGGGAAGGCACCCGTACTCGCGGTCAAAATCCAAGAAGTCTTCTCCATGAAATCGACACCGCGGATTGCCAAGGGTAGGGTACCGATTTTGCTACATTTGTTGTCCCCTGCGATGCGACCACAGCAAATTACCGACGATCTGGAATCGTTTTGGGCAAATGGGTACCCCGAAGTCAAAAAGGAACTGCGACGACGGTATCCCAAACATTCTTGGCCAGATGACCCTACAACCGCCACTCCCGGAAAAAAGTAGAGTTTCTCTTAAACTTTAGTTTTTCTTGGCGCTAAGTTGTTTCCCTCGCGATTGAAACGAACTGCATCGCCGATGCGATTTTCCACCGGTCGCGTTCCGTTTTTGGTCGACAAAAATTGGACGGTAGGGAATGGTTTATCGGCTTGTTCTCGGACCAAACTGTTTGGCTTTCCATTCGTCCGAACTCGGAACCCGATAAAAGACAATCGAATCGAATGAATTCGTTCATCACCAATCCTGCCGTCAAAAGCATCTTGCGAGGAATTCTCGTTTGGGCTCCCCTATGGATTTTGACGACCATTATCTTTGGTGCCTTAGGTGTGATTTATGCTTTCTTCCTTAAGACTGACACCTACGTCGCATCGCAAGCTCTTTTAGTTCGGGACGAAGCTAACGGAGCAGTTATGAGACTCGGTCGATTTCAAAGTCAGACCGAAATGAAGGCGGCCCAAGAAACGATCCTGGAAATGGCCAAGAGCCACCAAGTGGTTCGAGAGGCTTTGGTCGCTATTGGAGAGCCCCCTAAGATTATCAATTGGTTTTTCCCCGTTTCCTTTTCAGGTGAGTATCCCTCCAAAGAATTGGTGGAAGAAACGGCTAACCAAGCGATACAAGTCCATGCCCCAAAAGGAACGGAATTTGGGACAACAGAGATTATCTATTTGGATGTTAAATCCAACTCCACAGAGCACGCGAGGCTGCTGAACAAAGCTTTGTGCGATGCCCTCGAATCAAGATTGCAACAGGTTCGTCGAGCTCGCGCTGATGGAGTCATTCTCGAGCTTGTCAGCGCACGCGATTCGCGACGACAAGCCCTAACAGAGGCCACCAGGGAGATTGTAGAGATTGAGCGAGCAGCTGGATCTGATTTGACAGACCTCAGAGGGCTCACGGAAACGGTTGGGGGGAATTCGTCCTCGCGAGCCGAGCTTGAGCAGATCAAGAATGAGATACGACAATCGGAGGCTGCTCGCCAAGCTTTATTGTCCGACCGAGATATGCTGGTCAAGGCTTCTGAAGATCCGCAAGGTTTTCTCGTCGCACCAGGCTCAGTGCTAAATGCGCACCCCGGGCTAAAGCGCATGCGCGAAGGTTTAGCAGATTCCCAAATTCAGGGAGCCCATATCCTTGGAAAATTTACCGCTGATCATCCTTCCGCGATCGCGTCACAGTCAGCACAAGCAGCAATCGAGAGCCGTTTTTCAAACGAACTCAAAGCCGCTATCACAACTGTCGATGCGGATCTCTCGCTAGCCGATATGAAACTGCAACGCCTCGAAAGTCAAAAGACGAAAGCGGAGGCTAGGCTCACATCAATCGCGGAGGGGCGAGCCGCGTATGCAAATCTCGTAGCTGAGGTAAAATCTAAAACCGCATTGCTCGAAACTGCCGAGCGAGAATTAGCAGGCGCCCAAGCAGCCCGGGATGCGTCCATCTCAACCAGTCTTCTTACCCGACTCGACGCACCAATCGTAAGCGACAAACCCACCGGACCAGGTCGAACGACGTTGTCGGGGCTCAGCGCCGTCGCAGGATTAGTATTTGGTCTAGGCGTTGTATTTGCGATTACCCCGATCGACATGGGACCAACATACGGTCGTCGATCTCGAGACAAGGTTACCGGTAGACGATCGGCGGACGCATCTGTTGCTACCGAAGTTACACCAACGAGCGACAACGATCCTCGAGATGCCCTGGGTCTTCGTCCTGAGTCAAAATACACACCTCAATCCAAAATCCAACAACCTGATTCTACAGATAGAACTTCAGCAGCCACTAACGATGTCCTGGAACTGTTGGCGGATACCAACAGTCATAGCGTCGACAACCGATTCGCCGAGAATATGGAAAAATCCATGGTTGGACATCGACGGGCTAAAATGAATATGCAGCTCGATATTGAAACGGGTGACGATCTTACCACCCCCCCAAGCAGCGATCCGAACTCCTCTAAGTCCGAAACTGGAAAGTCTCTGCCATCTAACAATAGCGGTGATGCCAATAGGGTGAGATTTACATCCGAGGTTGATAATGCATTCCGCGAGCTAGCACGACTTAAGTCACTTAATCCCGATAGCCATGGTGAAGAGCAAAACATCGACGGGAAAATCAATGAAATCAAAGCACTACTACAAGCAATGGGCTATCCCGCTAACACTGAGATCTTGAAAAAAGAGGGCTATATCCGTCCTCGCCCGTCACAGTCATAGAATTTTTTTGGACTAGGTGAGTTGACTCGGTCGTACAATGACGCAACTGGTTCGCGACCGTTACCACTCGTGCTCGATTGAGCATCACCATTCAAAAAGTTTTTTGATTACGACGGATACAACCTATGAAGACTAGATTTTTTGGACTCGCTCTCGCAGTTGTTGCGGGATTTAGTGGCGTTGCCAACGCACAGAAGAACATTGTTGAGACCGCTGTTGAAGCTGGCAGCTTTAAGACCTTGGTAGCCGCAGCAACCGCTGCTGACCTCGGCGGTGCTCTTTCCGGTCCTGGACCGTTGACTGTCTTTGCACCAACTGACGAAGCATTCGCTAAACTCCCTAAGGGAACCGTAGAAACATTGCTCAAGCCAGAGAACAAAGCCAAGCTACAGGCGATTCTGAAGTACCACGTCGTCTCAGGCACAGTTATGGCCGCAGATGTGGTGAAGGTTAAGGGAGCTGTTTCTCTGAACGGTCAACGCATTGCAGTGAAGGTCAACGGCGGCAAGGTCGCTGTAGACAGTGCAAATGTTGTAAAGACTGACATCAAGTGCAGCAACGGCGTGATCCACGTTATCGATAGCGTCATCCTCCCATCTACCGATTTGATTCCAGCCGTTGCTGACAAGGCCGGAAGCTTCAAGACTTTGCTCGCTGCTGTAAAGGCCGCAGGTCTTGCTGAAACTCTAAGTGGAGAAGGCCCGTTCACCGTTTTTGCACCTACCGACGCAGCTTTTGCCAAGATCCCAGAAGCAACTTTGAAGGATCTTCTTAAGCCTGAAAACAAAGACAAGCTTGTTGCAATCTTGACCTATCACGTTGTTCCAGGTCGGGTTTTTTCCGAAGGTGCGTTGGAAGCAAAGTCTGCGAAGACTGTTCAAGGTTCTAGCGTCAAGATCTCCGTTAAGGATGGATCTGCTTATGTCGACAACGCGAAGATCGTTGGCACCGACGTCAATGCAGCAAACGGCGTGATCCACGTTATCGACACCGTTATTATGCCACCGGCAAAGTAGCCTAGACGTTCATCCGCAAGAAGTGAGAAAGGGCAGCGTTTCAATCGCTGCCCTTTTTTCGTATCTAGATAAACAATCTTCGATGTTACGATCGATACAAATTGCCTTATTCTGGCCTAGAGGGTCCAACCCTTGCGATACTCCTTGTGTAGCAGGTCGTTGGCCTTTTTTGAGTTCGTGATCTGGAACTTGTTCGTATCCCAGTCTATCGCTTCGCCAGACTTGTAGGCCACAACTCCTAACAAAACGGCTTCGGTGAGTGCGCCGGAGTATTCGAAGTTGCATGTAGTTGGCTTGCCAGTACGAATCGCATCGAGCCATTCTTCGTGATGTCCAATGGAATCTGGAATGGTTGGCTCGGGCCGGGTAAACGAAGCATACTTGTCATGGGGAAGCAGGTAATGCTCTCCATAATTCGAGAGAATTAGCCCCTCACTACCTACAAATAATTGACCGCCGCTCCAGTTAAACGGATTACCGTTACGATCTTTTAATTCGTTCAGTTTTTCTGGTCGACGCCCACTGTCGTACCATGTTACTTTAACTTCAGGTGCGGTCCCGCGGGCTGGATAGAGATAATCTACGATAGCCCAATCGGGTGGAGTCACCGGATCGAATTCCGTTCCCTTTGCACTAATCTTGATCGGTGCATTTAAGTCTAAAGCCCAGTGGACTAAATCGAGAAAGTGGCAGCCAAAATCTCCCAGTGCACCTGTCCCAAAATCCCAAAACCGTCTCCAGTTAAACGGATGGATCGATTTGCTATAGGGTCGTTCTGGTGCTGGACCCAACCAAAGATCCCAATCCAAATGTTTAGGCACTGGTATCCCGCTCTCAAACTTGCCTCCGGTGTATTTGGCCCCTGCCCAAACGTGGACCTCTCGAATGGAGCCGATCGCACCCGAGCGAATTAGCTCGACAACACGTCTGTAGTTTGCCCCCGCATGAATCTGCGTCCCCATCTGCGTGGCTACACCAGCCTGTTTGGCGAGCTCTCGCAGCACGCGAGTTTCGTGGACAGTGTGCGTCAGCGGCTTCTCGCAGTACACAGGTTTCTTCATTCGGAGTGCCATGGCAGCGGCGGGAGCGTGGGTATGGTCAGGGGTACCAACCAAGACACCGTCGATCTTATCGGATTCCTTTTCGAGCATGATTCGGAAATCTTGATAGCGTGCGGCGTCAGGATAGGCCTGCGCTCCCTTTTCCAAAAGCTCCTTATCCACGTCAGCTATGGCAATAATGTTCTGCGACTTGCACCCCGAAATGTTTTCACCTGCTCGACCAGTTGCCCCAATGGCGACCAAGTTCAATTTTTCGTTCGGTGATGATGAAGCTTTGGCGGGTGTAGGATTCAGGTGATATCCGACGTATGCCGCCGAGGACGTTTTTAGAGTCGTAGACAAAAACTGTCTTCGACTCGAATCGGGATTCAGATGGTTCATGGGGAAACCCTTCAGTTTTAGGTGGGAGGATCGGTCGCCGCACGGCAACCGGTAGGAATCCGAATAGTATAAACTAAATCGGTTGCCAAGTTCTTTAGAGAACCACCCTGTGCATTTCCGCTTTTTTAGTCGCTAACCATGGCGACGGACTCCACGGATGTATCCCTGGAAATCTCGTTGTAGCTAAGAATCTTGGCGAGCGGGAGATTTTCGCTGGTCATTTGGCGGAGAGGAACCCGAATCTTTGGACTAACCAAGACGCACAGGGGGCGACTTTGTTGCTCTAGCTTTCTGAGTTGGTCCGCGATTTTTTGGCATGTCTTATTGACGACATCAGGTGACATTCGCAAGAACACTCCTCGATCGGTCTGTTCGGCTCCTGCTGCAATTCGATCCTCGACCGCTGGATCGAGAGTGATTACCTTTAACACGCCATTCGAATCTCGGAACCGGTGAGAAATGGTTCGAGCCAAACGATGGCGGACATATTCTGTAAGCCACATCGGATCTTTTACCCGATGTGCGAAGTCTCCCAGGGTTTCTAGAATCAGCCCGAGTTGCCTGATGGGGATATCTTCCTTAAGCAAATTCTGAAGCACCTGTTGGACTTCGGATAACTTCATTAGCCCCGGAATCAACTCTTCGACAACGGTCGGTGTTGTCTTTTTGAGTTGATCTACCAACTGTTTCGTCACCTCACGAGTTAGCAACTCTTCCGCATGACGTCGTGCTGTTTCCTGGACATGTGTTGCAACCACTGCTCCGCATTCGGCCACTTGGTAGCCATAGATCTCCGCATGTTGTCGTTTGTTAGGATCGATCCAGAATGCTCGTTTTCCGAATGCGGGATCAGTCGTTTCTTCCCCTTCTATTGTTCCGAGTGTAAGTCCCGTATCGATCGCTAGTAGTCTATCGGTACGAACCATACCCGTTGCAATCCGGTTTCCGTTTAAGGAAAGTTCGTAGGAGTATTCAGGTAAACTCATGCGATCCTTAATACGAACCATCGGAAGCAATATTCCCATTTCGCTGGCTAGGGTCGCACGAACCGTGGATATTCTCTTCATCAAGTCTCCACCGCGATTTGGGTCAGCCAAGGCAATAAGTTTAGCGCCTAGCTCCAATCTCATGGGGTCGACTTCGAGATAATCTTCGGCCTTTTTCTCGGTGGGGGTTTCTTTCTTGGCAGCGGCTTCTGTTTGCTTCTTCTGTTTTTCTTCCTGGGCAACTTGTTGTTTGGTTTGCTTCATCATCATTACGGCTAGACCGATACACCCCAAACCCATCGTTATGAGAGGCATGGTCGGAAGCGCAGTGAAGATAAGCAGTAGCAAAAAGCCTCCCGAGATAAACAGCGCCTCAGGCTTGGAGAATATCTGCTTAAGAAACTCTCCCGAAAAGTTACTGTTCTGGGCGCTTCGAGTTGTTAATAGGGCGGCTGCTAATGAAATTAAGAACGCGGGAACTTGACTCACTAAACCGTCACCGATGGTGAGTTTGGAATAGATAGCAGCCGCCTCTGTCAGCGAGAGACCTGCATACATGTATCCCATGTACAGTCCGCCAAATAGATTGATAAACGTAATAGCAATACCAGCGATTGCATCTCCTCGTACGAATTTCGAGGCACCGTCCATAGCTCCGTAAAAATCTGCTTGTTTAGAGACTTCTTCTCGGCGCTTTTGGGCTTCTTTTTCATCTATGGCTCCCGCGCTAAGATCCGCATCGATCGCCATCTGTTTACCGGGCATACCATCCAACGCGAACCGGGCCGCCACTTCACCAATCCGAGAAGCTCCTTTGGTGATCACTATAAAATTGATCAAGAAGATGATAACGAAGAGGATGATACCAACCTCGAGTGAATCTCCGGAGACGAATTCTCCGAACGCTCGAATCACACCCCCAGCCGCTTCCAGTCCTTCGTCTCCCGTCTTAGTTAGAATCAAACGTGTTGTCGCCAGATTAAGAACCAGTCGAGATAAAGTCGTGGCGACCAACATTGCTGGGAATATGTTGAACTCCATCGGAGTTTTGGCATAAATGGTCGTGAGGAGAACGACCACTCCGATCGCTATATTGGCCGAGAGCAAGATATCCAATAGCGCTGGTGGCAGCGGTACTAGGATAACCACCAGACATGCGATGATTCCCAAAGGAAGAATCGCATCCTTGTAGTTTTGCCATACTCGCATCCATCCGCTCATCGATTGGCTCTCGCATCCCGACTTGAGAAATATTCCAAAGAATCTGGAAAGTAGCTAGAAAAGTGGGCAGATGTCTATATCGGTTAGGATAGAAATTGATGTAATCTACCTATCTTGTTATTACCAACGATTTGTACCTGATTCGCTAGCATAACCCACTCAAGGAATGTCATCCCAAGAGTCTGTCATCAATAGTTATCCCGAGTGGGCTCCACGTTTTTGGCACGGTATGCAGTCCAAAACATGGTTCTCCTATTTGATCAAAAATCGATTTCGAATTGGTTGGAATCGTCTGCATGTAGCCGTGGGTGTAACCGCTTTCATGCCGTTCTCGGATCTGATGGCTTTATCACATTACATACTGTTTAATCGCGCCATTGAGAGAACAAAATTAGTTGGGCCTCCTCTCTTTGTCCTAGGTCATTGGCGAAGCGGAACAACTCTTCTTCATGAGTATCTAGGTCTGGACAACCGATTTGCGTCCCCTACTACATTTCAGTGTTTCGCCCCCGCGCATTTCCTTTTAACCGAGGGCTTGGTAACACGATTTGGAGGTTGGTTACTCCCTGACAAAAGACCGATGGATAACATGAAGGCGGGGTGGGCGCTACCTCAAGAAGATGAGTTTGCGTTGATGAACCTCGGCGCTCCAACTCTCTATTCGAGAATGATGTTCCCCCAAAATGGGTTTCCTGACGAGAACACTTTAGCGGATGATGATTTCACTGATGCCCAGCGAACTAAGTGGAAGTACTTAATGAACTGGTTTATGAAGGCTCTCACCTACAAAAGCCAAAAACCTCTTATTCTCAAAAGTCCTCCACATACAGGTCGCCTAGGGTTGCTACGAGAGCTATACCCTGATGCAAAATATATTCACATTGTTCGTGATCCTCGTAGCCTCTTTCCGTCTACGATGAAGCTGTGGCGTTCTTTGGATCAGATCCAAGGTCTACAAAGACCTATTGCTGATGATCAATTGGAACCGTTTGTATTCCGTTGTCTTCGTCGCATGTACAATTCTTTCGATCGAGGTCGAGACGGACTAACAGACTCACAAATCATCGATGTCAAATACGAGGACTTAGCCCGGGATCCCTTGAACGTCGTATCGACGATTTATCGACAGTTAGATCTTGGTGACTTTGAAATCGTGAAGTCCAAGATTTTAGAAAAGACTAATTCACAAGTCGAATACAAGACAAATCGATTCTTGAAGGACACTGACCTAGAAAAACGCATTCTTCAGGAATGGCATGATTATGCTTCTCGCTATGGATACACTTAAGTTATGGAATTCGACTTTCGTTCTATCCCAGCTCAAAACCGTTACAAGCTTTTGGTTTCTCTGGTGGTTCCGAGACCGATAGCTTGGGTCTCCACGTGTAATCCTAACGGCTCTATCAATGTTGCACCGTTTAGCTTTTTCAACGCGATAGGTTCGGATCCTGCTCTCGTGGTGCGGCACTAGAGTGTAAATTGGAACGTATTCTCACAATTGGCCAGAATCGCATCGTCTTCGGAGAAGTCATCAACGCTTGGGTAGAAGATCAGTTCGTATTGAGCCCTGAAAAGGCTTACATCGATACGAACGCATTTAAACTGATTGGTCGAATGAGTGGTCTAGGTGGTTACGCTTCAACTCGTGATACATTTCAGATCGAACGCAAGAAATTCGGCGACTAAGGACACCCTAATCTCGTCCTTCAGGCTCGTTCTATGCGACTCAAGAATTCCGATTCTTGCTATCGATCGCTTGCTTCACAAGCAAATGAAACCTCACCAGTTCAGGAACGCTGGATATCCCAAGCTTCTTCATCATTCGTGATCGCCTAGCTTCTACTGTCCGCATGGAAAGCGATAGGTTTCTAGCTATCGTCTTATTTAGGTGACCTTGAGATACTCCCTCTATAACTTGGATTTCGGCTGGGGTGAGCTTGTTCCAACGCTCCAGAAGAGTTGATTCTGATATCCCTAACGCATAGGAAACGATACTCTCCGCCCCGGGCATCTTAGAATCTTCAAGTCGCCACCCTACACATAGAATTCCTACGATCTCTTCAAACACGACAACGATCTGCCGTCGCAGTGCGGCCAACGTGTGTACTTCTCCAAACCCTATTTCACAAAGCGAGTGATGGCACTCACCAGGGTTGAGTAGAAATTCATTTTCATCCTTAATCGTTTGATTCCAAGGATGCCCTGTCAATAAGTCGTTGAAACTCATGTCTTCGAGACGCGTCCTAGGAATGCTACACAAACTCAATAGCGACCCACTGGTGTATTTCAAAACTCGCTTGGTATCGTATGTGAATATGAAGGAATCGCAGTGTTTCGCTTCGAAAAAACCGGCTAAGATTGTTACGGGCGACGTCAATGCCACCCTGACTTGACTGTCAAGGGAGAGAATAGGCTGATCACTAGGCATGGATTCCTCTGCTGTTCCGATCGGTCGGTTATGCAAAACAGCCAAAAAAGTGGGATATTACCGCAATCTAGGTGGGTCGTGCAAAGGAGTCAATCAGAAAGTTTTTTTTATTTTTACCGGTTTTCTGTCGCAGAGCTATCTGCGAATCTTGAGGGATTATCGACATTCTGATCTTTGTTCACTGGATTCTCTTTCTGAAACACAACCCCAGCTCTATGGTCGATTACTCCTACTGGTGATTCTGTGTTGATCGAGGCTGGTTGACCGCTTTGGAATCGTTTCCCTGCGAATCGAGCTCCTCGGTAAATGGTCCCCTGTTGAATAGGTCCTATTCCGAAGAACCATGTATCTCTCGCATTGGCTCCGGCCTGGGCAATTCCTGTCTGGTAGACAGGTTCTCGCGTTTCCCTGTCATAAGCAAAAACAGCTACCTTGGAAGCAGCACTTTTGAGTTCTCGCTTTGCCAAGGAAAGCTCTGGTATGGCTGGTAGATTTGCCCCCCCTCCAACCACCGACGAAGCACTCGAAAGAAAATTATTGGCAGGCAATCCATAGGTTACGCTATGCCCGTCTAAGCCGATCGCTCCACAACGTGCCTCGCAAATGACGTCCGCTAACTCTTTCGTATCTACCAGCAGACAACCCGCTGCGATCATTTGCTGACGTATCGCACTGATGACATAATCCGAATTGACCATGGTATTGTGGACGGGAGGCATAACAGTTTGCTTCCCCATCGCCGTTATGTACGTGGTATCCAGAAAGACCTTTGCGCCTGTTAGTGGTCTGAAATCGAGTTTGGCTACCGCCGAATCGACCGCATCCGACATCAGCAACTGCTCAGTTGCTGTGAAAACTTTAGTACTACCACAACCTGAAGCTATAACCTGCAACAGGAACAACGCAGTGATCGATAAGAATCGCAGCATAATTCGACTGGGAAGGGAGTATGTCTGGTGGGTTTTTGTCTGGCTCATTAGCTTCACACTTGAGGAGCGGAGAGAATAGCCAATCGGTGGGGCTCCCGAAATACTGAGCAGGTAAATGAGCTAAGATAGATAACTTAGGTCGAGATATAAAGCTGCTTCTCTTACCCAGCGATCTGTCTGTAAGCTTCGTACATCCCAATGCCCACAGACACAGATAAATTTAAACTTCTTACTGGCCCGATCATTGGGAGAGAAACGCATTGGCTTTCATAGAGAGACCGCAAAGTCTGGGGCAACCCACTAGTCTCACTTCCAAACAGTAGCCAGTCCCCTCGCTCATACCTAACCGACGAATAGTTAGTCGTTCCAAATTTGGTGAACAACCAAAGTCTTCTCTCATCTACGTGAGAAAGCATATGCTGCCAGGAATCCACCGCTTGCCAATTCAAGTGTTGCCAATAATCGAGACCCGCTCGCTGGACCTGCTTTTCGTCAATTCGAAAGCCAGTTGGTCTTACGATCCACAGTTTAGCGTTGAGCGATACGCACGTTCGTCCAATGTTTCCCGTGTTCTGAGGAATCTCTGGTTGGAACAATATGACGTTTAACGTTGGCTCTGAGCTCAATCTCTACCCTGAAATGTTTTGGAGTAAATCGTTAAAACCAGGAATCAAATCGGCACCACCCGTTATGTCCCGAATCGCCGATACGTGCAGTTCTTTGGCCTTGCGATTGGCTTCATTCATGGCTTCAGTAACAAGCCTCTGCGTTAGATTTTGATGACCCGATTCGAGTAAAGTGCTCGAAATACTTGTGCTCAATACTACACCCAACCCCGACATCTCGACATGGACTGTGCCTAAAATATCGTAGCTAGAGCCATATACGCGAGCCGCCTCCAACTTCTCTTGCATGAGTTGAACTTGTGGCCCTAGCTGGGACAAGTTCTTCATGGCGCTCGCGAATTGCGTAATGTTCTTGAACATGAACTTACTTTGACCGTTACTCTTCTACAAATCGATAACGTCCAGGCATAGGTACAGCTACCTCGGGGGCCTCACCCCACGCTATATCATCAGGTCCTAGCTTCATGTCGCTCTCCATCATGTCCTTCCAAGTAATAACTTGACCCGAGTATGCCGCTTCACGACCCATAATGGCCATCAACGTACTCTTACTCATATAGTCACCGTTATTCAAAGCTTCGCCCCTTCGAATCGAATTCATCAAGGCTACATGCTCTAGTTCGTACATGCTCGGCTTATTCCCTTCGTATCGCCAGTTGGTTTCTCCCTTGATGGAGTTCGCCAAGATTTTGGCAGTACCTTTGGTTCCGAAAACAAAGTCCTCAGTCTCGCTGAAACACTCCGACATTTGCCGGGTTTGTGCGAAGCATCGGGTTCCGTCTTCCCATTCGTACACTACCGCAAAATGATCGTAAATGTCGCCGAACTTTTCTTCGGTTCTTACTTGTCTTCCCCCTGTGCCATAGCACTTAACGGGTGGTACGTCATTGTGCAACCACATGGCTTTATCGAGTGAGTGAATAAACTGCTCGACTATGTGGTCCCCGCTCAACCATCTGTAGTACAACCAGTTGAGTACTTGATTGTGCATCGGTGTCCACTCGGGCTTAGGGACTCGTGACCAAAGGGTACCGGTCAAATAGTTCTCTTGGATGGTGACTATCTCCCCGATCGCCCCAGAGAAAATTTGTTCCATAGTCGCTTTAACACCCAAGTCGTATCGCCAGCACAAACCTGAGACGACGCTCAATCCTCTTTCTTTGGCCATCTCACTGGCGGCCATAACTCGTCGAACGCCCACTGGGTCAACAGCAACTGGCTTTTCACAGAAAACATGTTTTCCAGCTTTGACGGCTGCCTCCATTTGTGCGGGACGGAATCCCGGTGGCGTTGCCAGCAATACCACGTCTATGTCCGTTGCTAAGATTTGATTCAAGCATTCCCATCCGGAAAAACTTTGGTCATCTGTTACCGCATATTGGTCACCCAAGGTTTTACTGAGGTTCTTCTTTCCATCGTTCATCCGCTCGTAAAACACGTCTGCGATGGCAGTCAAACGACACCCTGGATCTGCTGTCATGGCATCCTTGGCTGCCCCGCTTCCTCTACCACCACAACCTACTAAACCAACCTTGATAATATCGCTTCCTGCTGCATGAGCGGATCTCGCTAAAAACGTCGAGCTGCTCAAACCCGCTGTCGCACTGCCTGCTGCCAAAGTAGTCTTGAGAAAAGATCTGCGGTCTGCCTCGGTGCCTTGGATCTCGTTCGGAGTCGATGCTATTGTTGCTTTAACTTTGTCCATGATCAGTAATTCGTGGGAGGAGGGATGAATGTGGTGGGATTAAAGGCTACAAATTTCCTTTTTTTTATCTATCCTTTGGTATCACTGCCTTTCGTTTTCACGACCCAGTGATCACTCTCGGTTATAACTCAACCAAACCCATATGCAACAAGACAGCGGATCCGAAGGGGATGTTTTTCCTCTTTTAGACGACCAAAACGAGCCTTATGACATGCCGGAGATGCGTGGACGCTATTTCCGTGACGAGGACGAACAGTCGTTCCGAGAGTGGATCGCTGGTGCTCCTCAAATAGAGCTGGAAATAGGGTCTGGCAAAGGTCTTTTTCTGCTCAACCAATGTCGCGAACGCCCTAATATCCGATTTGTCGGACTGGAGTTGGCTGCCAAGTACGCGTGGGATTGCCAATCGAAAGTCCAACGCGATAACCTCGACAATGTTCGCTTCTACGCATGCAATGCGGTCGCCGTTATCGACCAAGACGTACCGAACGCCAGTATCGATGCCGTTCACGTTTATTTCCCCGATCCTTGGTGGAAAGCAAAACACAAGAAGCGTCGTGTTCTCAACGAGCAGAGCCTTCAAAACATTGAGCGTATCCTGAAGCCTAACGGCGAACTCCACTTCTGGACCGACGTTCTCGACTACTACGAACTGACCTTAGAACTAATCGATCAAGTTACCACGTTAGACGGTCCATTCTTTGTCGATACTCCCGAGGCAAAACACGACATGGATTACCGCACTCACTTTGAAAGACGCACCCGAAGAAACGGTTTACCCGTTTATCGCAGTCGATATTGTAAGAACCAAAGCTCGGAGTGATTAGCGTTCGCCAGACTAGCTACCCCAGACTAGCTACCCCAGACTAGCTACCAACGTGTGATAAACGCTTTCTCGTAAAGTTCGACTCCTCGGTGTAATTGATCGAGGCTTATCCACTCATCGCAACGATGCGCTTGCTGAATACTGCCAGGGCCACAAATGACCATTCGTCGCAATCTTTGTAGTACTCCTGCATCGGTTGCGTAGCACACCGAATACGATCGCTGCTGTTCTGCCAATTCCAACATCTTGACTACGAAGTCGCTCTGGGGATCCACACTCCATGGTCTAGCCGAGTACTTGGTTTGGCATTCGAGACCATATTGCTCGCAAATTCGCAGCACTTCGTCCAAAATTGGCTGGTGATCTACCGCTGGCATCGCTCGGAAAAAGTTAATCAGTTTAGCCATGGATGTCGTTACGTTCACCGCTTCTGGCTCGTTGCTTATGGTCATATTCCATGACAGAGTCGGCGGGTCAAAATCCTTGTCGTGGTACATGGGGTTGGCCTCAGCTTTGTTCCTTAATTCCAAAAAGCTGCTCAACGCTGGTATCAGCTTATAATTGGCGTTTACTCCGCAGTTAGTGCTTGTGTGTGCACTAATCCCTTTGGCTACTATGGCAAAGCTCTCAGCTCCTTTGTGCGCGTGTATAACCTGCAGCTCAGTTGGTTCACCCACAATTCCCATCGTATCGTTTGTCACCATCTCTTCGAAGAACTTGGAATTTTGGTTTACATACGAGGCTCCTCGCATGCCTACCTCCTCGTCGCTAGTCACTACAAAGTAAAGCGGCTGTTCGTTCTTGACATTGGCTGCTGCTGTCAATGCTGTTGCCAGTGAGCCTTTCATATCGCAGGTGCCTCGCCCGTAGAGCCTGTTATCTTTCTGGTACCCATGGAAGGCGCCACTAAAGTCAAGCTCCCAGTCTTCCGCTGGTACCACATCGGTGTGCGCTAAATAGGCTACCCCTCCCACTCCAGCCCCTCGCTTGGCCACCACACATACCTTGGGGACTTTTTCGTCGTCTTCATAGGTTAACCACTCGACGGTAAATCCCATTTCTACGAGCCTGTCGGCTACAAACTGGCTAACCTCGACGTTGCTTCGGTCACTTACCGAAGGAAAACTAACCATTTGCTGGGTAAGTTCTATGGCTCTACCTAATCTTTGCGACATGTGATTTTCGTGTGTGTTAACGATTTCTAATGCTTAAAAAAGGCCGCCGGCAGATTATTCCCTGCCACCTACCTATCTGATTACTCCGAAAAACCTCGGTTTGTTCATTCTATCGGCTGCTGGGTCTGCTGTCCTGACTATTCCTATTGCGGTATCTTTAGCGTTAAAGATTCCCTTAACTCGAGGCTCAACCATGAACAATATGCGTCAAGTCATTTCGCTCATCCTCGGCGGCGGCCGCGGTACTCGATTGTTTCCACTTACCAAAATCCGAGCTAAACCCGCCGTACCCTTGGCTGGCAAGTATCGATTAATCGATATTCCTATCAGCAACTGTTTGCACAGCGGGATTAATCAAATCTACGTCGTTACCCAATTCCTCAGCGTTTCGCTCCACCAACACATTCGCCAAACCTATCGCTTTGACAACTTCAGCGGCGGATTCGTCGAACTCCTCGCCGCTCAACAAACCATGGAGGGGGGGACCGAGTGGTTCGAAGGAACCGCTGATGCCGTTCGCAAAAATCTTCGATACTTCGACGAAAAGGACTGCAAGTATGTCCTCATCCTCAGCGGTGACCAACTCTACCGCATGGACTACGCCAAAATGTTGGAAACCCACATCCAAACCGGGGCGGATGTCACGATTGCCGCCAAACCAGTTGCTCGCTCCGAAGCTCACGCTCTAGGCGTTATGCGTTGCGATGATTCCGGCCGAGTCACTGGCTTCCTCGAAAAACCTAAAACAAACGAGGAGATCGACATGGTTTCTACCGATCCTTCCTGGATCGATGCTCGAGGTATCCCCGCCCAAGGTCGCGATTGCTTGGCCAGCATGGGCCTCTACATTTTCAACAAAGAACTTCTATTCGATGTTCTCAACAAAACTAACTACAGCGACTTTGGTAAAGAGGTATTCCCCGCCGCTATCCGTTCCCGAAAAGTCCAAGTTCACTTGTACGATGATTACTGGGAAGATATCGGTACTATCAAGGCTTTCTACGATGCCAACCTATCGCTAAGTCAAAACGCTCCACCCTTCAACTTGTTCGATGCGGATCGACCAGTTTACAGCCGAGCTCGTTTCTTGCCCCCCTCCGTGCTAGACGGGGCTCACATCTCGAATTCTCTCCTCGCTGACGGATGCCGCATAGGTAAAGGGACTCGCATCGAGAATAGCGTCATAGGCTTGCGCTGCATTATTGGCGAAGGGGTAACCATCAAGAACAGTATCATCATGGGTAGCGATTACCTTGAGACCGACGAAGATGTTGCCAAACTCATGACAGAGGGTAAAGTCCCTTGCGGAATAGGTTCAGGCAGTCTCATCGAAGGAGCTATCTTGGACAAGAACTGCCGAGTCGGTAGACACGTTCAAGTCGTTAATAGGTTGAACCTCACCGATTCCGATAAGTACGACCCGTGCTACATCCGTGATGGAATCCCGATAGTCTCAAAAGACGCGACTCTCTCGGATGGTTGGACCATGTAAGTTCGTTACTTAATGAGCCTTTCCTTGGATGCATCCGTCAAGACGAGCGTTCTTATAAATAGGTAATAAGCTATTAATATGTTGTAGTAGTAGTAAGCGACTCAAAACTGTCAGTAAAGGAGACAAACCGGGTAAAGAACCAAACAATACGCTGGTTGACTCGCTCGAAGAAGTCTGTGGAAAACGTGTCGCTCAGTGAATCATTTTGTGTCAAAAGATGATCGTACTTACCGAGCTTTTGAACATCGAAGTTGTCAATGTTGGTAGCTCAAACGCCAGAAAACAGAAAACACCAAACAAACAACATGTTATCCACCAAAATAGCAGCCGTAGCCTTTGATATGGACGGGTTGCTTCTCAACACTGAGGATCTCTACAACGACGTAGGGGAGATGCTCATGCAACGCAGAGGTAAACTTTACCGAGACTCTGTTAGGAAAAGGATGATTGGTCTGCCTGCCCCGCAAGCCTTCGGGGTATTGATAGAAGCGGAATCACTGACCGAGACCTGGGAAGAACTCCATGATGAGACGTTAGAGATCTTTGAAGCAATTTTACCGACTAGACTGGCGTTAATGCCAGGCGCCAAAGAGTTGTTACAGGTGGTCGAAGCCTTAAATCTACCCAGATGCGTAGCGACCAGCTCATCGAGGGAATTTGCGGAAAAAGCGTTGCTCCAAGTAGGGGTGCTAAGCCATCTGGATTTTGTTCTGACAGCGGCAGATGTACCGAGAGGAAAGCCATTCCCAGACATTTACCAAGAGTCAGCCAAACGCATGGGAGCGGAGGTCTCTACGATGTTAGTATTAGAGGATAGCCCCAACGGAACACGAGCTGGGGTATCTGCCGGAGCCTATGTTGTGTCAGTCCCCAACGAACACACCGAGGGAGGAGATTTCACCGGATCCCAGTGGATAGCGAATACCCTCCGAGATGAGCGACTCAGTAAACTCCTAATCCCCAAGTCCCAACCCGCAGCGTGAGCAAGGGAAAGAATCGCTTAGAATTTCGTAGCCGAAGTCGCCAGACTTTGGAAGCGCGCCAGTAACACCTCCAATCAGTGCTCAGTTCTAGTAGGCCGTAACAAGTCTCTCAACGAGACGCAGTTACAGCATACCACGCTCTTGTAGTGGACGACGCTAGGAGGCCATTTGCACGGGAGACCGTCAGTTACATTGCTGATAAGATTCGAGCCAAGTTCGAGCCAGGCAGTCGGGCCTCGTTGCCTCGTCCACTACTAAACCGAGGAAAAAAATCCCGTAGACCAGCTAGCGAGCGGGAGAAGTAGCAAGTTTGAGAGAAGCCAATCTTTTCAATAGCCGTATTTCCGATTTTCCCGAACAGTGCTCGAGCGAACAATTAGATATAGTCTTTGAGCATATTGTTGCACCGAATGCGGTCTTTTACTCACAGTTGATTTTATTTTAGTGGAAGCGTGACTTGCAAGCTCGCTCAAAAGCTCCATCGGGACTGAAATGACTTGTCGGTTTGGGCCAGAGTCGTGACGATGCATGCCGTAACTGCGCAGGGCCTTGTTACGGCCAACTTACTTTCGCCCTCTCCACGCTGCGTCCACTCTCCCTCAATGGAGAATGAACAGCAGCGATACATTTCTGTCGTACCATGGGCTTCGGTGCTCCGTGAACTCCGTTATCAAACCTCCAGAACTGGATCAATAAAGTGATCTACTGCTATGGAGTCAGCATCGAGAAGCTTAGGACGCGGAGCGAACTGGGTTGGTGAGAATACCTAACGATTCAATTTCGATTTCAACGAGATCGCCATTAACCAAGAATCGTGGAGGCGTGCGAGCAACACCAACTCCAGGGGGGGTGCCGGTGTAAATAACGTCACCAGGTTCGAGCGTCATCACTTGAGAGATATAAGAGATGAGAGTGACTGGGCTAAAGATTAGTTCTTTAGTAGTGGAGTCTTGAAGAGTTTCACCGTTGATTCGGCATTGAACCCTGAGATTGGAAACATCAGAAACTTCATCCGTGGTAACTATGGAGGGTCCCAAGGGAGCGAACGTATCAAAGGACTTGCCAAGAAACCATTGTTTTCCGGGCTTGTCTTTCTGCCAATCGCGAGCCGACACATCGTGTCCGACGCTGTAACCAAATATTCCGTCGGCCGCTTGTTCAGGGCTGACATCTTTCATGGTTTTACCGATGATCACCACCAGTTCCGCTTCGTAGTCGACGGAGTTGCTGACTTTGGGAAGCACGATAGGTTCGTTAGGACCAATCATGGCAGTAGGCATTTTGCAGAAGACAATCGGCTCGTCAGGAATCGGAGCCTTGGTCTCGATAGCATGATCTCGATAGTTGAGACCGATGCAGAGAATTTTACGAGGCTTATCGATGGGACAGAGGAGCTTGACTTCTTGGTCGGTGGCCCCAAGTTTTTTTGCGAGGCTAAGAATTCGAGGTTGTACGGTTTTCCAACGATCGATCAATTCGACCATAGACTGAGGTAGGCTAGGATCAGCCAACGATAAATCTTGGATCCCATACGGCACCTGTAATCCGATGCCGATGGAATTGTCTGTTCGCGAGAAACGTACAAGCCTCATGTCTTGAAAACCTACATCCTACTTGGGAGCGACCGTAGCCATCATCCGCTTGCCTTGTTGCAAGGGAGGTTGCTCGAGTTTGGAGTACTCCGCTAAAAGTTGCAAAACGTTTTCCATAACTTTGCGACCTTCGTCGACGTGAGCCATCTCACGACCCCGGAAAATGACCGAGACCTGGACCTTGTCTTTATTCTTAAGGAACCCGATAGCTTGTCGAACTTTGGTTTCGACGTCATGGTCACCGGTTTTTGGCCGGAGACGAATTTCCTTCGTCTTAGTCTGGTGAGTCTTCTGCCCCGATTTCTTACTTTTCTCGTATTTGTATTTGCCGAAATCCATGATTCGACAAACCGGTGGCTTTTCGTTTGGAGCTACTTCGACCAAATCCAATCCTGCATCACGAGCACGATTAAGAGCTTCATCGGTGGGGATGACGCCGTATTGGGTGCCATCAGGACCAATCACTCGTATCGGAGAAATACGGATTTGATTGTTTACTCTTGTTTGAATGCGATCGCGTTCGATTGCCAAGTCCTCTCACTATGCTGGAAAAACGTGGAGTCGCTCCCCAGAACGGTTCAGAGGGGAGATCAGTCACTCCGTTAAAGTGTGGCTAGATTGCCGCACCCTTATAGTTTGCCTAAAGTATCGGCAATTTCCCATAGTTTGGTCAACAGAGGATTGGAGAAAATTGCGATGATGTGAAAAAAGTTGCCGGAAAGTCTCTCTTTAGTTGGACTTGCCAGCGATTTTGGGGCGGATAAAGTATGCGGAAGATCGAATTTGGCTCTGCCGAGACGGGTGAAAACCTGTTGGAGAAGGGCGAAAATTGGTCCAATGCAGCCCTTGTAGCTCAGTTGGTAGAGCAGATGACTCTTAATCATCGGGTCCAAGGTTCGAGTCCTTGCGGGGGCATTTAAGACATTTTACCCAGCCAGAAGCTGGGTTTTTTTGTGCCCGAACCAACCAATAAACTCGCCAAATAGCTCGCCTTCACACCTAGGGAATGGCTTAACAGTCCTGACATCGTTGAATCCGGACACGCATTAATCTACACTCAAGGGTTGTCCGTTTCTCATTAGCCAAGCCATGGCCAAGGGGAATTCGTCGTAGGTTGCTATCTCTGTAAAGAAGGCCTCTTCGTGAGAAAATCAATTGTTCTAGTCGCAGCACTGCATGCAAGCGTGATTCAACTCGCATCCGCTTTCACGATGCCTTGCTTCGCGGATGATGTAGATTTTGCTCATGCGATTGTTCCTATTCTGAAAGCCAACTGCTCTAAGTGCCATGCAGGACTACAAAAAGAAGGTGGCCTTAGCATTAACACACGCGAGGATTTGATCTCTGGCGGAGACTCTGGATCACCAGTAGAGATAGGTAAACATGCGTCCAGTGAATTCTTTCTCCGAATCAACTCGCAAGATGAAGGCTACCGAATGCCTCCCGATGGGGAAGGGTTAACAAAGGAACAAATAGCTTTGATCGGCAAGTGGATCGACCAGGGTGCGAAGTGGGAATCAGGCTATACGTTTGCTCCTCGTACCTACGAACCACCTCTCAAACCACGACGACCAGATCTCCCTCCCGCCCAAGCAAATAGAAACCATCCACTCGATCGGATTTTGGACTTTGATCTTTCTTCTCGAGGACAATCAACACCGTCGCTGATTTCGGACGAAGTATTCTTGCGACGTGTGTCTTTAGATTTGATTGGGCTGCTACCAACTCCCGAACAACGTTCTGAATTTCTAAACGATCCTCGACCCGACAAGCGAAACCAATTGGTTGATCGGTTGCTCTCTGAGAATATCGCGTATGCAGATCATTGGTTGACGTTTTGGAATGATCTGCTTCGCAATGATTATACTGGTACAGGCTTCATTACTGGCGGTCGGACTCAGATTACGACTTGGTTGTATGACGCTCTTCTGCGCAATAAGCCTTATGATAAAATGGCGAGGGAACTCATTGCGCCTCCCACTCCAGATAGTGCAGGATTCATCAACGGAATCAAATGGCGTGGCGAAGTCAGCGCCGGGCAAACCGTCGAAATCCAATTTTCACAAAGCGTTGGTCAATCGTTCTTGGGAATCAACCTCAAGTGTGCGTCATGCCACGATAGTTTTGTGGATCGATGGACTTTGAGCGAAGCCTTTGGTCTGGCAGCCATCTATAGCGAGCGACCATTGGAGATTCATCGTTGCGATAAACCAACTGGACAGACAGCTGAGCCGAAGTGGTTGTTTCCCGAGCTAGGGACCGTCGATCCAGCTTTAAACAAAAGTCAAAGGCTGGAGCAGTTAGCCAATCTGTTGACACATCCCGAGAATGGACGATTTACTCGAACCATCGTCAACCGGCTTTGGCATCGGCTCATGGGGCGAGGCATCGTGCACCCGACCGATGCGATGCAAACCGAACCATGGAACGAAGATCTGCTAGATTACTTGGCCGTCCATTTAGCAGACAATCAATACGACTTAAAGCAAACATTGCGATTGATTGTGACCTCGGCTGCTTATCAATCGCAATCGGAATCGGTAACTGAGTCCACGGATGCCACTGGATATGTTTATCGCGGGCCGCGAGCCAAAAAATTGACCGCCGAGCAGTTCCTAGATGCTATTTGGCAGTTGACGGGCGCTGCTCCACAAGCCATCGATGCACAAGTTCAACGAATAGAGCCGGGGCAGGAGGCACCTAAATCCAATACAGCGGCGGCTCAATGGATTTGGAACACATCGGATGCGACCAGAGCGCCCGCAGGGCAGACGATTGCGTTCCGAAAAGTTTGGAATCTCGCGCATGCTCCCAAGAGAGCAGTAGCTGTAGTCAGTTGCGACAACGAATATCGTACCTATTTGGATGGTCGCTTGATCGGTGAAGGTAAACAATGGGATTCGCCGAATTTGTTTACGCTGGATGACCTATTGGCTGGTGAACATGAACTAATCATCGTCGGCCGAAATGGTGGCGATTCGCCGAACCCCGCCGGACTCTGGTGTGAAGTACGTTATCTGAGCCCTGACCAAACAGAAGGCGGCTTCGGAACTGACGCTTCGTGGCAATGGTCCGCACAGTTACCAAACGAAACCGGGGTATATCAACAACCACCTAGTGATTGGCAAGCAGCAGCCGTAGTGAATCACGGCGGGATCTGGTCAGGACGAGTTACTCCGCAGGCGGATGGGCTCTTGGCCAAGGGAATCAATGGAAATGTCAATATGATTCGAGCCTCGCTGGTGAAAAGCGACTTTTTGATGCGTTCGTTAGGAAGACCCAATCGAGATCAGATTGTTTCGGTACGTCCTACAGAGATGACTACCATAGAGGCGATCGACTTATCAATTGGTGAAACGCTCGATAGTTATCTCAAGCGGGGAGCAGAACGGTTGGCTAGAAAATCGTGGGATAGTCCAGCCGAGTTGGTGCGATGGGTCTATCATCATGCGCTGGGACGCGAACCATCCGCCGAGGAGCTCAAGGTCTTGGGAAGTGATTTATCGACTCCGCTGGACCCTTCCGCCGTGGCTGACATATTGTGGGCGATCATCATGCTTCCCGAATTTCAAATCAATCGTTGAGGAAACAATGCAACATCCAAGTAAGACGGAATTGGAATTCGAAATACGGCGAGAGTTTCTCAAAAAGCTGGCCGCCGCTAGCGTGACAACGTTGGGCTTTGGGGCACCGAGATTGCATGCGTCCATGGATGCGCCATCGGTTCAACATCCTGCTGCAACGGCTGATTCTTGTATCGTTTTATGGATGGGTGGTGGCATGGCAGCCCCTGACACATTCGATCCAAAGCGGTACGTGCCATTCAAAGAAGGCGTACCTGTTGCTGAGATAGAGAGTACCTTTCCGTCGATTGATACGGTCGTCGATAACATAAAAATTACCGAGGGGTTGGAGCATATTGCCAAGGTCATGGATCGGGCCACTTTGATCCGCTCGCATGTGCTCCCCGATCTTGGAAGCATTTTGCACTCAAGGCATCAGTTTCATTGGCACACTGGCTACGTACCGCCGCAAACGGTGGCGTGTCCACACATCGGATCATGGATGGCCAAAGTTTTGGGACCGCTCAATCCCGTCATGCCTGCGTTCGTTAATATTGGTCAACGCTTAGAGGGAGTTGGCGAACAAGAAGAATTGAAAGCGTTTACGACAGCGGGCTTCTTTGGCAGTGAGTATGGACCTTTGAATTTGCCTTTTCCTGAAGAAGCAGCTCAATCGGTGCGACCACCAGCTGGAATGGATGCTGGCCGATTTACGAATCGACAAAAGCTGTTCAAGAAACTGGTCGACTCGTCGCCACAGCGCGAATATATGAGCGACTTTCAATATGAGTCGCAACTACGTTCTATAGAAAATGCGTACCGGCTTTTAAGTTCAAAAGAGCGAGAGGCATTTGATATCTCGCTTGAGCCTGCCGAAAGTTATGCCAAATACGACACGGGGCGATTCGGACGAGGTTGTTTGTTAGCTCGCCGTTTGGTCGAAAACGGAGCGAGATTTGTAGAGGTCACAACGGAGTATGTGCCGTTTCTTAATTGGGATACCCATGCCGATGGTCACACGACGTTGCAGCGCATGAAAAAAGAAATCGATCAGCCCATTGCTCAGTTGATTTTGGATTTAGAGAGCCGAGGACTTTTAAACAGGACACTCGTCATACTGGCTAGCGAGTTTAGTCGTGACATGATCATGGAGGGCAAGCCGGGTTCGAACGCAGCCGATCAAACGTCGGAACCAGTGGAATCACTTAAAACCATGAAGCACTACGGACAACACCGACATTTTACCGGCGCATCTTGTGTTGTGATGTGGGGAGGTGGTGTCGTCGGTGGGCAGCTTTACGGAGCATCGGCCGTGGAACGACCTTTTGTGGCGATTGATAAGCCATTAAGTGTGACAGATCTTCACGCTACGATCTTCAACGCCATGGGAATCAGTCCACAAACCGCATTCGACATTGAGCAGCGACCATTTTATGCAACGGAAGATGGCAAGGGTCAGCCTGCGCGAGACATATTCCGAAAGATAAACGCGAGCTAATTTGTTGGGAAAACTCGTCAAGATCGGGAGAATTTAAACCTTCTCCATAGTACGCTCAGGAGTCCAAAAGCTGCCTCAAACGATATACTGGGCTGCATAGACAAAATAAATGCAGATATCGCATAACTGTTTTTAAGTCTGTTAACACTCAACTTCCCTCCAAAACAAACCGCCCGATTATCTCATCTCTCGAAAGGTACATAATGATCTCTCCAAAGAACAAAAATCGACGCAGCTTTTTAAAGACGACCTCGGCGGTAGCGTGTACAGGATTTTTCGTTGGCTCCAGCAGTGCCTCGCGTGCTCAAGACTCACCGAATGAGCGTCCTGTTTTCGCAACGATTGGTTTGCGAAATCAAGGTTGGACGATCACCGATAAATCGACCAAGTACGCGGACTTTGCCGCATTCGCTGATGTCGATGCCAACGTGCTCGGAGCGATCAATGAGAAGCTCAAGAACAAAACTGGCAAAGCCGCTGATGGTTACAAAGATTATCGAGAGATTCTAGATCGAAAAGACATCGATGCCGTGATGATCGCGACTCCTGATCACTGGCATACCAAAATTACGGTAGAAGCCATGCTGGCAGGAAAGGATGTTTACTGCGAGAAGCCGCTAACACTTACCGTCGATGAAGGCAAACTCATCGAAAAGATTGTCAAGCAAACCGGTCGCATCTGCCAAGTCGGTACCATGCAACGAACCGAGTTTGATAGCCGTTTCTTAAAGGCCATTGCCATCGTTCGTAGCGGCAGGCTCGGAGAAATCCAAAAGGTAACTTGTGGTATCAACGGTGCGACCGGATCGCCTGAATTGCCCGCCATTGATGTGCCCGAGGGACTCGATTGGGATATGTGGCTCGGACCAGCTCCAATGGTCCCATACCGAGCATTGCCAGAAATCCGACAAGGTTACGGAGGGGGAGTTCCACTCTATACCAATTGCCATTATGCATGGCGCAATTGGTATGAGTACTCGGGCGGTCAGATGAACGATTGGGGTGCACACCATGTCGATATAGCTACATGGGCTTTGGGTGCTCATGAAACGGGTCCCAACAAGATTACGCCGGTGAGCTATGAGCTACCAGTGAAATATGAAAACGGCAATCCAAAAGTTAGCGATCGATACAATTCACCGACCAAGTTCGAGATCCACGCTAACATGCCTGGTGATATCCCAATGGTAATCACTAGCGAAGGCGATAATGGAATTCTATTTGAGGGAACTGAGGGGCGAATCTTTGTAAACCGAGGTCGATTGTCAGGTAAGCCAGTGGAAGATCTGGAAAAGAACCCGCTTCCTGAGGGTGCTGTCGACGCCGTTTACGGAGGTCCCGTCAGCGAGAATCATACCGATAACTTTATTGCATCGATGCGATCTCGCAAGCAACCAATTTCGGACGTATGGACTCACAATCGTATGCTCGAGATTTGCCACTTGGCCAACATTGCAATCCGTCTCGGTCGCGAGTTGAAGTGGGATCCTGCTAAGCGAGAGATCGTTGGCGATGAACAAGCCAATTCATTCCTAAAACGAGAGAGCCGAAAGGGCTTTGAGACCAAGGTTTAGTCGCGTTTGACTGTTGGCAGATCGATTCTTTAAATCAGATCGACACGATGTAAAAGTGAGAACGAAAGTCGGGCATGATTTCTTGTCATGCCCGACTTTGTCCTGACGCAGCCGCATTCCAATGGATTCATCGGTTCGAGGCTTAAGGTTGAATACGGGGTACATAGCGGGACGTTTCTTCATCGATCCGCTCGATCGTGGGTTCAACTCGATAGATAAAATCAGACTCGCTTTCTTTGAAATTGCGAGTTGGTTCGAGATACTCGATCTTGCTCAGCGGAGCTAATCTAACGGCGTGCCCCTTTTCGTTTTTTTCCAGCCTAAAGTATTCAATCTGATAGGGAAAATAGGGTATCGAAGTTTCGTTTTGTCCCGCGACTGGTCTGCCCAAAGTCAATCGAACGTGGGAGGGAAGATTTTCCGTGTCTGGATTCATCGCAACTAATTGCTGGTCAATTTCGGCAGTTCCCATATGTTTGGGAGGTTCAGTTCGAAGCTTGCCGAACAGTTGCCAAACATCTAGTCCGCCAATCTTACCTTCCTCGGCGCGATGCCAGTTGTACCTCTGATACAGGCTTCTCATCAATTCGGCTTGTCCACCAATTGCTAGCAAGACATAAACATCTTGATTCTCTTCCGGTCGATAAATGCGAGGAATCAACTGTTCCCTCACCTTTTCTACGTTGACTAGTTTGGGAGGTGAATCCGCGCCAAACTGGGTATACATAAGGCGACCGTCGGAGATCTGAATGACATCCATGGTTGTTTCACCTGCTGAGACGCGGGCTGTATAACGAAACTGTCCGGTCCAATTGCCAGTGCTCTTATACTCACCGCTAAGTATGACTTGTTGGTTGTAAGCGTTAGTTAATTGGTGGACCTTGTAGGAAATTTTGCTCCCCGCGATGGATGATTTTAGAGCGTAAAAGACGAGCAAGTTCGGGTCGATCATCTCGCGGCCAGCGGGTCCAGCTACATTTTGTTTACCGATAGATGCGCTATTCGTGGAGTTGCTACTGACTTGGCTCCCGCTGACTTGGCTACCACTGAGTGGTGTGCTAGCAATCATCGATTGGGCGCTAGCGTTCTCGGATACCCCAGAAATCCAAGCGATCAGCGACGAACCAAGCCAAACCAGAATGGTTACCGATCTAAGGTTTATGTTGATGCTAGCTAAGTTAGGGTCGATCTGCATGGGCAAGTTATGCGGGTTTTATCAAAGAATCCAATTCGAGCATGCCGAACATAGGGACTGAGGACGCGCGAAGCGGATTGTAGGTCGATCGCTGGCGTAAAGTCCAGGTTGAATGCGTCGGTCCCGTAGACCAATTGCGAATCCGGCTTGACCCAATTAGTTCCAGGGGTATTTAGAATGAAAATGCGTAGCAAATGGCATCTGATGGCGGTGTTGGGATTGGGCACGCCCTGCATCCTCTCCCAACTCGTCAGTGTTCCCACTCTCGGCGATGAATTAGCTCGTCGGCACAACATGCCGCCTGCAGCGCGTCTCGCTGAACCAGGCCCAATGGTAGGCGGTCCTGGCCCAGGCGTTTTGGCACCAGAAACAATTCCAGTTCCTGGTTACGGAGCTCCTGCCGTCGCTCCGACCATGCAAATTCAGTTTCTTGCTGACGGTGGCAGCATGACCATTCACTATGACGTTGTCGGTGACGGCAGCTTCGGAAGTGAGCCGTTGGTAACACCAGGTCGCGTGGAATTCGCACAAGGTGGCATCTACCGCCTCAAGCTGACGAACATCACTGGTCGTGAAGGTATCGAGCTTTATCCAACGATCGAGGTTGGAACGGCTAGCTACCGAACGGCAGCATTCCTCGCCCACAATGCTCTAGCGGTTCGATTTACTGCTAACGACATTGATCAAGCACTCGAGAATAGCTTTGTTACCAAAGTCATTTATCTGCCAGACCCAGAGTTCCAAGGAATTGGGGTAGGTGGAGTTGATACCTTGGTTAGCGAGCCAGGAGTCGATCCGATTTTTGAAGCTGACCGTCGTGGTTCCATTTTGGCAATTATTCGTCTTGGTAACAAGGACGTAGAATTGTCCGGTAATGCGGGTATGGGACTGCCAATGGCTGGTGGAGTTGGCTTTGATGGTATGGCATGTGGTCCTGACGGATCTCCGATGAGTGCCTATGGCAACCCACCAAACATGGTCGCTGGTGTGACCGCTCCTCAGTATGGAATGACATACACCGGCACTCCGATTGGATTGCCCGGACCTCCACACATCCCATTGGGACATCCAGCTGGTCTTCAAAAGCATGTGATGGTAAATCGCACTCACATGAATATTCCTGACCCAGTGGACAAGATG
>Ga0315899_10000623_pt1 | contig 42325 bp, 26 predicted proteins | sample LakEriMetagenome_2_FD_203518 | JGI IMG/M metagenome (GOLD analysis project Ga0315899, IMG submission 203518) | Freshwater fungal communities from buoy surface, Lake Erie, Ohio, United States - Buoy 4 MA112 | ecosystem: Environmental > Aquatic > Freshwater > Lake | place: USA: Lake Erie, Ohio...
ACGAGTCAAACGATTGGATATCCTCTGTTGGATCGTAGTACGCTTCGCCGAGTCCTCGAGTATCGAGAAATCGCAGCAGAGGTTCTTCACTATTGGGGAAATCGTATCTTCTTGAGAATTTGGTCTCTGGTCGAAATCCTTGTCCGATCGTTGCATCGGTTGAGCCGGTAAGCTGTCGGACGATAGATGATTTTCCACTACCGGTTTTACCGAAGAGCCAGAGCGTGGGAATCGAAGCTCGATTTCGGATAGCTTCGAGTTGCGTGTTCAGTTCTGCATCAGACTCGGGGGGCTTGTCTCCTTTCTGGGAATTTTCCTGCTGTTTGAACAATCCGAACATTAAACTTCACCTAGCTTTCCTATTTTGACCGGCCTGTTTTTCTAGGTCGCATTCTAACTAAAATCGCCAAACTTTACCTGATCTCTACCAGGCTCATTTGAGAAACGTTCGTACAGCCATCTCGAACTAACAATCGATCTTTCCGTTGTGTCGGTCATTATCCGCATGATTGCACACCGTCCGCGGACCGATTCGATTGGAAAAATGGAAACCTTAAGCAGTTTGTTACCAAACCGAAAAGCCACAGGACAACAGCTTTTTGCTCGTTGTCTTTTGGCATTTTGCGTGGTAATTATCGCGGGGGACATTTCTTCAGCGTGGACCGATGATCCACGCGATTCGTTTGCCGTTCAAGTCATTGAGCCATATCCAGTTTCAACGGTTCCTGGCAGGTCTGAGCTAACTTTAGACGAGGATCGGATCCTTCACTTGGCCTGTCAATGTAGCCCCGTATCGAATTTGATGTTATCGCTTGCTCGTTCTCAGGAAGCCAAAGGCCACAAGTCGGAAGCTGAACAAAAGCGTGAAGCAATCGTCTGTTTACTCGCCAACGTTGCAGCCCATAAGACCAGGTCGGAACGTGCTGCGGGAGCGATGAAAGCTCACTTCGGCTTGGCCGCTTCAAGGCTCGGAGGCGAGCTCATCATGAGAACTGAAGCCGAGCTTGCTCAGCAGACAGAAATACAGATTAGGCTCATCGAAGCAGGAATTTCGATACCAGACGACTCGTTGTTGACAAGATTGCAGAATGAAACCAAGGATTCAAAGCTGGAGCTAGAATCCAAAGATCGGGTGTTAAGAATTCAGTTGTCAGGATTGATTCCCAATGCGTATGCATGCAGTTATGAGCCGGTAGTAAAAATCGAGCTGCAGCCTTGTGATATCGACGTGTGTGAATATGTTGAAAAAGCGTTAGCTTGTCATTACGAATTGATCGCTCTAGGAAAGATTCGAAGTCTGTTGGGACCTGAGTCTGTGGAGACTGGGAAAGAAATACTGGCACTCGTTGCAAACGTACCTGTGTTGCCGGCAGGGAAGGCTAGTTTGTTGTCACGATTAAAATCCGTCTTGGACCGGACCGATCGGACGTTGGAATCGGACAAGCAAAAGTCTTGGTTAGGCACGTTGATTATGGAGCGTAGGCGAGAGATTGCTCGCGAAATCGAGGTTGCTTATGAGAATAAAAGGACTGCAGCTTTGCGTTGGAGCCTTGTTAAGGAGCAACTCAACGCGTGGTCACGTCGGGTTGAGCAGCTCGAAAAGCTTGGAGAAGAAAACCGAGGGACGATAGCCGAGTTGGGAGGGGCGAAGCTTGCAAAGCTAAAGGAAGAGGCTCGATTGATAGAGCGTTGGTTAGAGTGGCAGATGGCCAACGTCGATTTAAGATTGGCGATGGGCGAGTGTGTTTGCCCTGAATAAACGATACAACTCGTGTCGTTACTTGGAGATGATTTCGAGCAATACGCCATTATCCCAAACGCTGTGGGTTGAGAGGCAATTCACAGGGCGGAATGCTAGCCATTTAGTGGGGCTGACCTGGGTAAAGTTGAGAAAATTTTCGGATTGTAGCGGTTGTAGCGGCCGATACATCTCTCGTCGATTTTAATTCACGGGGGAGTATATGAAGTCGTTCGTTAATTTAATGGTTGTATTCACTGTTCTGCTCGGCAGTGTTGGTTGTACTGGCATCCGCATAGTTCACCACGGCGGATATGGACCTTATGACTCGAGTATGCCGGGATGTGATCCATGTGGATGCGAGGTGGCAGCCCCTCCCGCTTGCGATAGCGGTTTTTGCGGACCTGGAGTGCTTCACCGAGTTGGAGATCGGCTGAGATCGGTCAATAGTAGTTCTGGTTGCGGAGAGGTTTACTGGGACGAGCAAATCAACGAGCCCAGAGTATGCGATCCATGTTGTTTTAATGGTGAGTATATTGGTGGCGGAGACTGTGGCAGATGTCCAGGCGCTTTAGCACGACTCCGCGAGTTGTGGGGATTCCGATACTTCCCGTCAGAATGTGCGAGTTGCGCTTCGACAACAACTAGTGATTGTGAAAGTTGCCAATCAGCGGTCGTTGTTGATGAACATAGTAGTGTACCGGCTCACCAGTCACACTCGCCGGAAGCGAAGCCTCAGCCAACACCAGCGGTTCGGCCCTCGGAGGCGGGTACTGGAGAGGAAATTCGTTCTGTAGTTGAGCCCGTGCCGGGATCCTCTGCTAGAATGCGAAGCACAGGACCGGCTGTCCGTGTTGTGTCCCAGCAGAGGGGGGCTACGAAGCCGGCCGTTCCACGACTCGCAACACGATAGTTAATGCAATGCAGAAAGCTCGCTTAGGCAATTCCGATTTGTTACTCAGTCGCATGGGTATTGGTGCCTGGGCGATGGGGGGGAGTGGTTGGTCGTTTTCGTGGAGTCATCAAGACGACAGCGATTCGATTGCTGCGATCCATGCAGCGCTGGATGCGGGGATGAATTGGATCGACACGGCTGCCGTTTACGGTTTGGGGCATTCCGAAGTGGTTGTGGCCAAGGCCCTAGCCACTTACTCAGGTGCGCGGCCTTATGTGTTTACAAAATGTGAACGCACGTGGGATGATAGTCGGCAAATCATCAAAAGTTTGAAGCCGGAGTCTATTCAAAAGGAATGTGAAGCTAGCTTGAAGCGGTTAAATGTCGACACCATTGATTTGTATCAGATTCATTGGCCAGAGCCTGACGAAGACATCGAAGCCGGTTGGGATACGTTGTTGGGTTTACAGCGGTCAGGGAAGGTTCGTTGGATCGGGGTCTCCAATTTTAATGTTAGTCAGTTAAAGAGAATTCAAGCTCTGGGAACGGTAACGTCGCTTCAGCCACCATATTCGCTGGTACGGCGTGAAGTGGAAGGGGAGATTCTTCCTTATGCTCTAGAGCAGAACATCGGCGTTATTGCTTACTCGCCTATGGGATCTGGGCTGCTAACTGGTGCCATGAGTCAAGAGCGACTCAACAATCTGCCATCAGATGATTGGCGACGGAAAAGTGCGATGTTTCAAACGCCGCTGATCGAGAGAAATCTCCGCATCGCCGAGGAGGTCAAGCAGGTTGCATCGGAACTGAATCGGTTGCCGGGTGAAGTAGCCATTGCTTATGTGCTGCGGAATCCGGCCATCACGGGAGCTATCGTTGGTTTTCGCAATGCGAAGCAAGTTGGCGAGTTGTCACGAGCTAGCGATTTAGACTTGAGCGATAAACTCTACGGTCGGTTGCAAAGCGCCATAGTCGCTTAGTGCTGCAACTCGTAGATAAACTTGATTGGAGAACCCAAGAAATCTTAACCTGCAGCATGAGCAAGGTACAATTCTCCCAGAGAGAGAATTCCCTTTCGCACGCGTCGGGTTAGGATGGACATCATCTCCGAGTTGTGGCACGAGGTTGTGAGCGTTAGCTTTTTAGAGGCATCGCAAGCTAAAATTGGCCAGGCGAACTCTCGGGTTTCGCCAAAGGGTCAAAACAATCGGTCCCTAGTATCTCTCAGGACAAGGAATTGGGTAGGTTCGGAGCAGGCTGCTCGAAAGGCGGGCTAGCTGGGTTTTCAGGTCCCTATACTACTCCCCAAAGGGCATTGCCAGCCCTGAGAGAATTTTCTGCCACTTACTTCGAAAAGCTCATCTATGTCCAAGGAAACCTTTCGTGTTTTGCTTCAAAAGGAGCAACTCGTCTTTTCATCAGCTCACTTCATAACGTTTGCGGGGGACATATGCGAGTGTCTGCATGGGCATAATTACGGCGTGCGAGGGGAGGTTCAAGGAGCGTTGGACGAGAATCGTTACGTCATCGACTTTATCGCGTTTCGCGATAATTTGGCCAAGATCGTAAAGCGGCTCGATCACCACATGTTGCTGCCGATGCATCACAGCATGATTTCCGTCGAGCAGGAGGGGGAGGAAGTTACGGTCCGATTCAAGAACAAGCGTTGGGTCTTTCCGGCGGAGGATTGCATATTGCTTCCGATCGTTAACACCACAGCGGAGGAGATCGCAAGCTGGATAGGCAAGGAGTTAGTTCGAGAGCTTTTTCCTACTACAGGCAGTCGCATCGAATGGCTCGAAATTGGAGTCGATGAGAACAATGGACAGTGGGGGTATTGCCGATTGCCATGGTCAGCCCAATTGTAGCGGCAAATCCGCAGCAAGAAAAAAGTCTATCTAAACGATACCGCTTTGGCCGACGCGTATAGCAATATAGAGTTTTATAGCGAGACATGGGTGTTGAGCAGAGAATTCTAGGTTTGTTGGACGAGGCAGCCTATGTCGATGAGTATGGTAGAAGAAGGGATCCACAAATCCGCCATACTTCTTATGGCGTTGGAGGAGGATGATGCGGCTGCATTATTAGCCCGATTGCCACCAAAATATGTAGAGGCCGTATCTCTGGCGATTGCACAGATTGACGACATTCCAGGGCAAGTCCAGGAAGAGGTCATCGAAGAGTTCTTTGGAGGTCAGCCTAGTTCGTTAATCCATGCATGTGGTGGGTTGGAAAAGGCCAAGGCCCTCGTCAAAAAGGCATTAGGCAAAGATGCAGCCGACATGCTCGCCATATTGCAGCAGACCATTGAGTCGCTGCCGTTTGGTTTTTTGCAAAAAACCGATGCGCAGGACATTCTATCGTTCATCATGGACGAGCATCCGCAGACGATTGCGGTCGTAATATGTCACGTCCCACCTGCAACTGGCGCAGGCATCCTCAACGGGCTTCCGCAACAAAAGCAACTGGCGGTGATTCAGCGCGTGGCAAAGATGGGGCAAACCAGTCCGGAAGCGATTGCCGATATCGAGCGGGCGCTAGAGTTTCGAATGTCGATGGTTATGCATCAATCGTTCCAGAAGTCGGGTGGTGTACCTGCTGTTGCTGAGATTCTAAACGTCACCGACCGGGCGACCGAACGCATGGTCTTGGAAAATCTTTCCAAGGACAGTCCCGAGTTGGTCGAAGAAATTCGTCGACTCATGTTTGTTTTCGAGGATATACAAAAGCTAACCGACAAGGATATTCAAACCCTGCTCAAGAATGTCGAGACCAGTCAATGGGCGATGGCACTCAAGGGATCGAGTCAAACATTGCAAGACAAGGTGATGAGGAATATGTCCCAGCGTGCTTCCGAAATCCTCAAGGAAGAAATTGGATTCCTGGGGCGGGTAAAGCTGAGCGATGTCGAGTCTGTGCAACAAAAAATTGTCGATGTCGTAAGGTCCTTGGAAGAATCTGGCCAATTAGCGAGGCCAGGTAACGACGGCGAAGAGGAATTTGTGGCATAATAAAGGTTGCGTATACACCGACTCCCTCCTTTCGCACTGCTGTATTTTAGACAATGGGTGGTCTGGCTACCGATTAGTTTGGCCACCGAGTAGATCTCTACTGGGTTAGATACCATTGGCATAGATACGGCGTGGATCCTGCCATATATGATTGATCGATTGCTTTTCCGCCTCCAAGCTTTGAGTCTCTTTCGAATTTCCATTGCTATTCCCTGTTTACTTTTAGCGATGGTTGGGTTCACCATCGGAGAAAACTCGCGCGCTGATGAAACTAAGCTTGAGTTCTTCGAATCGAAGATCCGTCCCGTTTTGGCGGAGCATTGTTACTCTTGCCATAACTCGCTGGGGCAAGCCGATAGTGGGTTGGTGTTGGATTGGAGGGGGGGGATTAGTGCTGGCAGTGATACCGGGGCGATTGTAATACCAGGAAATTCCGAGGCTAGCAGATTGATAGCCGTATTGAAGCATGAAATCGAGGGGCTTGAGATGCCTCAAGGTGGAGCGAAGCTAGCGTCTTCCGTCATTGCTGATTTTGAGAAGTGGATTCGAGACGGAATAGTGGATCCCAGAAGTACACCGCCGACTAGGGAGCAATTCGATGCAGAAACGTCATGGTCTGCTACCTTTGCGCGCCGATTAGATTGGTGGAGTTTACAAAAAATTGCACCGGTTCAAACTGAAATGTTGAATCGTTTGAAGTTAGAGCAAACGGGTATTTCCGGGGGGAGTTCCATCGGGATAGATAACGCAGGCCTTTCTCCGAAGCTAATCGATCAATTCATTGATCATGATCTGAAGGCAGTTGGATTAACAAGGCAGAAACGAGCTAAATCAGAACAGCTCGTACGACGTCTTTACCACAATTTGATTGGACTACCTCCTAATGAATTTGAAATAGCGGACGGCATCCAGAGGATCGAGCAGTCACAGGGGATCGAGGGTGTCGTCGATGAGATTATTTCGCGTCCTGAATTCGGAGAGAAATGGGCTCGTCATTGGATGGATTGGATTCGGTACGCCGATTCGCACGGGTCTGAGGGGGATCCCGTTATCGACAACGCTTGGCAGTATCGCGACTATTTAATCAGAGCGATCAACCAAGACATTCCGTACGATCAAATGCTACGTGAGCATATTGCGGGAGACCTTCTCGAAGATCCTCGACTGAATCATGATTTGGGAATCAATGAGTCCATGCTTGCGGCAGCACATTGGCGAATGGTGTTTCACGGTTTTTTTCCCACGGATGCCTTGGATGAAAAGGTTCGGTTTCTAGACGATCAAATCAACGTTTTCTCCAAAGCCTTCCTAGGTTTAACTGTATCGTGTTCACGATGTCACGATCATAAATTCGATCCTATTAGCCAAGAAGACTACTACGCGTTGTTTGCTCTGTTGAACAACAGCCGGCCTGCCAGAAGCGTAATAGACACTCCACAAAGACAGCAATTGAATGCGGAAAAGCTTCAGATTCTAAAGCAAAAAATACGTGACGAGGTCGGTAGTCAGTGGATCGAGGACAAGGACAGACTGGCAAGAGATCTATTGACTCGCAATGAGTTTCCTGATCGACCGTCACCCTTTCGGCGTGCATTGCCGATTTGGTTAAGCATTAAGCAATCGCTTGCCAGAGGAGATAGCGTCGAATCTATTCGGCAGGCCATTTTAGAGAATCGCATCGCAGGTGGTCAGGGGGCAAAGAGTTGGTCCTTTGAAGAGGGACGAAGTAATGCGGATTGGATCGCTAGTGGATTCGGGGTGGAGTCGACAAGAGATGGTAGTCCTCGCATATCGAGACCCGGGGAGTTCCGAGTCGCAGTCGAGGGGGATGCCATTATTACAGAGTTGCTGCCGAGTGGCATTTATTCAGGTCTATTGAGTTCGAAGCATGCGGCGCGATTAAGTTCGATAGATATTCCGGTTGAAGCAGGGATGCAGCTTTGGGGGTTGGTTCGTGGTGGAGGGGACTCGACGCTTCGAGGAGTCGTTCAGGACTATCCGAGGATGGGAGGCATCTATCCTTTTGTCAAACCTGGTAGTGAATGGCGATGGGAACGTATCGATATGACCTATTGGGAGGGGGATTCGATGCACATCGAGTTAGCCCATGCATTGGATACAGCGATGCCAAATTCGGACCGCCAGCGTTCGTGGTTTGGGGTCAAAGAGATCGTGTTATCAAAAGATGGGAACCAGCCTCAGTCTGGAGTTAGTGGGACTGATTGCTTTGAGTCTGTTTTAGAGCCTAGCTTGGGGGCAACTCTAGAGGTGGTAGCGAATCGATTTGTCGACGAGATCATAAAGGGGATTGTTGCATGGCGAGATGGATCTATGACAGATACCCAAGCCGTCTTGATCGAGGAGATTCTGCAAGCAGGATTATTGGCTAACCGTATGGAGCAGTTTGCAACAGAAAGGCTAAAGCGACTCGAATCGCTTGTCGCCGAGTATCGCAATTTAGAGAGGGAAATAATATCCCCTACGAGAGTGCCGGGGTTGGAGGAGGCAAGAGGGAGGAAGCAACGGTTGTACGTGCGGGGAGACCATAAGAATCCATCGCAAATTGTAGAGCCAAGATTTTTGTCGGCCTTTGCTCGCGGGCAGGATGCATCCGGTTTTGATCGGCGGCAGTTGGCCGAGGCGTTATTGCAACCAGAAAATCCTCTTGTGCATCGCGTTATAGTTAATCGGGTTTGGCATCATCTTTTCGGTAGAGGGCTTGTACCTACCCCAGACAATTTTGGTAGATTGGGAGAATCGCCTACTCATAGAGAGATGCTTGATACGTTGGTTCACGTATTTCGAGCCAATGGTGCATCGCTCAAATCGTTTATTAAATTTTTAGTGTTGTCAGATACTTGGCAGACCGATTCCAGGCCATCTGAAGAGGCGACTCGAATTGATCCCGACAATCGGTTATGGTCCCACGCTATGGTGAAGCGATTAGAGGCGGAAGGGATCCGAGACAGTTTACTCCGGGTTTCTGGGGAATTGGATCAATCCAAATACGGACCAACGGTATCGGGCGATAGCAATCGACGGGGTGTTTACGTTCGAGTTCAGCGAAACAGTCTAGATCCTTTCCTTAGAGCATTCGATTTTCCAGAACCATTTGCCACGACTGGGCGTCGAGATGCTACGAATGTGCCGGCTCAATCATTGGCAATAATGAACGATCCTCAGGTATCGAGACTCATAAACTCATGGGCAAAGAGAATGCTTGAGGGAGAGAACGCCACGCGAAGTTCGCGAGAACGGCTAGAGCGAATGTTTGTCGCTGCCTTAGGCCGAGTGCCCTTACTCAAGGAAGTCGATTTATTAGAGAGCTTTCTTGAAGAATCCCGTTTATCCATTGATGCCAGAAAGAAAGCTGCCACCGAAGCGAAAGAGAACCAATATGCATTGCAAAATCAAAAGGAGAAGTGGATCGAGATCGCGCGCGAAAGATACTTTCAGAAAATCGGAGAGGCACCATCTTTAAGAGGTCAGGTGCAGCCTTTGGTTCGTTTTGATTTTGAGAAAGGCTTAGAAGATGAAAGTGGTAAGATTACGCTCGAGCTATTCAACGGGGCGAAGGTTGTTGGTGGAGCGCTGGTAGTCGATGGCAAAGGGTATGCCGTGTCTAGCTCGCTATCCAAGTTGATTGAAAAAGCTCCCCTTTCCGGCAAAACTTTGGAGGCTTGGGTACAAGTGGATGGATTGGATCAGAGGGGGGGAGGAGTCATCAGTATTCAATCTGCCGATGGAGCACGTTTTGATTCCATTGTTTTTGGAGAGCAAATGCCAAGGCGATGGATGGCTGGAAGTGAGGTTTTTGCCAGAACTAAGTCCTTTAATGGCCCGGAAGAAATCGAAGCCGGGGATCGCGTTGTTCACATTGCGATTGTTTATCAAGAGGATGGCACAATTGTTGGATATCGTGATGGGATACCGTATGGAATGGGGTACCAAGCAGGAGGAGTTCAGCAGTTAGGTTCGGGGGAGACTGTTTTGAGTTTTGGGGTACGGCATCTGCCAGCATCAAATGGCAAAATGTTGGTTGGCAAGATATGGGAGGCCCGACTGTATGATCGGGCGTTGAATCATTCCGAGATAGAGTCGTCATTCCAGTCTTATCAACATGGATTCCAGCTTTCTGCGATTCCAGAGCTGTTGGATGCACAGGAACTCGGGGAGTGGCAACAGTTAGATGCTCGATCGAAAGAACTTTCGAAGGCTTGGGAATCTATATCGCACGATTTAGACGCGGACCCTGAGTTGCAGGCATTGAGTGAGGTGGGACGCTCTATTTTTATGATGAAGGAGTTCCTGTTTATCAGGTAAGTTAGCATCATGCAGAATCAAGATGGTGGAAAAATGAATCAACAACGAGCAACCGATACTGGTCATGTGGCAAGCGGCATACTCAGTCGTCGACGAGCTTTGGAGAAGGCCTCGATGGGGTTTGGTGCGGCTGCCTTAGCTGCTATGCTTTCGGGGCAAAGTCGGGCGGACAATGGCAAGCTACCAAAGGATGCTGCATTATCCTACACTCAAACACCCGCGAAAGCGAAGCATGTGATATTCTGCTTTATGTCGGGTGGTGTATCCTCGATCGATTCTTTTGATCCGAAGCCCAGGTTAACGAAGGATCACGGGAAGCCAATGCCCGTCAAAATTGAACGAACCATGTTCAATAATAACGGCAACATAATGGGAAGCCCGTTTCCGTTTACGCCATCGGGGCAATGCGGGATGCCCATCAGCAGCCTGTTTCCTCACATTGCGAAAGTGGCTGATGAGATCGCGTTGATTCGGTCAATGACTGCGCCATTTAATGAGCATGCACAAGCGAACTTTTTTATGCATACCGGGTTTCCCATAATGGGATACCCTAGTGCGGGTGCGTGGGCAGCGTATGGTCTCGGGACAGAAAACGAAGAATTGCCCGCTTATGTTGTTTTGCAAAGTGGTTCCGCAGTAGCACCTCACGGGGGCGTGAGTTTGTTTAGCTCGGGGTTTCTACCAGCACACCGTCAGGGATCCATTATCAGAGCAGATCAAAAAGATGCCGTTCGGAATATAAAGCCATCCAAACCATTCGACTTGCAACGTCGTCAATTGGATTTGGTTAAGCAATTTGACGATCAATTGCTAAGTGAGCAGTTCGATCCGCAAATTGAGGCGGCTGTTCAGAATTATGAAACAGCCTTTCGAATGCAAACATCTGTTCCGGATCTTTGTGATCTATCGGGGGAGACCGCTGGTACATTGAGCATGTATGGAGTCGATTCACCAGATGTCGAAAAAGCGGCCTATGCCCGACAGTGTTTGATGGCTAGGAGGTTGGTGGAGCGAGGGGTCCGATTTATAGAGCTAAGTTGCTTGACTAGAGGGATTGGGGCAGGAAATGGGCCCAACCCATGGGATCAGCATAGCGATTTAGAGCAAGGACACGGGGCGATGGCAGTTCAAGTCGATCAGCCGATTGGAGCGCTGATTCAAGATCTAAAACAGCGAGGGCTGCTTGAAGAAACGCTTATTGTTTGGGCTGGTGAGTTTGGACGCACTCCCTTTTCGCAGGGCTCCCACGGACGCGACCACAACCCTTATGGGTTTTCGGTTTGGTTAGCAGGTGGGGGAGCTAAGGGGGGGACGATCTATGGACAAACAGACGAGTTAGGGTACTACGCAATCGAAAACAAGTGCACTGTGTATGATCTGTGGGCGACTGTGTTGCATCAATTAGGAATCGATCATGAGCGGTTAACTTATCGATATGGTGGTCGTGATTTTCGTTTGACCGATGTTCACGGCGAAGTCCTTTATGGGGTAGTTTAAGACGGGACTAATCCTAAGGGGACCGTTCCAAGAAAGTTGCCCGCTCAAAAAAAGGATCTAAGCCACACGTGGCTATTTGCAATGCTGCGTCGCCGCTATTTGCAATCGCTATTTGCCATACAGTGGATTCACTTGCGGCACAGCTGAGATCAGTAAACGAAAAACCCCACCCAACCTAGATCGGTCACGCCCGAAATCCGATCACAGCTGAGTGGGGAAGTTCTTTTGTTTTGGTTTCAGATCAACTATCGGTTAACTAGACTTTTGCCGTTAACTTTTCACGAAGAATGTCATGCTTAGGTGTAGGTGTCGACCCAAACTAGTTGACATGTTCAGTTTTTCGGTTCGCGTTTCTCTGATTCGCAAAATATGCCATTATTCGCATGCAGTGGCAAGTACCCCGCCACAATTTTACGAAAATTTCTCTTCAACAGACCGTAAGTATTTACCTAGGCCGTCTAGTTTTGGTCTCGGCTATGACGCGATGCGATTTCAAGCCTGAATTCCGAGAACAACCCTCACAAACTCACCCAGCTGGCTATGCAGGCGAGGAGGAAACTGGGTTTTTCTTTGGTAATCTGCGAGCTTGATTACTATGAGGGTATGAAAGCCACCAACCCTCGCAAATCGCATCAACTTCAATCATTTGTCAGGCAACTGTGTATCGTTGTCTGTGGTTTCTCGATCTGTCTCGCTTTAGGTGACGGTAGAGAATGTCTTTTAGGGCAGGAAAAAAACAAAGCGCAAGTTTCGGACGCGACCAGACAGGTCAAGCCGATACAGCGTAGTACGGTTTCCTACCACAAAGGGGCCGCAAATCAGGGGGGCAATAGGCGACCTGTCGCATCGGCGCCGCGAGTCGACTGGACGACACTTCCGTCAACATACACCCATGCACCTGACGGTCAGAGGGTCGATCAGTTTGTCACCGTTTCGCCCGAACCTATCGTAGAGATTCCCGCCAGTGCCAAGTCAGGGTATCGGCATACCCGCAGTACTTTGCAAGCTGGTTTCAGTTCGGACAATTATCATTCGGTTGAACAATGGGGTGCACCGATCCGGCCATATGGAGAATGGAGATATCCCAATCGTCCGTTTGCGGTGCCTTATGGAGTCTGGGGGCCTCAGTTGCCGCAAGTTGTCGGCGGCGGGATAGGTCTTTTTCCCGGTGGCTTTCCTATGGGACCTCAACCGTTTCCGAATATGAATGGCAACAATATGGTGCCTGGCGGCCAAGGGCAGATGGCTAATCCGTGGATGCAACCACCGATGGGGCTGCCCTTTTTCGGAGTGGGGCCTCAAAATGTTTTATCGCCAATGCAGGATGACTATTATCCACAAACACCGGTTTTGCAGGATCCCAATTATTATCCGCTCCGAAACGGACTAGAGTAGCTTTTGCCGCTGGGCTCTTTCGATCCACTGACCGAGAGATTCCCTTGTCGACAGTCTTTGCCAGCCGAGTTGGGTAACCGCTTTGCTGGAATCAACTCGCCAGCTCTCTGCTGATGCCTCCCGAATTTTGTCTCGAGTGAGAGTAATCGGCTGATGAAAGAGAGAGCTGAAAAGTTCACCAGCGTATCCCAGGCAATAGCCAATCGCTTTGGGGAATGGAACGGAGATAACAGACTTTTGGGTTATCTCGGAAAACAGACCGCCAAGTTCTCTCAGGGTGAGGAAATCATCCGAGGCCGCATTATAGACACCCATACCGTGATCCGAGTCTCCGTTGGGGGTTAACGAGCCCGCCCGTTCTCCGCGTCGGGCGACGAGGATCATTAGTTCGACCAAGTCGCTTACTTCGATAAATGAGAGTGGAGCGTCTCCAAGGCCAATCATGGGGTTCAGGCGTATGCGATTCATCGTTTGCAGCAATCTTAGAAATTCTTTGTCTCCAGGTCCGTATACGATTCCGGGCCTGATCAAGGAGACTGAGCAGCGCTTCGCAAAATTGAGCGAGGCACGTTCTCCTGCCAATTTGCTTCGACCGTAGTCGGAGATTGGGCTCGGCGGATTGCATTCCTTGCGGTTCCCTAGTTTTTTACCCGGCCCGGCAGCGGCAATCGAGCTTAGGGCAACGAATGTGGTTTGATTGAGACTTTCCGTCAGTGACTCGAGCAGAGTTCGCGTTCCGTGCTCGTTAACTTTTAACATGCTATCGAGGGTCCCCGAGAGCTTGCCAGCTAGATGAAAGACGACGTCGAAATTTTTGGGTAAAGCGTCCCCCCGTCCCGTTTCTAGATCGAATCGAATTGGTATAACCCCAATATCTCTTAGCTTTTTGTCTCCTTGTTCTGAACGTGAGAGACCGAAGATCGATTCCGCGAAGGAATTCGATTTGAGCTGTCGTACTAGATTGGAACCGATGAATCCGGTAGCGCCGGTAACGAGCGCTTTTTGAAACTGCATAGCTCTGGGAATGGGAAAATCGTAAAAAAGCATCTCGTCAAAAACAGTTCTGACGAGCGGGCGACATTACTTTATAGTCAAAGGACGAAAGATGGTCGTATTTTTTGTTTCGGTTTCTCGTCAAGAATGATTGAACAGAAACGTTGTATTTCGTTCCCTTCTGGCTCTAGGATTGGTTTTATTGTCTGAGGATTGGCTGTTGGCTCGGAGAGTTATCCCGTTTCAGGGGTGGACTGATTATTCTCTTAGGGTTCATGGCGGGCCTCTTAGAGTTCATGTCGGGTCGCAAAACAAGTTGCGTAGTCGCTGTTTAGAGGCTAAAACGGGGACCGCGAGGATTGAAGAAAAGCTGGAATGCAACTGATCGCGTGAGTGGAAGGTTAGTTACCAAGAAATGCCAATTCCAAAAGTCTCCTTAACTGCCAAGATCTTTATTGGTCTCATCCTAGGGATCTTTATTGGTTGGCTAATTCCATCGGTAGGATTGGAGGCGAGACCGTTATCGAACCTCTTTTTAAATCTTATCAAGTGCATTATTGCACCGCTTGTTTTTGCAACCTTGGTCATCGGAATTTCGGGAACCGGGGACATGAAGCAGGTGGGCCGGATTGGGGCCAAGTCCCTGATCTATTTTGAGATCGTAACCACACTCGCGTTAGTGATCGGCTTGATAGCAGTCAACGTAGCGCAGCCTGGTAAGGGGCTCAGTTTAAGCAGTGTTGAGAAGACAGAGAATAAGAAAGAGCTTGCAGATCGTGCCAGTGCTCTGGCAAGTGAGGCAACTGAGGCGGTTTCGAAAGCATCCACAATTCTGAAGGAAGACGATTCGAATCAAGCAATAGAGCAAAGCAACAAGGCGATTGAGTTAGCGAGCGAAGCAACCGAGGTGTTAGGTCGTGCATTGGTCGCGCCCGAACCGCCCGCCAAGCCTCAGTCGTTGGGTGACATTATTGCACACCTGTCACCCTCATCGATTATCAAGGCGATGGCAGAGGGAGATGTATTGCAGATCGTAGTCTTTTCCGTTTTGTTTGCATTGGCAGTGACGAGTATTGGTAAGGAGAAAAGCGAGCCGATCGTAAAGTGGTGTGAATCGCTTGCGGATGTCATGTTTCGATTCACTGAGTTTGTTATGAAGTTCGCGCCGATAGGTGTTGGGGCGGCTATGGCTTACACCGTCAGTCATAGTGGACTGGAAGTGCTCAGGAACCTAGCTATGCTGGTGGGTACTCTCTATGTTGCGTTACTCGTACTGTGTTTACTGGTGTTACTACCAATCGCCTTGTTCTTTAAGGTACCGCTGAGGGACTTTTACAATGCGGTAAAGACCCCGGCTGTCATCGCGTTCGCAACCACATCGAGTGAATCTGCATTGCCAAAAGCGATGGAGAATCTTGTGAAATTAGGTTGTCCAAAACGAATTGTCGGATTCGTTCTGCCGACGGGCTATTCCTTTAACTTGGACGGGACGACTTTGTACCTAGCAGTCGCCTCGATTTTTGTTGCTCAGGCGGCTGGAGTTGAGCTTAGCTGGACTCAGCAGATTATTATGATGCTCACTCTCATGTTAACCTCCAAGGGGGTTGCTGGCGTACCACGTGCGTCGCTGGTTATTTTGCTGGGAACGTTAGCTTCCTTTAATCTTCCGGTCGAAGGAGTGATTTTGATCTTGGGCGTTGACGAGTTGATGGATATGGCTCGGACAGCGGTCAACGTGATTGGAAATTGTTTGGCCACGGTGGTCATCACCAAGTGGGAAGGCGCGTTCCGCAATGAAGAGTGGCAAAAGGAAATGGCGGAGGTGAGTCCAGTGCCTGCCGGCGTGAGTCTTTAGTGCCGTTTTGGATACTCAGGTTCGCGTTCATTTACGCAATAGCAGCTGGGATTGTAGAACGGCAGTTGTGTCATTCTGGAACGCAAAGTGTGTGTCATGCAGAATCGTATCGTTTTCGATAGTTTGGCTATGGTGGGCACAAAGGGGAATTTGTCGCGGTCGGGAGTCATAAGCTGCTTTGAGCATCAAGGTGTTTCTTTGGAAAAAAGATGGTTGCTGGCCGAAGTTTGATTTTAAAATTTCTGTTGATTTCCCTGCGAAAATACGCATTCAATATTCTGAGGTGTTTCCCAGGTTCTTTTTTTTCGGTTGGAGTCGACGCGGCATCCAGGTTGCTTCATAATCGGATTACACTGCGTCCGAGCGAGATAATCCAACTTGAATGGAAATCGAGGCCGCTGAGCTCGCCCTGGAATAGATAGACCGAAAACGCCAACCCGTTTCCGTTAGGACAACCGATAGATGAGTACGAGCGATCTTGTAGATGTAAGCAATGCCGATTCCATCGTTGAGGGAAGCGATGCCGAGCGGCTGGGAAGAGTCGAGGTCCCTAAAACAGCTCAGCCGCTACGAGTTTACTGGCTTTATTTGATACCGCTCGTTATTTTGCATCTCATGGCCTTGCTGGCCTTCGTCCCCTGGTTTTTCTCTTGGTCGGGGCTTGTAGTCGGCATTATGGGGCACTTTGTCTTTGGAATGCTGGGTATTACCGTTGGCTACCACAGGCTACTGACTCACCGTGGATTCACATGCCCCAAATGGTTGGAGCATACCTTCGCGCTTTTCGGGATTTGCAATTTGCAAGACAGCCCAGCACGTTGGGTCGCTATACATCGCATGCATCACCAGCACAGCGATCACCAGCCCGATCCGCATACGCCAATGGCCAGTTTGTTTTGGTCGCACATGGGTTGGGTTTTGTATCACAACCGAGATCACGATTCATTAACGAGCTTTGAGCGTTACGCGCGTGATCTCCTCAAGGATCCGTTTTACTTGAAGCTGGAACGGCGTGGGTTGTGGGTCAAGATATTCTGGTTGCACGCGGCCATCATCATGGCCTTGGGTGGATTGTTCGGTTTAGCGACCGTAGGTCCGAGTGGTGTCGTCCAGATGGCTGCAAGTTGGTTGGTTTGGGGCGTTTTTGTTCGGACTATTGTTGTTTTGCATGGGACATGGAGCGTAAACTCGATCGGGCACGTTTTCGGGTACAAGAATTACAAGACACGTGATGACAGCCGCAACAACTGGTTTGTGGCACTGATATCGCATGGTGAAGGGTGGCACAATAACCACCACGCACAACCTCGCGCGGCTCATCACGGTCATAGATGGTTCGAATTCGATATGTCCTGGTGGGTTATTCGCGCCTTGGAGACGGTGGGGTTGGCGAAAGACGTCGTGCGTGCAAAGAAGCTTCCCATGATCCACGATTAACGACCCCGCAGGTCTGTAGGCCGTCGCGTGATTGATATCATTTGCGGCTCTGCGATTCTTCAATGGGGACAGAAATGCGGTCATTCTTTATTGGCCGCTCTTGTCGGGCGGATAGCAATTGCGAGAATCTATAGATATCCGGTATTCTACCCAACGCCGTGGTTCTTACATTTTACGGGTGTCGGCAGCAAATTGCCGCTGCGGATCGCGCAGATCCTGAGTAAGTTGCGGATTGCGGTGTTGGCTGGCGGTTCCTTTGTTCACGTCTCGTAATTTAGAAACTTGAGGGGATGACCCATGTGTCAAAAACGCCTAGTTGTGTTAGTGGCGATTCTTTTTTGGATGTCATCTCCCAGTATGTTTGCTCAAGACTTTTTGAAGCAGCTCGAAGAAAAATTGCTTCAAAAGCAGTCGGCCCAGAAGAAAGAGGAGCCAACGAAAGAGGGAGCGTCGCCGACCGATCCGACAAAGGATACTGGTGCACAGCCCGTTAAACCTAGCGTTACGGAACAGGGTGATGAGTCAAGCAAAGAGCCACCTGCACTCGTTATCGGTGATCCAAACGGATCTGAGGAGATGCTCCCGCCCCCGAAGCCAGCCCCTAAGCCCAGAAGAAAGAATCCAATCCCTTTGCTTGAGAATGGATCACAGGAAGCGGGCATGCCGGTAGGTGAGGTTCCTGTACCAAACAAAAAGGCTCCCGCAGCTACTCCTGGATATTTGGGAATGACCGTCGAGTCCATAACGGGTGAGGGATTCGGGCTGAATGTGGTTGCTGTGACCCAGAATTCGCCAGCATGGAAAGCCGGATTCCAACCCGGAGACAAAGTGGTGGGCATTAATGGAGCCGCCGTGACATCCGTTGACTCCTTTGCAGAGTCGCTGGCAGTTTTTCCTGCTAGCACTGCGGTCAAGTTTTTGGTGGACAGAAAAGGAAGAAACTTAACGTTAACAGCCGTCCTTATGGATCGTGAGTTGGCTGCAAAGATTAATGGGCCACAGACGTTACCGATTCCCTATCAACCAACTCAGCTAGATGGCCAAGCGTTTTTTGGGGTGAATGTCAGCGATATGTCACCGGCTTTTCGAACTCAGTTTGCTATCCCGGCTTATCGCGGTGCTTCGGTTACCGACGTGACACGTGATTCACCTGCGGACCAGGCGGGACTTAGGCCAGGTGACTGTATTATTGGATTCAACGGCAAAGAAGTTCAGAGTGCGAATGAAGTTTTAGAGGCCGTTATGAGGTCAGTACCTGGCGAAGTCGTGACCATCTCCTTTTACAGAGGAATGAATCTTCGACAAGCGTCGGCCGTATTGGCGAGGGCGGACGGCTTGGAAATGCCGACGCTTTCTCGTGAGATCACCCAGGACATGCTGTCAGCCGAGTATGTTGCAGAGCTTCACGCTGAGCTCGATCGGCTCAACAATGAGCTTCGTGATGCCCAGCAACGCATGCAAAAAATGGAAGCTCGTTTGCGTCAGTTAGAGCGACAACGATAAGGTTTAGTTGATCTCCTAGGGATTTCATCAGTACAACGAGCTATCGAGCCTAGTGCCACAACTTGGAGATTACGCTGATTGCAGAACCGCCGAAATCCCACCCGGGCGCGTGGGCTTTGAAGTTGCGTGGTACTGCGTTTTCAGGCCAAAGGCGTACGCTTATTCGTCTTTTTCACCGGTGGTAACAGTCTTGTCCTCGGTCTGTTCCGGCTTTTTCTCAACGTTTTGCGGGACCACCATCACATAATGGGCTCTCGCTTTTACGTCTTGAACATCGAATTCATCTCGTTGGTCCAATCGTTCGGTTGAAACGACCATTACACGAGTTAAGCCGTTTCGAGTCAGAATCCGCGAAACGGTGCCGAGTCCAAAGTCGCTATGAAATTTACCGCAGAGATGAACCACTAAAACTGGTCTGTGGTGATGGCTTGCTAAAAAGTCTGTGATCGACTCCGCCATCGTATCATCCTTTAGACATTGTGCTTCGAAAAAGAGTCGCCCGGCGTCGGAATCTTCCATGCCACCATGTCCTTTCATGGCGTTGATAAAGTTTTCCCAGTAGAGATCTTTACCTGCTGTCGTTTTTCGAGCGTGCAATGGCGATAACGCACTTTCGATGGATTCTCCCTTAGATACCTTGGAAGCAATGTTGCGTGGCGTGTTGCCCGCGATAACTGGGAGCCGATGTTGTTTGGCGAGTTCGATGATAGGTCGGTAATGAGCCTCATAGTTCTTCCACGGTCGACTCGTTTTTAAGAAAGTTGGTTCGTCAATTCGGCCGGCTAGGTATTCGTTAAGTGCCCCCTGGCAGTCGCGTTCAAACATTTCCATGCTAATTGCGATATTCTGTCCGCTGTTAATCAGTTCCTGGATGATCTGCAGTTGCAGCTGATGAGCCCCATCGCTGTCGTGTTCTTCTCCCAGGACCAACACGTCGGAAGCGGATGCAAGTTTCGCCAATTCAGGAACAGAGACTTCGTTCCCGTCTTGAGTGCGAACCAAACAAGCAGGAAAGGCAGGCTCTTCAGAATGAGCGATCTCCGTGAAGGGTACTGACAGAATCAAAAGTGAAATCAACGATTTAATTTTCATAGAGGCTGGCCCGAAGGTGCAAACAAAAAACTACGACCGTATTCTAGCTAAAGAGAAAGCCCATCGGTTAGTAATTTCTAAAACGAGGTTAGAGGGCTAAAAAAACGCATCGAGCGATTGTGATGCCTAGAACTTTTTTCAAGAATCCGATTTTAACGATTCTCAGGGGGGCCGATTGGTTGCGATGTTTCGCGCAGGACAACAACCATGGGTAACGGTCTCGCCACGCTAAAGCCCCCGAGAACTCGATCAGAGGGGCGATTTGCGGTTACAAGAGCCTTTTGGGATTCCTGGCTTAGTCCCAGGATACTGCTTCCACCACCATCGAGGTTGGAGGCATCCCAGCAACCCAGGTCCAAAAAGAAATCAGCGAGTTCTACGGTGGTCATTCCTTCGCTGAATCCAGCTTGTCGGCCATCGACCACAACGAACCACATCGAGCCTCGATCCTTATCGAAACCAACTCCCGTTCGCGGGTGAAGGGACGTGTCACTATTCGCGATTCGTTTTCCCAAGCTTACGATTTGTTGGAAACCGCCAAACCCTTCCTCGACATTGTCTAGATCTCCTCGCAGGGCACCCATTTCGTGCGTATCGTTTTTAGTCCTCCAAATTGAGACGTATCCTGGTTGTGGCATGCTGTGGATTTTGCCGCCACTGGCAGCTAAGCCGGAGATATCGAACGGGCGCCCGGGGAACCAATTTGGTTTTACGGCGGGCTTGCCATTTTCTCCGGGCAATGCATTCCAGGGATTCGTGTTGAGTACCGCGAGAACTCCGGTGCTTTGATTTGCTAACTGAAAGGGGCTCGTTAGCTCCGATTCTGCGGGACCATCGCCATCTGGATCTTTGGCAACGATTACTTTCCATTCGATGGTGTCTGTAGTTAGATCCATCTTAAGAACGTGTATGTTTAGTGGGCGAGGAGTTTTTCGTTCCAAGTGTAGATAGGAAAGTTTGCCACCTACGAATTCTCGCTTCTCTTTTACGATGTCATCTGCGTAAGCATCATCTGCATAAGGGACGAAACCACAAAGTGCACAGATCACAACGAACGATTGTGCAAGTTTTATTCGAGAAGGAGACTGTCGCATATTAAATTTTTCCTGTTCTATTTTCTTGGGATCGGGACAGCTCGATCTTCGCTGAGCAACAATAACGTAATCTCGACGTCCTCGGATTTTAAGCCATATTGCTTCTGTAGAGCTAAACCGTAGGCTCGAAGCTGCGGCCCATGGTATTCGATTCTATCTTGAATCCACTCATTTAATTCGTGTTTAGCAGGACGCATATCAGTCTTAAAGTCGATCAATTCTGCTCGTACAACTTTGTCACCATCGAAACCTAACACGCAACGATCGATAATTCCTGACAATAATTGATCATCGATAATCTGCAACAGTTTCCTTTCCGTAGAGACCTCAAGCTTAAGAATACGAGGTCGATGCCAAGCATCATAACGTGAAGAACTAAGGCAACGGGCAATCGAGTCCATTTTGCAATAACTCAAAAATCGGCCAAGCCAATCATCGATACGGATATAGTTCAATTCTTCTGCCGTTAAGTGAGAAGCAGCAATCTCGATAAGATTCTTTTTATTGGGTCTGTAATCTTCAATCCAGCCGTCGACTTCTTCGAACCATCGATGTACCAACTTTCCGATTGCCGAACCGGCATGGTCCTGCGTTCTCCACTTGTTACCTAGATTAACAAGGTCTGTTCTCTTGGATAGCGAGCTAGGTCTCAGCCATGGGAGGGTTCGTTTTGCGCGAGAGTCCGATCTGATTTTCAACTTTCGTTTTGGAGCATTTGGCTTTGCTGCAGTCAATATGGGGGGCTCTTCTAGAGCGACTTCTTTATACCAATCAGGATTTCCCCATTGCTGGATCACCGCCCCTTTTTCGGCTTGTTGTTCTTCCGAGGCGAATATCGAGTGAAGCACCGAGCCCCATCGTTTTTTACTTGACGACGAGGGAGCCGTGTAGAGATACAAGGCTCGCTTAGCTCTGGTCAATGCGACGTAGAAGACGCAGAGAGCCTCCGCGAGTTGCTGGTTGGCGAATTCTCGAAACGCGATTTGCCAAGATTCGCTGAGAAACTTTTGTAGGCCACGATTCATATAGCGGGTGACACCAATCGGTGGTTTCGTGCGATCGCCATACATAGCAACATAGAGTGGAGGACGCGCCGAAATGGTCTGGTCCAGAGTAGGCAAGAAAACGGCATCGAATTCCAAGCCTTTGGACTGGTGGATCGTCATCACGCGAATCTTGCTAGCGCCGGGCAAGGCAACTTTATGCTGCTCTATATACTCAACGAAACCGAAGATGCTATCTGCTCCCATGGCATCGTAGCGGTAACCTAGTTGCATGAGTTGTTTGAGGCGTTCCTGATCTCTCTCATGACATTCTGGTGCCAACATCCCTGAGAGAACACCCAGAGTGTAGCCAAAACCACGTGCAATAAGCAATGCTCTAACGGCTTCCGACAATTGGTAGGGATCTGCCCATGTTGCCCGCTTAAACAGGGGATCTGTCGCGTCGCTGGCATCCGCTTTAGGAACGAGTGGTGAATTGACAACGTGGAAGTGTGCAAGAGAATCGCTGGGGTGGTTTGCTAGCCTCATCAAACTGAGCAGCAAGAGTACGGAGGCCGAATCGGTTAGCGGATTGCCGCCTTCTTGGCTGGCCTCTACTCCTCGTTCTCGGAGCAAGAGAATCATTTTACCTACATCGTGGTTTGTTCTGGAGAGGACTCCAATTTCGATCGATGGATTCGCTTGATGCAATTCCGCGATCCGATCAGCAACTTCCTCGAACAGCCCTTCGGCGCTGGACTCTCCATCGTCGCGGCGTGATTTAGTGTCGATATCAGCGTTTCTGAACTCAACGAATCCCGCTAAATCCGTTTTTGCCGTTTTATGAATTTGATAGTTTCGCGATACCCAGTCGACAATGGCTCGGGTGTCGCCGTTCTTTGCATCTTCTTCGTCTTCGTCATTATAATTGTCGTGACGATCTAGCTGCGTAAAGACTTGGTTCACAAAGTCAATAATAACCGGAGACGAGCGACGACTGAGGCTGAGTTTCTCTTTGAAGACATTTTGAATCTGTTGTCCTACGGACTCAAAAATCTCTGCAACGCCACCTCGCCAACCATAGATCGCTTGTTTCGTATCCCCGACGCAAAAGAAAGAGGTTCTGCCGGATTGATTTTGGACGATGGCTTCGGCAAATGGCTTTACAATCTCCCATTGAACTGGTGAGGTATCCTGAAATTCATCGAGCAGGAGGTGACTCACCGGGCAATCCAAACGGTGAGCTACGGTATCTAGGGTGACTTTGCTTTCGACTCCAGTGTTCAATTCGAGGAAGTCCTCATCCATCGATTCCTCAAGTCGATTCTCAGCTAAAGAATTTACAGAGTGGGCATGGGATTCCTCATGCAACGCATCGCGTTTGTGAAGAGCGATATTAGTTGACATCCAATTCGCCAAACGTTCAGAGATGTCGTCAAATGTAACCACACGACGTTTCATCTTTACGATATTTAGTTGTTCGTGAAAACATTTGATAACATTGAACGACGCTTCGTTTTGTCCTCGACGGCTAGTGAGTTCAGCAGATGCTGCTTTGCGGGCCAGCGTTCGAATCGCATGTATAAGTTCGAGATCGAGATTCTTCTTGTAGTAGGTGACGCAATCATCCTGGCAAGCTTGTACAAATGTGACTGTCAAAAAGTCGAGCCAGTTTCCGGCTTCAAAATTAGCGATCGCTTTGTCTCTGGCCGTTTCGTATCGTTTGTCACCAATTTTCGAGGTTCGGAAAAAGTTCAATGCGTTTTCCAGATCTTGTGGTTCGGGACTTGTCGGCACTGAGAGTTGGTGCCATGCCTCCTCCTTGGTTCGTCGGAACAGATCGTAGCCAAAGGAAACCGCTTGATCGATTTCATTACGAATACTTCGGGTAGCTTCACTCTTGGAAAGCTGTGATACTAAAGACTTGAGTGCTGTTCGATCGATATGATCGAACATGCGGTTGATGGCTTCGTGTTTGAGTTCTTCGAACTGGAACGGGTCGCACAAGTTCCAGCCTGGTGGTAATTTGAGCTCCAAAGCGAAGGAGCGGGCCAATTGCGAGTAAAAGCTGTCCAACGTGCTGACTCGAAATCTATGAAGATGTTGGCAAAGTCTAGCCAGCTGATATTTCGCCGATTCTCTGGTTATGGTTAGTGGTATTAATAAGGACTGAATTTGTTTTAAAGCCGATTCGTCTTCAACCGCAGTCGCCAGCCAGGATAGGACGCGATGTAAAATCTCTCCTGCGGCCTTGCGGGTGAACGTTGTGGCTAATATCGAGTCGACAGGCTCTTCGGAAAACAGCAATCGAACCGCGCGAGCAGCCAAGCTATACGTCTTGCCCGTTCCTGCAGAAGCAAGAATCATCTCTGGACGAAACCATTTTGGGTCAGGGCTTCCGATCGCGAAGTGCGGTTCCACGTAAAGTTTGTTCGGGCTCCAATTCTTGCCGGGACGATGAGCAATTTCTTTATGAGTCTGCGAGTCACCTTCGTCGGAAGACTCGTTTTGATCGTCGCTGTTCGTAGAAGACGAAGACTGCTGCGATTGATTAGGGTCTGCGTTCGGATCGCGTTGAGCTTCCTCAGGTTCCCAGCGTCTGGCCACGGTATGCTGCGTAATGGCTCCGTATTCATCAAAGGTCGAGATACCTGAGTAAGCTGGGGGCCAAAAGACTCCTTGATAGACTTGCCGAGCCAGCTCCGTCGCAGACTCAATGGCATCTCGGTGCTCCTGTGCGGTAAAGTCTGCTTTGACAAACTCGGTGTACTTGGGGTCTCGCGGTAACAAAATGTAGCCGAACGTAACCTTAGACAAATCAGTGATTCCAAGCTTTTCTATCAACAGTCCGTAAAGTGGTAACTGCCAATCGATCCACTCTCCATTTCGACGCAAATGATTTTCGCGAGGCTTGGTCGTACGATCGCCGGTTTTATAATCCCAAACAGCATAACTTTGCGTGCCCGGGTTGAAATCGATTCGATCGATACGACCATGTATCGACATGAATTTTTCATCGCCCAGCGGTAGCAGTACCCCATTATCTCGCGATACGCTGAATTCGATGTGCTGAATTTGCCAGCCTTCCTGCGCATATCTTGCTTGATGTTCTGCAAATGAGACCAATCTCCTTTCCGCTTGTTCGATTTGAATCATGATGGCGGGAGGTGGTTGCACACCAAAATTTTCGCGAGCCTTCTTTCTTAGTACATCGATTAGGAAGTCTGAGATAAGTTTTGGCTCTGTGGAGCATTCCGCGGGTGATCCCTTTAAAGATTCTAAGACCACATGCACCAAGTCACCAAAGCCACCTCCATCTAACTCCAATCGTTCATGTTCATATGCTTTGGCTTTTTCGATACGTCTAAGATAAAACCGGTAGGGGCATTGCGAATATTTTTTGAAGTCTGTAACCGCCATATCCCGGATCTTGGCATCGGGAGATGGCATGGGAATTGGTATATTCGATTGACCTGATCTCGGTATCCAGATGCTCGCAACTTCAGCGTCAGTATTAATCGGTTTCGGATCGATGAGCCATTTGACTCGTTTTGCCAACTCCTCTCCGGGAACGGAGAGTAGCAAACGACTAGGAGGCTGCGGGTCCCCCTCCACGCTGAGTTGATTCAATATGATTTGCATCGATTGACGAGTGTGCAGCAGCGTAAGCATGACGTAGCAATCACGTGCGTATCGGCGGGAGTTGTCCATCAAACCAAGTGCTGTTCTTAGTTTGTTCGGCAAGAACGCATCACCGTTGACCGATTCTGGAATGACTCCGTCGTGCATGCCCGTCAACATGAGTGCGGGGGCGTCATCGAGGGCTAACTCAAGCCAGCCGAGCATCTCGATTGCATCATCACTCTGAACGGGTGGGATTTGCATGGCATCCAATTGCCCAAGAGTCCAGGTGTACGCTTCGCTGAGCGATGCAGAAACGTCGAGATGGGAGGGGACGGTAGCCAATGTCTCGAAAACTTCGTTTAAACCATCGCTGGAGCGAACAAAAATATTGCCGGTTTCGTCCGAAATCGAGATTTCTTGTTTCTCGTAGACCGTCTTTACGACAATTCGTAATGGCTCAGCCCATTGGGAAATCTTTTGATTGGTGACTCGAAGAGGTGCCAGCCAATCGTCGATTAGGGCAAGCGTTGCCTGTAACGTAGCAAGCCCCTCTTTTTGTGGCCATTCCGGTTGATTCACACTGTTGATTAATGTTGATTCTAAATACTTATCGATTTCACAGAGAAAGCGAGTGTGTTTTAGATCGATCTCCTGGCTTGCTGTTCGTTCAGCTAGTTTTTCTGTGAGCCACTCTTGAACGTGCGGTATTCGAATGAGCCTATTAAAAGCCTCGATACTGCTCTCGGTGACATATTCCACGAAAGTATCTATGAGACGAATGGGTGGAGACTGCAGAATGGGGGACCCGGGACCGTACCTTAGTTTTACGCCAAATCCGCTTAAGGATTCTTGCAAGATAGGAACTAATGATGCATCAGGTATGCCGATTGTTATATTCTGGTTTGAGTAGATCGATCCAATATTGGCCAATTGAATGGCTAATTCGCGGGCCACGTCGGTCGGGGTTGAGCGAACATGAATCAATTCGGGCGAGATGCCAATTTCGAGATCTTGCCAATACTCTGGCAGTAGTGTTCCCTCGTCGCTAAATCCAGCCTCGTAAGATTTTGGTGCTCCAACCAGGATTGTAACGTTGCTCGATACCGCCTTTAAGAAGGCTCTTTGTGCTCGATTAAGGTCGACAGCTCCCAACACAATGACCTCTTTGTCCGTGCGCACCTCGTCGTGTTCAATTGCAAACTTTCGAGCAGTCTGAACATCCCAGAGGCCTGCTTCGTGAAGCTGATCTAGATACATGCGTTGTAAACTACCGAGGACTTGCCATCGAATCAGCTCTTGTTCGTCATTTATCTGACTCGCAACATAAGCAAAATCGGTCAGATCCGAAGCCAGTTCGCGATGGAGTTTACCGAGCATCTTGCCAAGCTCCATCCAAGCACGCAGCTCGTTGGGATCGGGAAGTTCGAGCAGAAGCGGCCTTATAAAATCGGGATCGGCTGATCTGAGGACGTTTGTCCAAGCCAGAGTCTGTTCCAATTCGTTAGCAAACGGAAGTTTAGCGCGGTAGAGTTTTTCGGGGAGGGAGCCAATGGTAAGAATTTCTGGCGGACGAAACACGAGGCCTCGTTCATTGGCTTTAGTCGCCATCAATTGAGCAAGCCGACGCCCAGCGTAAGACCCTGGAAGTACCAATATGCAGCTATCTAGATTCCAATTCGTTCCACGGCTAAAACGGTTGAATAAGTAATCCATTGCGGAATGCAGTAGTGGACGTTCCCAACCTAGATACTCGAGGTTCATGGGGCGATTCGTGTCGAGTAAATTTCCGGTGATGGCATTCGTCAATTTCTTTTTCACCATTCAGAACGTCCTTGCTGTCCGATGTGAGCGTTTAAAAAGTAACAGGCCTTTAAGATAGGCGGAACGAGTGACACGTGTGGTCACGAACGTCTCATCGAGACAAATTCTTAAGTTTTCGTTAGGAAATTCTAGTCTCAAAACAGGATGGGCCGGGGCCTGTCTCTCAGGAGCGACTCGACGGAGGATCTAAGAACGAAACGGGACGCCGAGACGGAATACTGCGTATTCGACGACTCCGAGTGCTCGGCTAGGTCAGGTAAGCGGTGTTCCGACGCTTAGTTTTTAGGCTACAATCTACGCTGCCTCTCTTTTTTAACTCGATCGGTTTTACAAGTAGGAGATTTTTATGGCAATCTGGCGTTACGCTTTCGGCTTTGCCACCATGTTTGGTGTTTTGAATGTTACTGTTGCGGCGGATGATCTGACACAGAAGTTTGTCGATTCAGGAATTACGCGGCGAGTCGGGGGATATCGACCGATCGAAAGCAAGATGGAAGAAGCGGAGGAGATTGTTAAAAAATTGCCAGAGGGGATTCAAAGTCCGAAATTTGGCAAACTGAAAATCGAAGATACAGAGTGGGCGTACGTTCTTGAAGAACCGGAAGAGGGAGAGCCACGGCTCTTTGTCGATTCCAACCGTGATGGGGACTTGACCAATGATCCCGCTACTCAATGGGTGGGGCAAAAGATTGGTGAGTTCAACCAATTCAGCGGTTCATGCAAGGTGGAATTGCCGAGTGGCGATGTCGGGACTGTCAATCTATATCGGTTCGATCCCAACGATAAGCGTCGCGAGAAGCTTGCTAATTCCGTGATGTACTACGCAGACTTTGGTTACGAGTACAAGTTCAAGCTAGATGGTTCCGAGTTCAGCACCTTCATTTCAGGTGCACCGACAGACCGAGCACCTCTTTCGATCGATCGAGACGGGAACGGAAATATCAGCCGTCGCTTTGAGGTTGCGGCGATTGGAAAGCCATTTAACTTTACCGGTACAACCTACCAATTCGTAATCGATGAGCAAAAGCTCGCACTAAAAGTCTCGGAAGAGAAAGTGGAGCAATTGCCACTCCCGCCAGACCTCAGTATGGGTAAAAAGGTTATTGAGTTTACTGCGACAACGATGGATAAAGCTGACATCAAGTTTCCGTCGAGCTATGCGGGTAAGATTGTGATGCTGGACTTCTGGGCGACATGGTGTGGACCGTGCATCGCAGAGATCCCGAACATGAAGCAGGCTTACGAGGACTGGAACGAAAAGGGCTTTGAGATCCTCGGAATTAGTTTGGACAACGAGGGAATGGATGAAAAGGTACGTGAATTCTTAGAAGAACGAGAATTGCCATGGGCTCAGGTTTATCAGGGCAAAGGTTGGGATATTGATCTCGCTACTACCTACGACGTTTCTGGTATTCCATTTGTGCTTTTGGTTGATGGCGATACGGGCGAAATCATCGGTACATCTCGCCAGCTCCGCGGACCAGGACTAACGGAGTACATCGGAAAGCAGTTGGAGAAACGAAGTTCTACGGAAAAGAGCAACGAATAATCCCGGCTTCGGTGCAACAATCAGCTTTTCGGCGATAGTCGACCCGCTGATTGGCGCTGAGATGTAGCCGCTATATGCGGGACCTCCCGCATAAGTAATGTTTGACTTCTAAACGGCACGCTAGGGAAATCTATCGTGCCGTTTTCCTTTCCTATCTGTCTGTAGAAAGAACTACCCATGAGAATGGCATTTGTTTGTCGGCTTGTATTTCCTTTGGCATTGCCGTTTCTTTGGTCGGCTGCATCAGGCCAAGATGCTCCGGTCCATTTATCTCCGCAGCCAATTGTTTCCTATCCATTGCAGGAAGATTCGAAAGTAATGGGGGAATTGCGTGGTCGACTGGAGGGACCGTTCTTGTTCGAAAGCAAGATCATTGAGAATACGGTAAGGCAGTATTGGGTCTATGTTCCAGCCGAGTACCAAGAAAGTGATCCGGCTGCTGTGCTGGTCTTTCAAGACGGGGCGCGAGCTACGAATCCGAATGGCGTTCTTCGTGTACAAAATGTGCTCGATAATTTAATCGCTAAGCAACAGATTCCTGTGACCATTGGTATTTTTATCACGCCAGGGCAGAGAGGAAATGCCTTTCCCGACAATATTGGATTTGGTAACCCCAACAATCGCGATCGCGAATACGATGTTTTAGATGATCGATATGCTCGCTTCATCATCGAGGAAATGCTGCCAGAAGTTGGCAAAAAATACAAGCTTTCGGACGATCCCGCAAAGCGCGTCATAGGAGGCTCGAGTAGCGGTGCCATCTGTGCTTTTACTGTGGCTTGGCATCGCCCAGATCAATTTCCTAATGTGATTAGTTTGATCGGCAGTTATACGAACATACACGGTGGGCATGTTTATCCGGATTTGATTCGCCAGGAACCCAAGAAGCCAATTCGTATTTTTTTACAGGATGGCATCAACGACCTGCGCAGTCCGGAAAATCTCGAACGCGACTGGTATGTGCAAAATCAGAAGATGAAGGCTGCCTTTGCCGAGAAAGAATATGATTTCGCATTCGTCTTGGGAGAAGGTGGCCATTCCGATGACCATGGTGGTGCTATGTTACCGCTCATGCTCCGATGGATATGGCGAGATGATCCGAGTGTAAAAAAGTCTGCAGAGGATTTTGTCGCCCAAGCGGCAGCGATTGCTCCCAAAATGGAGGACCCGTTTCCGGGCTTTGACTCCAAAGGATTAGCCGATCCTGCAGGGAGTTGGATATGGGAGCGTAGAAACCGAGACATGTTAACTCTTTATAAGCTATCGATTCAGCGCATTGGCAATGAATGGCGAGGAGAGCTAACTGTCAAACGAGCTGACGGTGAGACGGAGGTTCAGCCTGTTACCGATCTGGTTTTGATCGGTAACAAATTGACGTTCAATGCAAAAACTCAGTTCCGAGACGTAACGATGCTGACTACCTACTCCGCAGTCGTTAGTGAAAATCAAATGACAGGTTGGTCGATGAGTTTATTCAACGGAACTCAACGCGATACACGTTGGAGTTGCAAGAAGGAAAGCAGCTCTCAATAACGAGTTAAGCCTTATTCCTCATCGCGTGGTGCTGGTCGGCGTTTCAAGCGTCGCCAGCAGAGCGAGCCCGCGCCGGCGAGTACAAGAAGCGCCACGCTTGTTGGTTCTGGGACGGCAGCAAATGCGGCTCGTGGACCTGCGGAGGAACTGTCGAATCTCCAACCGTCCCAGGACAGATCCGTCAAAATTCGATCTGTTGCGCCAAGCGAAGCACCATCCCAGTTTGGCGGATAGTTGAAACCGGTTGCCCCAAAGTATCCCCAGGTTCGTGAAAACGCCATATCGGTTTCGCGATAGGAATCCAGGGGGTCAACGGATTTTGCGTCTTCGTAAGAGGCACTTACCAGAAGACCTGTTGCACCAAAGTTATCACCGCTATCGATTGAGAAGCCAGCGGCATTGCGATCGTAACCTATTCCGTGAACAAAAAGGGACGGCCCTCCGCCAAAGTCAAAAAATTGAACTTTGGCAAACAGTCTAGGGTCGGCTGTTACTACAGCTTTAAACATGTCTTCGCCTGTTGCGGTACCATTGAATCGGAACCCCCAAACCAACGGGGCGCTGGAGTCATCCCAATCGATCGCAAGAGCGGCACGATTACTCCCACTTCCTGTCCAATGGACGATGTCATCAAAGTTATTGACCAGGATATCGGCTCGAAGGTGCTGAGCAGGTAACAGCGCAAAGGCGATGAGCAAAATGAGGCTAAATCGATGTGGAAAGAAGGTCATGAACGGCTCCAGAAGCTAAGTTGCAAAGTCGAGTAGGGGAAAGACGTAAACAAGAACAAACCGAGTTATTGCCCTGAAACTAATTCGTTTCCGGCTCGCGTTAAAAGGGCATTGAGTACTCGTTGGTCGATATTTTCTGAGATGAATTGAGCATGGCCGTCTGCGAACGCCATGTTGACACCATGGGGGTGATCACTGAACAATTCGTTGTCTTGTGTGCGATTGATGGGGTTATTGAATCTTTGGTCAAACAGATTGAATCCATTCGCCCATTCGCCGTCTGCCGAGTGATCTCTTCCTGTGCATTCCCCGATAACGGCGGTGTTTGTTGTTCCATCCAAGACGTCGCGAATACCTACTTTTCGGTCGTAGAGCATTACTCCCTCGTGTTCGCGCAAGAACGGACCGTTGTATGAAACACCATAGAGTCCCCCGTAATCCGTCCACGCCAAGCCATCGCCACGATTCCATCGTCCGTTACCATTGATGTCACCAGTGTTTGGTCCCTTTCGTTTTGTAGTACTCATACTCGGACAAAGAAAGACGGGCAGTACAGTACCTGCCGCTTCTAAATTACGAAGTTCGAAGTGGCCAATAGAAAAGTCGATTTTGTTGTGCAGATTTTCTTGTTCCAGGTAGGGAAGAATAAAGCAGTTCCAGGAGAACATTCGATACTGAAAAGTGCTGGGGTGGACATTAGACGGCGGCCGGCAACCTACGCATCCGATCGGAAAGGCTCTGTGGCTCGATTCATAGTTATGAATCGCCAATCCGATTTGTCTGAGGTTGTTCAGGCAGCTAAGTCCGCGGGCCGCTTCTCGTGCGGATTGCACGGCAGGTAGGATCAACGCGATTAAGACACCTATAATCGCGATCACCACGAGCAGTTCAACCAGCGTAAAGCCGCACACGGCGGGGACGTTTCTAAGGCGACGGTTCGCAGCGAGAATCAAAATCTGATTTTTGCTCTGTTCGTTTAACAAACGCCATGATGCAATTTCCAGGCGAGTGCGCCAACATCCTTGGCATTGATCTTCGGCATTCAGCTTGCAATCGCCGTTGCACGGCGAAGCAACGCCAATCGGTTCGCGATGGATCATACGCTACGTTTCCAAACGACTTGTTTACCCTGGCAGTTCAAGCATCAAAGGAGCCGGGCCTAATTCTGCGGGGATAATGTGCGAGGCAAAGCGACATGTAACGGATATTGGATCGGGACATGCAACCAGGCCGGGTGGACTCCGAATTCCAAGGTCTTCCCAATCATTTGTTGTTTGTTTTGACGAGTACTACGCAACGCCCAAACGAGTGAACAACCAGAATCTGTGGGATGACGAAAAAATTCGCAACGACTGCCTCAATCCAGGAAGGCACAGCATCGTCTAGCTCGAGGTAGGTCTTCTGACTCACCACCATACCGTTTGCTCGCAGCCTTCTCATCCTGCGTACCCGATTATCGGGAGGACAATGGCTCAATCCTAAGAAAGGAGCAACGATTACGATCACAAAGATCGTTGGTGGCACACAGCGGCCGGACCGTCCCGGAATGGTTTTCCATAAGAAAACGCACCGGTGTTCCCTGTTCACCTCGCATTGGAAACACCAAGCTCAGTCACCTCGAACGCTCGCTAGTTTACAACACCTCACGGTCCTGTCAATCTTTATAGACACTTTTCAATCGATGGTACCATTTGCCAAATTAATGGACTTCGGTACCTTCTATTGTCTCGCGAATCAGACAACGTTTTCTTGTTCGCTGCCCGTCTCATTGGCTTTCTCTATAGGTGCTTAACCTCATGAGTTTTTCAAAGTTAGCTTCGAAGCTATCCTTGTTTACGCTTCCAATCTTTGTTTGTTTGGTATCAACCATGTCGCCAGATAACGTGTTAGGTCAAGATCCTCCGATTCTTGATCGGAATCTATTCTTTGGGAACCCACAGATTTCCAGCGGGCAGCTTAGTCCTGACGGGAAAACTATTTCTTTCATGAAAGCCTACAACGGCATCATGAATATCTGGGTAAAGGACTTTGACGAGCCCTTTGAAGACGCCGTTCCCATTACAGATAGCCAACGACCTTTGATGGGGTATGCATGGACAGATGACGGCAAATACATCCTCTACATCAAGGATAAAGATGGCGATGAGAACATCAACGTATTTGCCGTTGATCCGAAACAAGCCACGAAAGAGAAGATACCTGAGTCTCGCAATCTGACACCTCTCAAGGATGTATCGGCTCAAATGGTTCATGTCAGCCAAAAGGATCCTGATCTTTTGTGGGTGGGGCTCAACGATCGGGACAAAGCCTGGCACGACCTCTACCAGCTGCGTATTTCGACTGGTGAGTTGACGCTGCTTTACCAAAACGATGATCGAATTACCGGATACGATTTTGATTGGGATGACAATCTTCGGTTGCTCAGTCGCACCGATGAGAAGGGAACGACAACTCTTCTTCGAAAAGACGAAAGTGGTTTAGTGCCCATCTACGACACCCTCGTTACCGAGGGGGCCGGAGTTATTGGATGGACGCCCGATAACAAAAAGTGTTATCTCGAGACCAACAAAGGTGACCTGGATTTGTCTTCTGTTTACATAATGGATCCGGAAACCAAGGAATTGACTTTCTTCGAAAATGATCCTGAGAAACGTGTAGATTTTGGATCACTGCAACTCGATCAAAATACTCGCAAGGTCATTTCGACTTCCTATGTCGAAGACAAAGTGCGGTACTACTGGAAAGATGCAACCTGGGAAGCCAACTATAAATTTCTAATGAATAAATTTCCGGGACGAGAGATCTCGTTCCAGAGTTCAACCAAGGATTACTCTAAGTTTTTGGTTGCGGTTTCTGGAGATCGTTATGCGACGGAAGCATGGTTCTTTGATGCAAAAACCAAAGATCTGATTTTCCAGTACACGCCACGACCCGAGCTCAAAGAAGTAGAACAACATCTTGCGCCGATGCTTCCTATTCGATACCCCAGTAGTGACGGATTGGAGATTCCCGCATATTTGACTCTTCCTGTTGGTAGGAAGCCTGAGAATCTTCCTATGGTTGTAGTTGTTCACGGTGGTCCTAAAGGGCCTCGAGACATGTGGGGGTACAACCCTGAGGCTCAATTCCTAGCTAACCGTGGCTATGCGGTGCTGCAGCCGAATTTCCGAGCGAGTGGCGGTTATGGAAAAGCGTTTTTGAATGCAGGTGACGGCCAATGGGGCAAACTGATGCAGGACGATATTACTTGGGGGGTCAAGCATTTAATCGAGCAGGGAACGGTAGATAAGTCCAGAATTGCGATCATGGGGGGCAGTTACGGAGGCTACGCAACGCTTGCAGGTTTAACCTTTACCCCCGACCTGTATGCGTGTGGTGTTGATATTGTTGGGCCCAGCAACATTTTCACACTTCTCGATTCGATTCCCGCTTATTGGGAATCAGGACGTGCATTTTTGTACGGTATGGTCGGAGATCCCAACACCGACGAGGGAAAAAAGAGAATCCAGGAAGCTAGCCCGCTTTTTAGCGCTAGCCGAATTCAAAAGCCTCTCCTCATCATTCAGGGTGCGAACGATCCTCGCGTCAAGCAAGCTGAGGCTGATCAGATCGTTATCGCGCTGCGGGATCGCGGTCATGACGTCAGCTACATTTTGGCCGAGGACGAAGGGCACGGATTTGCTAAGCCGGTCAATCGGATGGCAATGTATGCGGAAATCGAACGGTTCCTAGCAGGCAAGATCGGTGGTCGATACCAAGAATCCATGCCTGAGGACGTTGCCAAGCGATTGGGTGAACTCAAGGTGGATGTTTCCAAGGTGACCTATGTTAATCCTAAGGATGTTTCGGTTGCGGCTCAGCTTCCGACCGTCACGCCCGTTCTCAAGGAGGGAACAGAGAACTGGAACGTGAAGATTTCTGTTCAAGGGCAGGTTTTATCGATGAAGACAAAGCGAACAATCTCGAAGAAAGGTAACGAATGGACCATCGAGGATTCTACAGTTGGGCCTCTCGGAAACATGACCGATCGTGTTACCTATTCCAGCAAACTCGAACCAATTTCAAGAAATCTTTCCGAAGGTGAGCAGGTACTCACAGCGAATTACGCTGCAGGAAAGATAACACTACAAAAAGGTGATTCTTCGCAAGATCTCGAGTATTCGGGGGCATTGTTCTGTGATGGTCCGGGACGGGACTACATCCTGACAGGGATGGATCTGAAGGCGGATCTGATCTTCGTTGCCAATGTTGCGGATTTGCAGACTGGAAAGGTACAGCCAACACGGGTACAAGTTGTTGGAACGGAGGACTTGAGTGGTACTGCAACAACCAAGCTGGTATTGACCAATTTGGAGCTCCCAGCTCAGAAGACCACGATCTGGGTTGATACCAAGTCGAAAATGGTTCTAAAGGCTGAGCAGATTTTGCCACAGTTGGGGAACGCTGTTCTCGAATACGTCCGGGCTAACTAAGTCGGGTTCGTGTCGATCATGCCCTGCGGTACGATTTTCAGGCTGAGCGTCACTTTCGCGCCAGCCTGGGATGAGTCGATCGATAGCTCGGCCGAAAATTGTCGTGCTAAGCTTTTGCTGAGAGCCAGTCCCAGTCCGATCCCTGGCGCTGATTCGGCTGCTTGTTCGGCCGATTTGGAAAAGGGTTGCCACCAGCGAGTGGAGCTCGAGAATCCTGGTCCAAAATCTTGAATGCTCAAGTGCAGTCGTTTGTTCACGATTGAGCTTTGGATAACAATGCGACGGTCAACTGCGCGAGACGCGTATTTGCATGAGTTATCCACAAGATTAAGAAGGATTTGTTCGAATAGATCTAAGTTGCAGAGTACGTATTGGTCTGCGTGGTCTTCACATTGCCATTCGACCGTCATCTCACCACGATGGGCAGCATTTTGTGCCCTGCTAGTCGTCGCGGCAATCATTTCGCAAAGACTGCATACGCTCGTCTCCGGACTTGCTCGTCCCCGCTCGATACGAGAAAATGCAAGGATATTCGCCACGAGATGTTGTAAGCGAAATGCTTCCGACTTGAGCGTCTCCAAGTAGGATTTTCGTCGCGACTCATCTGTAACAAAGCCTTGTGTCAAAAGATCGGTGTACAGCTGAAACGTTGTTAAGGGCGTTCGCAGTTCATGGGTAACAGATGAAACAAAGAGAGTTCGTCGATGATTGATGCGTTGAAATGCCGCTAGCGACAGGCCTGCAGCCAATGCAGCCAGCAATGATGCCCCCCAAGCCGCTAGCAGCGTGTACCAAGTCGATGGGCGAAGCTCTAATGGAACATTTTGTGAAGGGGCCAGTGTAGGTTCTAATCGTAGTGGTAGAGTTGCCAGTCTTGCGAAATCTTCTTGGATCGGCGCGGCATCATCAGTTGATAATCCAACAGGCACAATAACGAGTTCGGGAAACAGATCTGAGATAAGTTGCTTAATCTTTGGTTCCAGTTTCTCAGTGTCAATTTCGCAACCTTGGATTCGCAATGCGCCGGTCTCCCCGAAGCTCCGTACTAGCAGTAGCTTGCTCTCATGCCATAGGGGGGCCATGGATTGATTTTTGGGAGGGGGAGTTTCGGATTGGTACTTGTTTTCGATTGCAAGATAGTTGCCGAGTTCTGAATTCTGGCGTCTTTGTTGATAGTCTATTTCGTTGCTGGCGCTAGTGTTGAACATTTGTAACGCGTCGTTAGCATTCGGGAATGTTTGGGCATTCTGCTGAGTGCTCGGATCGCTTTCGTTTTTCAGATAACGATCGGATTGTGTAGTGCTCGCAATGGATTTGAATCGTCGGAGCCAACCGGGACCTTGTTTCGCTACATTCACCAACGATTGCAGGTGTTCATGGGCTTCGGGTGGTAGCATAGATGTCGTTTTTAGTTGCCCTGTCTCTTCGGACCAGTCAAAGCGATCGACAATAGGCAATTCGGAAATAGGAAAAAAAGTATCATTGCTAACGTCCTGCTGAATGGTGTCGGATGCAACCGATGAATTCAAAATAGGTGTGGTCAAAAAAGAATCGATCGGTATCAAGCTTTCTTGGGAAATCAAGGGCGACAATGCCGTGTCAAGTCGCCACAACGCGACCCGCAGATCTTGGGATACCGCCGCGATCCGACGAGCTTCGGTTTCGGCGGCCTCCGAGGCGAGAACCAATTTGGTGATAAAAAACAGGCCGATAAACACGATAGAAGCGAGCGCGGCAAAGCCGATCCAATACTTGATAAAATGGTAAGTCTTGATCATGCCGACTAACCTTGCGAGGCATTAGGGATGCAAAACATATATCCGAGCCCTCTTACCGTGATCAGGATCTTGGGGTTAGAGGATTCATCCCCTAGTTTTTCTCTTAAGCGGGCGATCGTCATATCAATGGTACGGGTCGGCAAGCCATGCGGAGAAATCTTCCAAACATGGCTTAGTATTTCATCTCGACTCACCACGCGGGAATGATGTTTCGACAAATAGGCGAGTAGCTCCCATTCCTTTTCGGACAATGGGTGCAGTGTCTTGTTTCCGAGTCGGATCTCTCGACGCTGAAAATCGATAGAGCCGCCGTCAAATGTTATTTTCCCCAGGGCTTTAGGTCGCTCCGGAGTGCGTCTTAAAACTGCCTCGATTCGTGCATGAAGCTCCTGGAATCCAAATGGTTTGACAACATAATCGTCTGCTCCGCCTCGTAGTCCGGCGACGCGATCCCTTTCCTCACCGCGAGCGGTTAACAGAATGACAGGTAGGGTTGCATCCGATTCCCGAATCTGCTTGAGTACTTCCATACCGTTGCATCCCGGCAGGACCAGATCCAGGAGTACCAGATCGACTGGGTTCGCAAGAGCAGCTTTGAGGCCGTCGTCGCCGCGTGCTGCCTCGATGACTTGATAGCCTACGAATCTTAAAGCATCCGACAGTCCACGACGAATGGCAGAGTCGTCCTCAACGATCAAAACCCGTTTTATTGTAGAAGATGTCATGGTGTTGACCAATTACTGTAAGTTCGTTCACTCACCGATCTCGTTTCGGTTTCTGTAATTTTGGGGCCAGAAATGCCCCGTTTTCAACAGATTCGTCCCGCTGCGTTTGAGTTTCGGCGATGGTTGCAAAACTGAACAGACCCGCGTTATGCAAAGAGGTTGGATTTTGTCGAGGTTCCATAAATTTTCCCTTCGAAGATTAGGACTTAGGTCGAATGAGATTGAGACGAAATCTTACGGAATGCCGTTCAGGCGGTGTGTCACAGGTATGTAACAACGACTTCAAGCTGGGCAAGGTTCACGCCTGCCAGTTTGGCTAAACTTCGTTTAAGGGCGACCAGCCCGCTTGTGATGCTGCACGCTATGGGCGTGTTGGCGGGCTAGTTGGTTGACCCAGAAGGGGTCGCTGACTATAAAGGAGTCGTGTTTTCGAGTGGTATCTTTGGGGATTTCTCCGTCTGCAATCTCCTTCCTTTTAGTTACGAAATCCTATGCGTCGCACTCCGGTCTCCTTGTTTCGCTCCATGCTTCTAGCTTCTCTTATTGGGAGCGTGAACCCCTACGTTAGTCTGCTAGCCAGCGATAGCGACGCTGCTAACCCCAACAATGCAGGCGTTAAGGCGTCGAACAATTTCGTGAATACGGTTGAGTCTGAAGTACTGTCGGACTTCAGCGCTGAAGAAGGGAGTGAGAAGAACCTTTTGTGGAAAGCGAAGTTGGGACGAACATCGTACGGCGGTCCCGTGATCGCTGGAGGACGCATATTTGTTGGCACGAATAATGCGTCTCCTCGAGATCCAGCGTTGGAGGGGGATCGCGGCGTAGTTATGTGTTTTGATCAAAAGACCGGGGAGTTCCTTTGGCAACATACGCATGAGAAGCTTCCTGGGGCGGAAATGGATTATCCCGAGCAAGGGGTCGTATCGAACTTGGCCGTCGAGGGAGATTATGCATGGTACGTGAGTAATCGTTGCGAGATGGTTTGCCTCGATGTGCGGGGTGACGTGGCCAATAAGGGTAAGGCCAAGGTGGTTTGGAGTTTTGACATGATGAAGGAGTTAAAGGTCTTTCCATGCCAGTTGGCGGTTAGTTCTCCTCTGGTCGTTGGGGACCTAGTCTTTGCGGTGACGGGCAATGGTTGGAATATCGCGACAAACCCATGGACCTTCCCCGCTCCCGATGCTCCTAGCTTTGTAGCTTTTAACAAGAAGACAGGTGAGTTGGTTTGGAAAGATAGTTCGCCCGGCAAAGAAGTCATGGAAGGGCAATGGACTAGTCCGGTTTACGCCGAGAACAACGGAAAGCCACTTGTGATTTTTCCAGGCGGAGACGGTTGGCTTTATGCGTTTGACGCGGTGAAGCCAGGCAAGCCTGTGTGGAAGTTCTTCTGCAACCCTAAAAGTTCTGTTTACGATCATTACAACAAACGGAAGTCGGATCGTTGCTACTTTATCGCGTCACCTGTTGTGCATGATAACAAGGTCTTTATAGGTGTCGGTACCAACCCAGAGGATGGTTCTGGGGTAGGTCATGTATGGTGTATCGATGTCACCAAACAAGGGGACGTTTCACCGGTAGGGGATAACTTTGACCCCAAGGCACCAGAGAATAAAGATTCGGCGTTGGTTTGGCATTATGGTGGAAAACTTCCCAAGAAGGGGCAGCGCGAATACCAGGTTGGTCGATTGCTGAGCAACATCACGGTCGCCGATGGATTAGCTTACATCGCCGAACAAGAAGGGTATTTCCACTGTTTGGATGCTGAGACAGGTGAGATGCTATGGATGCACGATATGCTCACCAGTACGTGGGCGACCCCTTATGTAGTTGCTGGCAAAGTATTCGTCGGGACCGAAGATGGCGATCTATTGGTATTTGATCATGGGCGTGAAGCCTCCGAACCAGAACAACTGTATATGGGCTCGGCGGTCAAAAAGGGGATCAACGTGACTGACGGGATCATATACGTGCTAACGGATTCCTTCCTTTACGCATTCGGCACCAATTAAGAATAGCCGTATCGTCATTAGTTAGCCCGATTCGTTATCTCAGTTGGGTTGTTCAGTAGTGATAACCCAAAATGAAAACGAAGCACGCGCCGTACCATAGCCAACGCGTGCTCCTGGCTGCAGGTTTGGTTCCTACTTCGGATCCAAGTTTTTAGCTATATCCTCATCGCTTACTGTCGACGTCACTCCCTCTTTAGGCACGTCGACTTTGCTGATCCATAAGAGAGCATTCAAGACTAGTTTTCGGAACTCGTCGTTTTTCCAATTCTTATGGAAGTGACCACCGGTAAAGCCGACGCCTCGAGAACCATTTCCGTTTTCGGTGCACCACATCATGTGCTCGGCTCGCCCCTTGGCTTCCTGAATGTGTTTGTAGGGGCCTCGTGGATATACGTAAGGTCCATCGCGAGTTTCGTCGGATGGTTTGGCGGTCAAAATCGGTGTGACACCTTTCATGTCTTCACGGAATCGCATGTTGAAATACCATTCATCCATGATGGAGAAAGGCTTTACACCGTTGGAGATGGGGTGGTCAGGGAAACTTTCGAATTTGGCGACCCACATAGGATTGCAGGAGTATTCATGCTCGTAGCATCCGCCGATCCAATTTCGGAACGTATCTCCGACGGGTCCTTTAGGTACTTCAACACCGAAATGCAAACAGAACAGCCCGGTGCCGCGATCGAGCAATCCGCCGATTTTCTTGAGTCGTTCGTCGGGGATCAATGGGTGGCCTCCACCCCCATCCGCAAAACAGAGAATTCCATCTGCATCATCGAGAATGGAATCATCCTGTGGGTATCCATTGAGGACAAAGGATGTTTCTAGACCCTCAACGCCGGCCAGACACTTTTGAAAGAGTTGAACGCCAGCGTTGTGTTCATGGCACCCGGGAGGGTGGCTCGGACGTCCCGCAATCATAACTAGTTTGCGAGGTTTCGCGGCAATTGTGGCTGATGCATGCCGAGCAACGGCGGACGTTGCTGCGACTGCCGCTGTTGCGGCGAGAAAGTTTCTTCGAGAGGTTAGCATGGTAAATCCCAAACAGTAGTATGGTTGGTCGAGTTATGAATTGTCGAACAAGAAAAAACTATTGTATTCGGAAATCCTGCAGTCGTGATCGCTGCCTACCCTGCGAATCAAAATTTTCCGAGGCTAACCAACCTGTAAACATCTTCTTTGTGCTGACCCATTCGGAATCGAGCATGGAAAACCACGCGGTGTCGCGGTTGAGCCCCTTGATCACCATGTGCTGGCGAAAAACACCTTCGAAAGTGAGCCCAAACCGTAATGCTGCATTTCGCGACGGCAGGTTAAACGCATCGCACTTCCACTCAAAACGTCGAAAGCCCAGTGTTTCAAACAAATACTGGGCTGACAAGAAAAATGCTTCCGTGGCAATTCTCGAACGGGCCATGGCCGGACCCCAAAGGATGTTGCCGATTTCTATGACACCATGGTTGCAATCGATTCGCATCAAACTTTGTCGCCCCTCGCAGCGATTGGTTTTTAGATCGATGACAACAAAATAAAGAGGATCAGTGGATCTCGAATACTGATCGAGCCATAGGGAAAATTCCTCTCGCGATTGAGGTCGGATCGTCAAATACCGAAAACGGTCTTCAAATCCAGGAGCCATCGATGCGGCGAAAAGTTCATCGGCATGCTGAACACGCATGGGCTCCAACCGGCAGTAATTTCCCGTTAACACAACGGGTTGGGGCGGTGAGCAGGGAACCCAATTCAAAGAATTGTTCATTCTGATTTGTCCGGATTCCGGGGCCAAAGAAGCAAGAACGCAATGAGACCGCAAAGGGGTGCCCAACCCAAAACAGCAATGTTCCAGTCGTAAGATCCAGTCTGGTCAACAATAAAGCCAAAGAGTTTGTGCGTAGGTGCTGAGAGCAGCCATCCTAAACAAGACAATACACCCGTGACTCTCCCCATGTGAGTCGCAGAATACTCTTGGGTGAACGTGTAATAACATGGAAAAACGCCCAGAGAACCTGCCCCAACGAGAAGTAAAACTCCCAGTAGCAGATATCCTTGTGGCAAAAAAGCAGCCACCGTACTCAACGCTGCCAAAAGCGCGCAAATTAAGTAAATCAACACTCGGCTAGTTTGAACACTTAAGCCCTTTTTCACCAGCATGGCTGCCCCCAGCCCAGCCGCAATGCAGCCTACATCAGTGGCAATGTAATAGACCGAATTGAAATAGAGAGCGGTTGACTCAGGGTATCCGCGTCCTTTTTCCAGAAACATCGGTA